>JFJP01039553.1_pt1 | contig 13220 bp, 11 predicted proteins | sample 431651 | NCBI WGS metagenome assembly JFJP01 (sample SAMN02602958, study PRJNA72255) | Microbial mat metagenome, whole genome shotgun sequencing project. | biome: fresh water; feature: sink hole; material: water; isolation source: purple microbial (photo- and chemosynthetic) mats found in...
CTTTCTTTTTCATTCAAAATTTTTTCGTTCATACTTTTTGTTTTATTTATTAATACTAATTAAATTTCGATGCAAATATAAATTGGTTTATATTATAAACCAATTTATATTTGCATTTTTAATATTAAATAACACTTACAGCATCCCGAAAAAAAAATATGTTTAGTTAAGCCGATTTTTAATTTAGTATGTTACAAGGTGGTATGTTGTTGTTTCAAATGGATAAAGAATAGAGCTTACTCAGTAGCTATAAATCAACCGATTGGAAAAATAATTTACCATTTTGGTAAATTTAAAAAATTTATTGTACATTTGCATCATGCGAATAATTGCATTTAGAACATTACGTGAGTTTTGGGAGAAAGCAGAATATTCAGATTCTGAATCCTCGTTGCGTTCGTGGTACTACGAAGCCAAAAATGCAACATATTCTAATGCTAATGAACTGAAACAGCAGTATAAAAATGCTTGTACTGTTGTTGAGGGAAAAGTTGTTTTTAATATAAAAGGAAACATATATCGGTTAGTTGTATCGATTGATTACGAATATCAGGTAATATTTGTTCGATTTATTGGCACACAAACAGTATGATAAAATTGATGCTAAAACAATTTAGAAATGGAAATAAAACCAATCAAAACAGAAGCCGATTACAATGCCTCCATTAAACGAATTGAAGCCTTATGGGGTGCAAAAAAAGATACAATCGAAGGTGATGAGCTCGATTTATTATGCACCCTAGTTGAATCGTACGAGATGCACCATTACCCAATTGCACCTCCCGACCCTATTGATGCTATTCAGTTCAGAATGGAGCAAATGGGAATGACAAAATCGGATTTAGCAAAGTATTTGGGAGCACAAAGCAGGGTAAGTGAAGTTATTAATCGTAAAAGAAATTTGACACTAAAAATGGTCAAATCCTTATATAATGAAATGAAAATACCTGCTGATGTTTTATTGAGTGATACTAAAAAAAGTCAGTTCCTTTTTAAATAAATAAGTTTTATAAAAATACAATTAAATTACAAAACACATAATACAATGAAAATCAAAACATTATTTTTAAGCTTATCAATTACAGTATCAGCAATGGCACAAGAAAAAATTATGCTTTACCCAAACGGAGCAGCAGAAAGTAACGAACTTACAGTTGCCGAGAGTTTTCGCGACAAAGAATTTGTTGTCAACATTAGTGAGCCTCGGATGTTGGCTTTTCCGGCTGATAAAGCAAAGGCAAACGGAGCAGCTGTGCTAATTTGTCCCGGAGGTGGTTATGCTGGCGTTTCGCAGATAAAAGAAGGTTCTGAATTTGCAAAATGGTTTAACGAAATGGGCATTTCGGCTTTCGTACTTTACTACCGTATGCCAAACGGACATCATGCCATTCCGCTAAAAGATACACAAACAGCGTTTTCTATTATTCGCAGCCGTGCCAAAGAATGGAAAATAAAGAAAAACAAAATTGGTATTATGGGCTTTTCGGCTGGCGGACATTTGGCTTCCACTTTCGGAACGCATTTTAAAACAAAAGCCGAACGACCCGCGTTTATGTTCCTTGGATATCCAGTTGTAACAATGGATTCTAGCTATACACACAAAGGGTCGCGAAATAATTTATTGGGAAAAAAGCCGTCAGATGAATTAGTGAAACTGTACTCGAATGAATTACAGGTTACAAAAAAAACACCTCCCACTTTTATTGTTCATGCCAAAGATGATGGCGCAGTGCCCATTGCCAATAGCGAAAATTTGGAAAAAGCTTTAAAAGCACATAATGTGCCTGTAAAACTGGTTATTTACGACAAAGGAGGACATGGTTTTGGAATGCGTCCAAGAGGAATTCCTGCTGATAACTGGCCCGAAGAATTGAGAAGCTGGATGAAAGAGATGAAAATACTATGATGTGGTGATGTGCCCCGATAGCTATCGGGGGTGGTGATGTGATGATGAAAATATTTAAGAATGAAAAAATAGTAAATGTATTATGGGTGAAGCCGTATCTTTATTAAGCGAACTGATTGCTATCGAATCGTTTAGTCGCGATGAGAAAAATGTAGCCGATTTTCTGGAACGCTATCTGGAAGAGCGGGGCTATGTTGTTTCGCGTAGCGGAAATAATATATGGCTGATGAGTCCCGGATTTGATACATCGCGCCCTACCATACTGCTAAATTCGCATATCGACACAGTAAAACCCGTAGCAGGTTGGGTGCGAAATCCGTTTACTCCTACTTTAGAAAATGGTCGGCTTTATGGTTTAGGCAGCAACGATGCGGGTGCGAGTGTGGTCAGTTTACTATATTCGTTTATGCATCTTTCCACGCAACCGCAATCGTACAATTTGATTTTTGCAGCTACAGCCGAAGAAGAAGTTTCGGGTAAAAATGGAATTGAAAGTTTATTGAAAGAATTGCCAAAAATTGATTTTGCCATTGTGGGCGAACCAACCGAAATGCATGCCGCAGTTGCCGAAAAAGGATTGATGGTGCTCGATTGTACCAGTTTCGGAAAAGCAGGACATGCAGCTCGCAACGAAGGAGAAAATGCCATTTACAAAGCACTTCAGGATATTCAATGGTTTCAAAACTATGCTTTCGCTAACGTATCGGATTTGCTTGGACCTATAAAAATGTCGGTAACGCAAATAAATGCCGGAACGCAACATAATGTAGTACCAGATAAATGCAGTTTTGTGGTAGATGTGCGTAGTAATGAGCTTTATAGTAATGAGGAAATACTTTCGATAGTAAAGCAACATGTTACGTGCGAAGTTACTGCTCGCTCAACTCGTCTAAGTTCAACGGCAACGCCATTGGAGCATCCCTTTGTAAAACGAGCCTTGGAAATGAACCGAATAATTTATGGCTCCCCTACCCTATCCGACCAAGCATTGATGCCGTTTGCAAGTGTAAAAATGGGTCCTGGAAAATCGGAACGTTCACATACAGCTGATGAATTTATTTTGACAAAAGAAATAGAAGAGGCTATTGAATTGTATTGTGAAATATTGGATGGGATTGAGATTTAAAATTACTAATGTTTTTTTTATATCCACCAAAATGATAAGCTTCCAAAGTTTCTTCGTAATGATTAATCAATCTTGTTTTAGTAGCAAAAATCAAAAACTAGTTGAAAAGACAACCTACACGCACAAGCAACTAAATTTTTTATTGCCAGTTATTCAATTCCGGCTTTAAACTTTTTGTAAAACAACAAAAATGTGATTGCAAAAACAATGGATGATAATCCGTCGGAAACAGGCATTGCTGCCCATGCACCGCTGAGGCCAAAAATAGGCGGTAAAATAAAAACGGCAGGAATCAGAAAAATAAACTGACGCGTAAGGCTTAATGCAATTGACATTTTAGCCTTGCCAATGGATTGAAAAAAGTTGGAAATCACAATTTGAAATCCAATAATCGGGAACATCATCACCGAAATACGCTGCCCTTGGGCTGCAATCTGTTGAAGAGATTCGTCGCTCGTAAAAAGCGAAGCAACTTGAAGTGGAAAAAATGTACCAATAACGAATCCTAAGGTCGAAAGAATTGTACCTGCCACCGCTGCATATTTGAGCGCCGAAAACATTCGATGGTAGTTTTTAGCTCCATAATTAAAGCCAATAATAGGCTGCGAACCTTGGTTGACCCCAATGATAAACATTATAACCAACATGTTGATACTGTTAATAATACCATAAGCACCAATAGCCAAATCACCACCATATTTGAGCAGGGTAGCATTGAAAAGCACCACTACAAGGCTGGATCCAATTTGCATACTAAAAGGTGAAAGTCCGATACTAATTATCGACCAAATAATTTCTTTTTCAAGTTTTAAATTGCGGAAATGAAACCGAATGGGTGTTGTTTTGAGCAAGAAATGACTTCCTCCATTTATAGTTCCAACAAGATAAGAAATAACAGTTGCAATGGCTGCACCTTGAATTCCCCAGTGGAAAACAAAAATAAAAATTGGGTCAAGAATAAGATTAACAACAGCACCTAACAATATGTTAAACATGGCTTTACGTGGATGACCCGAAGCACGCATGATATTATTTAGCCCAAAATACAAAGCCGTAAGCACGCCGCTTGGTATAATAATTATCATATAATCGTATGCGAACTGAATGGTATTGTCGGTGCCTCCAAACAAACGTAGCAGGTCGTTCATAAATAAGAGCGACAACAAAACTACCGTTCCCGAAATCAAGAAAGTAAGCGTTACAGCATTTCCAAGAATCTTTTCGGCTTTTTGAGGATTGTTTTCGCCCAGCGTGATGGAAATACGCGATGCTGCACCAGCCCCTATAAGCATACCAAATGCCAAAAGGACTATCATAAAAGGGAAAGTAAGCGCCAAGCCCGAAATAGCCAAAGGCCCTACACCTTGCCCAATAAAAATGCGGTCGACAATATTATAAAGCGACATTACCACCGTACCTACCATTGCGGGCAAAGTGTACTTCCAAAGCATCTTTGCGATGCTTTCGGTAGCTAACTCATTTTCGGGGCTAATGCTTTTTTGTAGCATTGTAACAGTCTCTACATATTGGTTCATACTCAGTCATTTCGCCAAGCAGAACGCGCTTTTCGCTTGCCACTAATCTGTGCGAAACATACGCCAGAGCACCGCATCGTACACAAATAGCATGTACTTTAAAAACATCTTCGGCCACAGCACACAAGGCGGGCATAGGTCCAAATGGTACACCACGAAAATCCATATCCAAACCAGCAATAATGACACGAATTCCTTGATCGGCCAATTTGGTACAGACTTCGACCAATCCTTCGTCGAAAAATTGAGCTTCGTCGATGCCAACTACATCCACCTCTCCCGAAAAAAGCATAATGCTTCCCGACGAATCCACTGGTGTGGATCGAATAGCTGTGCGGTCGTGCGAAACAACTTCGTCTACCGAAAAGCGAGTGTCAATTTTTGGTTTGAAAATTTCTACACGTTGCTTGGCAAATTGCGCTCGTTTAAGGCGGCGAATGAGCTCTTCGGTTTTACCCGAAAACATGGAGCCACAAATAACTTCGATACTCCCACGTTTTTGTTGTATAGGATGGTTTTTTTCGGAATAAATCATGATAATTGGCAGAAAATAAGTTTGTATTTTTTTCGTTAATCTAATGAATATTGTAACTTTACAGCCGATTTGGAAAAATAGGACTGCAAAGGTAAAAAAATATCACGCTAACAATCTATTTTTATAAAAAAAAAGATATGAACAGAAAATTATTAGTAACGCTGCTTCACAAAAATATTGAAGAACTGGCGATGATTACCGAAGGGTTTTTGGAAATGAACGTTTATCCACAGGCAATTATTCAGTTGGCAAAACGCAAAACGGAGGATATTCAGCTAATTATCGACCAAATTGCTGAAAGCACAAAGGAAACAGAGCATAAAACGACTACTAAAGTTGAAATAATCGATGAGCCAATAATTTATGAGCCAACTATTGATTTAAAAGAATCTTTGGTGCTAAATGAATTGGAAGAAGAGATCAAATTAGAAGAGATTAAAGTTGAAGAACCGATATTGGAAGAAATTAAATTAGAAATTCCTTTACAAACTGAGGTTTTGGAAGAGCTAGTAGAAAGTATCTTCGAATCCGAGAAAATTATTCCTGAAGTGGAGATTTCTGAAATTTCGTTAGACGAAATTGAAGATGCTGCTGAACAAGAGGTTATTAAAGAAGATGTTATCATAGAAGAGGTTATTAAAGAAGATGTTATCATAGAAGAAGTTATAATAGAGGAAGTTAAAATAGAGGAAGTTAAAATAGAGGAAGTTAAAATAGAGGAAGTTATTCCAAAAGAAGTTATTCCAGAAGAGATATTTGAGCAAAAAGTAATTGAGCAAGAAGCAATTGAAGAAGAGGTAATTGAAGAAGAGGTAATTGAACAAGAAGTTATTGAGCAAACAACCGAAACAGTAGTTGCAGAAATTAAAATACACAAGGAGGAGCTTAAAAAAGTAACCATTGCCGACCGCATGGCAAATCAATCGACTTCGCGCAACGAGAAGCTTTCGCATATCGACAATTCGTTGAGCGCCAGCATTGCCAACAAAAAAATTACCGACATTAAACAAGCTATCAGTATTGGCGACCGCTTTCGTTTTCAACGCGAACTTTTCAAATCCAATGGCGAGGATATGAACAAAACACTCACTTACTTGAATCAACTTGCTACCTTAGACGAAGCTATGTCGTTTTTAAAATCGAAATATGGCTGGGAAAATGGTGCAGAAGCTGTGGAAGATTTTTATCAAATAGTAAAACGGAAATATGTATAGACAACTTACTGACAAAGAGATAGCAACACTTACAGTTTATGGCTGTTCGGCCGAAAATTGGAAAGAAGTGGAAGTAGCCGACGATTTTTCGCCGGCATTTTTCAGCAATGTGTATTTTTCGGGTAAAAACAAATTGGGTACATACAAAAAGGTATTCGATTTGGCTGGTGGTTTTAAAAAACATGCCGGCATAAACAATTGTTGCTTACACAATTGCGAAATTGGGAACGATGTGTTTATTGATAAAATTCAAAATTACATTGCCAATTATAAAATCGATGAAGGTTCGTATATCGAAAATGTAAATTTGATGGTGGTAGAAGGTATTTCGAATTTTGGAAATGGCTTAAAAGTACCGGTGATGAATGAAGGCGGTGGTCGCGAAATTCCTATTTTCGACGAGCTTTCAGCGCCATTAGCCTATATACTAACGCTTTATCGACATCGACCCGAATTAATTCATATATTGCAAACTTTAATAGACAACTATGCCGAATCCGTAAGCTCAAAAATAGGTTCTATTGGTAAAAATGTTCGTATTGTAAATTGCGGCAGCATAAAAAATGTTCGTATTGGCGATAATGCGCATATCGAAGGAGCCTCCATGCTCGAAAATGGTACTATTAATAGCAATTCGGAAGCGCCTGTAGAAATTGGCACAGGCGTTATTTGCACCGATTTTATTATTAGCTCGGGCGTTTCGATAACTGACTCTACACTTGTTTCGCGCTGTTTTATTGGTCAAGGATGTATTTTGGGAAAACATTTTTCAGCTTTAGATTCGTTGTTTTTCTCGAACTGCCAAGGAATGCACGGCGAGGCAACCGCTATATTTGCAGGTCCTTACACCGTTTCGCATCATAAATCTACACTTTTGCTGGCGGGTATGTTTTCATTTCTAAATGCCGGTAGCGGGTCAAATCAAAGCAATCACATGTACAAACTTGGTCCTATCCATCAAGGCGTGTGCGAACGTGGTTCCAAAACAACCAGCGATTCTTATCTTTTGTGGCCAGCTCGGGTTGGCGCTTTTACATTGGTTATGGGGCGACATTACAAACATTCCGACACATCGGATTTGCCCTTTTCGTACCTCATCGAAAATGCAACTGACAGCTTTCTAGTACCAGGCGTAAACTTGAGAAGTGTAGGGACTGTGCGCGATGCGCAAAAATGGCCAAAACGCGACAACCGCAAAGACAGCCACAAGATTGACCCCATAAACTTCAATCTACTAAGCCCTTACACCATTGGCAAAATGATGAAAGGCGTGGAAGTACTTACCAATTTAAAGCAAATTGCGGGCGAAACTACCGAAATTTATACTTATCAGAATTGTAGTATAAAAAACTCTTCGCTCCGACATGGATTAGAATTGTACACCATTGCTATCAATAAATTTCTGGGAAATTCGCTTATTTCCCGTTTGCAAAAATCGAGTTTTAACAATATCGACGAACTGCGAAGGTGTTTAGAGCCAGGCTTTGAAATAGGTAGTGGCGAATGGATTGACCTTTCGGGACTTTTGGCTCCAAAAAATACTGTAAATACACTTTTAGAACAAATTGAAAATAAAAAACTTACTTTGAACGAAATTCAAAGTCAAATTGAAAATATTCATACCCAATATTATGAATACGAATGGACTTGGGCAAAAGAAAAATTAGAACTTAGTTGGGGAAAATCCATTGCTGAAGTAAATCTGATAGATTTGATTGAAACAATCGAAACTTGGAAATCGTCGGTTGTAAAATTAGATAAACTGATTTACAGCGACGCTCAAAAGGAATTTAACCTTAATTCGAGAACAGGTTTTGGCGTGGATGGCGACGATAAACAAAAGCATCAGGATTTTGAATCGGTGCGCGGCAGCTTCGAAAGCAATCCATTTGTGCTCGAAGTACAAAATCACATTAAAATTAAAACTGAATTGGGAAATAAGGTGATTGAAAGTTTAAATGGGTTGTAAAGTTTGTAAGGTTATAAAGTATTCGCAAATAAATTAATGATAAATATCAAAAAAAATAGTTTTATAGTTGGAGTTTTACTGCTAATCATATCCTGTAATTCACAAAAAGCAGTTGTTGCCTCCGCGCCAGTAAAGGTGTTACTCAGCGAAGAAGAACAGACACGTTTCTCCACCTTTTTCTACGAAGGCATTCGACAAAAAGAAGATAGGAAGTATGACCAAGCGCTTGAAACTTTTCGAATGTGTGAACAAATTGACTCTACCGATGGCGGACTTCAATCGGAATTGGGGCAACTTTATACTTTAATTGGGAAAGCAGAAATGGCACTAACAGCTACAAAAAAAGCTTATGTGAGCAATCCTTCAAATTGGTGGTATAATTTGAACTTAATTTCACTCTATGCTGCTCTAAAACAAACGAATAAGGCAATCGACATTGCGCATAATCTGGAGAATTATTACCCAGAAAAAGAAGAAGTTTATCAGATTCTAAATTCGCTTTACAAAGAATCGAATCAATTTGCGAAAGCCATAGAAGCCTTAGATAAACTAGAACGAATAGCTGGCGTAGATGGTGCAATTTCGATGGATAAATTCAATTTGTATTTGCAGCTGAAGCAAAACAAAAAAGCCATTGCCGAAATCGACAAATTGTCGGCTAAATTCCCTTCGGATATGCGCTTCAAAGTACTTCGGGGCGATATTTATATGTATCAAAAAATGCCAGAAAAAGCTTTTGAAATATATAAACAAGTAGAAGCCAACGAACCTCAAAATCCGTATGTATATGTTTCGCTATCTGAGTATTACAAAGACAAAGGCGACAACGAAAAATCGAAAGAAAACATCGTTAAAGCGCTCAAGTTAGACGATTTGGAAGTGGAGCAAAAAATCACCATACTGGGCGATTATGTGAAGAACTTGGTGAGCGATACAGTAAAATTAGACGAAACAGAATCGTTGTTTAAATTACTCCTTGAGAGGTATCCTTTAGAAGAAAAGGTGTACGATTATTATGCCGTTTTTCTACAATTTCGCAAACGAAATGTGGAGGCGCTGGCGAATTACGAAACCATGCTCAACATCAATCCGAAAAATGAACAAACGTGGATGCAGCTGATTCAGTTACGTTTGCAGGAGCAAAATTTCGAAGAATTACAAAAAGCTTCCGATAGAGCAATTGCTACTTTGCCCGAAATTCATCAATACTATTTTTACAAAGGTATAGCCGAAACACAACTTAAAAACTATCAAGCCGCTCTCGATGCTAACTATAAGGCTATCAACCTTGTAAAAGAGGAAGATAAACTCGTGAAAGGTGATTATTACGCACAAATTGGCGACATTTACTACAAAATGGACAGTACCGAACGTGCCTTCGAAGCTTATGAAATGGCTTTGGTGGCTAATCCGGTTAATATTTATGTAATGAATAATTATGCCTATTATTTGTCCGAAAAAAATCAGAATTTAAAAAAAGCGGAGAGTTTAAGTGCCAAAACCATCGAAAAAGAACCAAAAAACAGCACTTATCTTGATACCTACGCTTGGATTTTTTACCAGCAAGGAAATTATTCGCTCGCTAAATTTTACATGGAACGGGCAATAGACAATATGGATAAACGGCAAGACCCGGGCGTTATGTACGAACACTATGGCGACATTTTGCTTAAAACGGGGAACGAAAAAAAAGCACTCGAAATGTGGAAAAAAGCTTATGAAACCGAAAATAAAACGGATGCTTTAAAACTGAAAATTGAAAACCTAACATCTGTACTCGAAAAAAAAGAAAAATAACAACTCAAATTAATTGAAAGCATAATTATGTCGAATTTCTTAAAAATTTGCAGCCTGCAACTCCCTCTCCCGAAGGAGAGGGTTGGGGTGAGATTGAAAATAAAAAATAATATTGTCAGCATTTTATATAGTACAACGCGTATTGCATTCTTAATCATTGTTTTATCTTTATCATTTAATGCCTGTAAGAGCAAAAAAGCCTTGGTAAAAACCGATACCGTCGACCGCAAATTAGCGGAACAAGTAGACCGAATTCGGAAAGCAGAACCAATATTTGCCACAGCTAATGTGAGTAAAATGTCGGTCGCCGTAGAAGTTGGTGGACGGAAATTCAACACGTCGGCGAGCTGTAAAATTCGAACAGACTCTGCTATTCATATTTCAATACAGCCGTTTTTGGGCTTCGAAATGTTTAAGGTAGAAATTAACAAGGACAGCATGTTGGTTTTCGATAAGGTGAATAAAAAGCTGTACCCCGTACCTTTTGCTTATTTCAAAACCAAATTTGGATTATCAGTAGGGTTTACAGATTTGCAAGCCATGCTCTCGAACCGCTTTTTTACAGTTGGAAGTACTGAACCTAACTTGCTGAATTGCAAACAAGCTGAAAGTATTGATAACCAGAATGTTATTGAATATAAAACCGCTGAAATGTTGCAGCAAATACTGTCGAACTCAATGGGCCGCATCGAAAAACAGGAACTTAAAGCTGTTGATTCTGAATATCGTATGAGTGTAGCATACAGCGATTTTATTCAAATCGACAAATTAGTTTTTCCACAAGTAATTAATATTGAGGCTACAAACACGAAACGGAATGTGAAATTTGATTTTAAAATTGCAAAAGCAATATTTGATAGTCAGCTTAGTTTTACTAAAATTGACCCTTCGAAGTATACAGTTGCAGATATAAATCAGTTGCTGAACAAATAGTTAGTTTATAATTTAGAGAAAAATTTATATAATTTGCAGTGCCTATTTTGACTAAATACAGATTTATCACGTAAAAAACGTATTCGTAATACACTTTTTTCAACGAACTTTTGTAATTTGGCATTTTTGATAGAAATAAAATCCGAAAGTTGGATGACAAATTTGCCACTTTGGGCTATTGAAACAATTTGAAAAAATATTAGAATCTAAACTGATTTTTTTATATTGTTGTAAAATAAAATTAAGATATATATTACCTTTGCATCAAACCTAATTTTAGATAAAAATTAAAAATGATAAAAATGAATTTCGTTTTCAAAAAAACAGTAACACTCCTACTTTTGTGCTTAGCACTATCCATTCAAGCTCAATCAGTTAAAGAGCTTGAAACGCAACGCAAGCAAGCTTTGAAAACGCTTGAGACGACGAATAAGATGCTGAATGAGACTAAAAAGTCGCAGAAAAGTTCGCTTACCAAACTGACAATTATCAGCAAAAATATTAACGAGCGGAAATCGTTAATAAAAAATATTACGACCGAAATAGGCGCTTTGGATAGTGAGGTGGATAGGTTGAACCAGGAAAAACACATGTTGGAAAATCGCCTGATTATACTCAAAAAAGACTATGCGCGATTGGTTCAACAAGCACACGAAAACCGCAGTGTGTATGCCAAAATTATGTTTGTGCTTTCGGCCGAATCCTTCGACCAATCGTACCGTCGATTACGTTACCTTCAGGAATTTCAAGAATATCGCAAAACGCAAGTTCGAAAAATTGAAGATGTGAAAGTTCAAATTGTGGCTAAAAGCGATAGCTTGAATCAGAATAAAGAAACGAAAGTAGTAGTTGTAAAACAGAAACAGGAAGAGGCAGTAAAACTGACCAAGGACGAGCAGAAAGTAAAAGTACAATTGACTGATTTAAAGAAAAAAGAAGGTAAACTCCGCGCTGACCTCAAAGTTCAACAAAAAAAAGCAGCAGATTTGAATCGAAAAATTGAAAATATTATTGCTGCCGAAATTAAAAAAGCTGATGCCAAACGTGCTGCTGAGAAGCAAAAGCAATTGTTGACACAAAAAGCCTTAGAAGCTAAAAAAGCTGCCGAAGCAAAACGTGCCGAAGAACAACGAAAACAATTAGCAGCTCAGAAAGCGGAAGAAGCCCGACGAATTGCCGAAGAAAAAAGCAAAATGGCAAAAACAAAAGAAGCGAAAGCGGAGGTGAAAGCAGCTGTTAAAGCTGAGGAAATAGCCAAAGCCGAAGCCAAAGAAGCGGCCACAGAAGCAAATAAGGCCGAAGAAATTGCTGCAAAAGAAGCCAAAACACCGGCAAAGGGAGCAGCTGTTTCCGCATTAACCAAAGAAGAAACGCTTATCTCGGGTAATTTTGCAGCCAATAGAGGTCGTTTACCTTGGCCAACTTCCAATGGGTATATTAGCGGACATTTTGGGGTGCAAGCACATCCGGTACTTAAGCATGTAACAACCAACAACAAAGGAGTCTACATACAAACTCCGGCTGGTAGTAACGTGCGGGCAGTTTTTGATGGTAAAGTGTCGCAGATATTCTATATTCAGGGGAATAATGGCGTTATTATTCAGCATGGGAATTACCGTACAGTGTATGCCAATCTTTCGGCCATTTATGTGCGCGAAGGACAAACGGTAGATGCCAAACAAAGTATTGGAAAAATTTATACCGATTCGGACAACGATAACAAAACAGAACTTTATTTTCAGATTTATAATGGGCGCGCAGTAATGAACCCCGAAAGTTGGATAGCGCGGTAGTTTATTCGTTCTTATTATCTAAATGTTGTTCAAATCTTTCTTTATATTGCTCGCTTACAGGTATGTATATTTTATTTTCAAATACAATTCTGTTTCGTTCAATGACTGAAACTTCTTTGAGATTGACAATAAACGAACGATGAACCTTTACAAATTTATTTGCTGGAAGTAACTCTTCGATAGACTTTAAACTCATTTTGGTCGTTACTGATTCATTGCTAAGCAAGTGAATTTTAATGTATTCGTGTTGACTTTCAACGTATTTAATGTTGTTGAAATCAATGCGAATGGATTTATAGGCAGATTTCACAAATATAAAATTGGCAGATTCCTCTTTAATGCCTTTATGATTATTCGCTTTTAAATCCATCAGCGCTTTCACTTTATTGGCAGCTTTTAGTAGATTTACAAA
>JFJP01027793.1_pt1 | contig 13218 bp, 10 predicted proteins | sample 431651 | NCBI WGS metagenome assembly JFJP01 (sample SAMN02602958, study PRJNA72255) | Microbial mat metagenome, whole genome shotgun sequencing project. | biome: fresh water; feature: sink hole; material: water; isolation source: purple microbial (photo- and chemosynthetic) mats found in...
ATGCCCACTGAACCAATACAGTAAGGTGGAAAATGTAGAGCCATTTGTTCATTTCGAGTATATCGAGGTCGATAATTCTTTTTCTTCTCTTTGTTCAATTTAGCTTGACCCACCCAATAAAGTTTGCGCCTCCTTGATCCTATCCAACAAATCTATAGGATTATCAAGCATATCCAAAATATCATCCACCTGGAAAACTGAGAAATCTATCAACATTCCTGTGATCTTAGAGGCCTCTTTCGCGAACTCTGGATCACAAGCGTTTTGAACCTGTGGCAAGATCATTTCTCCTAAGATTCCTCTTTGATATTCTTGTGGTGTCTGCAAGAATTGCTCCAAATTGGTTCTGATCTCTTGAGTGGTGAATCTTTTGGGGGGAGACTCATAGTTATTAGCAGCTGATTGTTTAGGAGGTGGTTGTTGTTGTTGTTGTTGAATGGGATTGGGCTTTTAAAAAAAAAAAAATTAATAAAAAAAAAAAATATTTTATTTTTTTAATAAAGTTGATTTTTACTTTGCCCATATTCTGTTGCGGTAGCGTGTTTCTATACTGTTTTCCACCAGCTTGTCCTCCTCCTCTATTCGTATTTCTTGGTTTATTATAATTTCCCTGTTGTTGGTAATTATTTTGACCCTGCATCATAATATTTGACCCCATTTGCATTTGTGAATTAAATCCGAAATTATTGTAATTATTTATAGGCATTATTTGGTTCATCTGATTAGTTCCCACAGTTGGAGCTCCAAGCTGTTGAGGCTGTTGAAAACCTCTATAAGGTAATTGTTGTGGGTTTATTTGATTGACAGGATTTTCATTTTGGTAAGAGTTCTGTTCGTTTGGTGGTAAGAATTGCTTGTTTATGCTCGTGGCTTTTTTCTTAGCATCTTTAATCCTTTGTCTTTCTTCTTTATTTATCCAAAGGTTCAAATAGAAAGTTTCATTCTGGTATAACGCTTTGACCTCATTATCAGAACTGGCTTTCTTCAAAGCTGAAAGCATATCCTCTTTAGTGGTATATTGAATCATTGCATATTGTGTTTGAAAGGTTGTTTTCGGCCTTCTAACAACATATCTTGAAATCATACCATATCTGGAAAATATCTTATACACATCGCTTTCTTTGACATCCTCCTTGATATACTTTGTATATAGGTTATTGATTAGGTTTTTCTTAATTCTTTCGGCTTTGTTCACAAAAAAACTTATCCTAATGGCTTTTCCAACCTCGAAAATATCCTCTCCACTCAAAACATTTAATGCCTCTTGTGCTGAGTCCGTAGCCGTTGACTCTCCATCTTGAAAGCATAAAAAGGCGAAATAACTTGACTCATTAGTGCTTCGATCAACTGTTTGCTTTACCAAAGCACTTGAAACAACACCAAATTGCGAAAATCTCTCGGTAAGAACTTTCTTCACATAATCTTCAGTGTGCTTTTCATCAGGAGTAGGTAAATTCCTGATCCAAAGGTTATTCTGTTGTAGGGGCCTTTGGTTTTTTGGAGTGAATCTCAAAATGAGAACATCCTGATCCTTGATTTTAATGCACCCCTTCCAGTTTTCTAGGAATTCATCGCAGGTTTTGACACTGTCCAATTGAATGTAGCCATAGCCTTTGGATTTTCCCTTATCGTATAATATTCTGCAAGAGACGATACCACTGATACTATTGCTTTTAAACCAGTCTTCAATATCTTTTTCCGTGATGTTTTCGGAAAGGTTATTCAAAAACAAATTTGCATCTTTTGGTAACTCTTTGAAGTTGGTTTTATAGCTCAATACTCTAATCGGGTTATTCAGAATCTTCTGATGGTTTGCCGACTTTATTGCGTTCTGGGCATCGGATTGGGTAGTATATGTGATAAACGCGTAACCTTTTGGTTTTTTCGTTGAATGGTTGATCGGGAAAATAAATTGCACTATTTTGCCAAAGTTTTGGAAATAGTCAAAAAGCATTGAACCAGTCATTGTCTCTTCAAAATCACCAACAAAAATCTGGGCGTTTGAAGTAGTCAAAATACGACTACCATATGGAGCCTGGCCTAAGAAACCTGGTTGAGGCATTTGCCCGATCGGGTAAGAGAATTGAGGAGACTGGCCTGGAAAGTAGAGAGGGGAAGGACCAGGACCTTGAATGCCAAGATGAGTGTTGAAATTCATTTTTTTTTTTTATAATTTTTTTGCCTTTTTTTTTTTTTTTTTTATATTTTCTCTAATATTTTTTTTTTTATATAGGTTCAAAAAAAAATTAGGTTTGATTTGAGCTGATAAATCTTTCATGAATAAATTTGAATTTGAAGCTTTTTTTAGTGGATTTTTTTTTCGGGGAAGAAATGTTTTATTTTTTCGTTAATGTTCCTTGAATTTTTTGTGTGCATGGTGTTTATGCCAAACAATAGATTAAAAACCAAGAAAATTAAAAAATGCTTGTCTTTTTTTTAGGTTTTTGTTATTTTTTATTTTTAAATCACTTTTTTTAAAAATTTCAAATTAAAATCATTTTGGTATAATTTCTGTGAAAATTTCCTATTTTACCTTTTAAATATGTTTGAACTCAACTATAAATCTTAATTTTTATCAAAAAACCTTCGATTATTAAACTAAAACAAAATAACCCCCCCTCCATTTGAATTATCAAACAAATTAAAAAATCCATATTTTTTTTCTTTGTTTCCAAAAAACTATTCAAAACAATTCACCAAATATTTAAAAACACAATAAAAAGATCATTTTTTTTTATTTGAAATCCTTTTTATATTCAAAAAATGTCCAAATCCGAGTTATGCCTGAACCACAATGAGCCCATTTTTTATATTTGTTTTTCTCCAAATTGTGGATTATTTCGTCCTCTTTGCAAGAAATGTCTTCCTGAGCATACATCTTTCTGTCAAAAATTACCATATGATATCCATCCAAAAGTGCAAGAATATCAAGATATTCGCAAAAAAATTAATAATTCACTTGATCACTCCAAGAAAACCCTCGAAAATTTATTGGAAATTGGGTCAAAGGTAATTTCTTTTAACAATGATAGCGTTTTGGACCCAATTTTTAACGAAATCGACAATATTCGACAACAAATAATGGAAATCTTCCAAAATTTCAAGCAATCTATCAAGAAGACTTACGATGATAAATTGAAGGAAGTTAATAAAGAAATTTTGAAATTATATGAGGATATTCGTCAAGCTTTGGATTATTGTTCTAAATATTCCAATAAAAACCTTTTATGTGAAACCCTCAAAAGCATTCACCTCATTGATTTAGATTACCAGGTCTTTTATATTCAAGAAAAAATGAATGCTCTTGTGCAAAGGAAAAATGAAACTTCTATAGAAGCAGAAATCCGGAAAGAGTACAAAGATAAATTCTTTGTTAATTTCCATACAGGACTCAAGGATTTAGTGGACTTTGGTTTGGGGAACTCTATAAGAAAATCGACCTATATTTCTACTAATAGTTTCAATAAAGACGATCCTTATGAGTTATTTCCAAATAGCCCAGGTTTTTCCTATTGTTCCAATTGGATTTATTTCTTTGAAGAAGGCAAAAAGAACTTTTATTATTTGGATATTGTTAAATCAAAGAATAAAACCTTTGAAAAAGTTACTTTGAATATAACAAGTCCGATCTATTATAATCATAGAACCATCTTAGCTTCCAATGGAGATATCTATCTATTGGGTGGGTATTTAGACAATTTGAATGATAGCAACGAAGAGAACCACAATACTTTATTTCGGTATGATCATTCAAATAAAACCTTGGTGCCCTTGGCAAAAATGGCAACTTTGAGGCATTCTTTTGGAATGTGTTCTATTAAGAATAAGATCTATGCAGTCGGGGGAGCGAATTATAAGGAGGGGGCTTTAATCAAATCGATGAACCATTCAATTACACCCTTATATGATAACTATATTTTTAAATTCGGAGGCATGAGATTCAATTTGCCAGATAAAAGGGAACTTAGTATTGATCTGTTCGAAAGATATGATGTAAAAACTGATTTCTGGGAGAAAATCAAGCTGAAAGATACTAATTATTTTTCAGCTTCTCCCATGATCACAAGTTTTTCAGGCTGCTGTGCGATTAATACACATAATATTCTGATTTTTGGTGGAAAAAATGAGAAAAATGAACCACAAAAACAAACTTATTTGCTGAATTTTCCAAAGTTGGACTTCAGTTGTAATGAAAAGGAGGAGATGAATTTTTCGATAATTGAGACCAATAGCAAACCGTTGAATGTCCCAGCATTCTTTATGAACTTCTCCCCAATTATCAAGGATAAAAACTTGATTGTGATTGGACATATCAATGAAAATGAGAAGAAGATCCTTATGTTTGATTCAAAATCCTGGAAGACATATATTTAAGTTTTAGATGAAATGAAATGAAAAAATCAAAAGTTTTCAAAAAAAAATGATTTTTTTTAATTTTTTAATCCAAAAATCAAAAAAATTATAAATAAACCTTTTTTTTTTAAAGACTGAAAAAAATTTATTTTTTTGAAAACGAGGCGAAAACATGAAAATTTAAAAAAATATTTCAATTTTGAGTGTTTTTTCCTTAATTTCTCCTTCTTTTTATGTTTTTTTTGTTAAGTTTATGTAAATTTCATCATTTATCCATTAATGATGGTCTTTTCCATCTTCATGATTTTCCTCCTTCGGTGCTGAGGCGATTTGAGCGAGTCTGATATGATAGATCACCCAACAAGGAAAGGTATATGTGAATATTTTAAAGCCCAAATTGAATAACATTTTGGAAAGGAAGACTTTTGATGTTGATTTAATAATTTTTTTTTAATTCGAGAGAATGAAATAATTATTATTTATTTTCTTAAAATTTTAATTTAAGTTCAATTAAAAAAAAAAAAATCAATAAAAACGATGATGAAATCAGAAAAAACGTTTGGTTTGTAAAAAAAACAATTTTTTAATAGTGTCTTAAAAAATGGAAAAAGCTTTTCAAATAAACAAAAAAATATTTATTTTCAGTGCAATTTTCAAAATAAAAAATTATGTTTGTTTGAAAATTTTCATTGATCGATTAAATTTCCTTATTACATGAATATAAAGAAAAATAGCATTAAAACTAAATATAATTTGCAAGAACATCAGAGAATATACTTTTGAATGTAATAAAATCTTCTAAAGGTGTACATTTGCAAATGTTTTTTTAAATGTTGTTTGAAAACTGTCTTCAATTTTTCTCTCAATCTGACCCCATAATACCAATTTTCAATCTTTTTCACAGCATTGCATTCCTAAAACAAACCATAAAAATAAATTCTTTAATAAAGATAGAACCTCAAGCGTCACAATCAAATTTTTTTTCTTCACTAAATTCTTGATATTTTTTATTTTATATGTGACAACAGGTCGATGTTCTTCTCTTAAAGTCATATGTCTTCTATTTAGCCAATAAATTGTGGCTGATTCTAAAATAGCGTTTGGTTTTGTTTGTTTTCTTAATTTATTTTTGTAATCTTTGAATTTGTTGCGTTTTCGTTCCAAAAACTCATACAAAAATTTATTAGATTCTTGTTCTGCTTCATTTCGGCTCTCTGTATCATTTTCATTCGTGAATTTCCGGCTACATGTTGTGCAAACGAGTCCCATGACAAATAATATGCAAATTAAATCAAAATTTGTGTATGGATGAATTTTTGTAAAATATAAAAATTTTTGTTTGTTATGAATTTTTTAGTTAAACTTTAAGAAAATTTGCTTGTTTAATTATTAAAATAGAAAGAGAATTTTTTGCAAAACAAGAAAAAATTTAAGAAAAACAAGAAAAAAAGTTATAGTAAAAAAATTAAATCAAATAAATGCAATTAAAAAACACTTTAACTTTGAAAAAAAATTCATTAAAAATCAAAATAAAATGAAAAGAGTCTCTTTATTAAAAACTCGTCCCCATACATCTAAACCCCGAAATTCCACCGCTGATCCCTTCCATCCCTATAAATTTTTGGATAAAGACCAGTACGATAACAAACTTGATCAGCTAAAAACCCTCCCAAACCCCAGTCATCTCTTCACGAAATATTATAACAGTTTCAATTATGACAAAACTGATTTAAAAACCTACACAACTATCTTGCAAAATGAGAACAATCGGGGCTTGAGAAGTGATAAACATTTTGAGAGATTTGTGAACGCTATGATAGAAATTCGAACATCAGCTCAAGATGATGTAGAAGAAGCTAAAATCATGAGAAAACAAATCGAAAACCCTTCTTTAAAAACAAAAAAAATAAAAGAGTCACCTGAAAAAAACAAAAAAGAAGATAAAATTTTGAACCAGAAAACCTTTGAAAAAAAGATGAAAAACTTATCAGAAAAAATGAGCAATAAAACCACTTTAACTAAAATAAATGAAGTTATGAAGGATCTTTACGATGAAAAGAAAAGAAACAAAAAAATCGTGAAATATATGGATTCCTTCAAACTCGGCAGTAAAAACCTAAGAGATTCCAAAGGGTTTTTCCCCAATTCCATGCGGATTTCTCAAATCCGAACCAAAAAAAGTGATTCTTTATCACAATCTCCAACAAATATTTTAGATTCAAATCAAAAAAATGCTGTTTCTGCTACTTTTATCCCAAAAGCTGTTACAATGGCTTTGGACCAATTGAAAAACTTTATCATTGATGTTCCTTTTATTGATGATGAGAGTTTAGGTGGATTTAACAATCGTGCATTGAATTTAAACAAGGAGAAAGATTTACAAAAAGATAACTTTAAATCAAGTTTCTTTAGAAGGCCTTCAAAATTAATGCCAGGAGGTCAATTTAACAATGAAAAACATCTGAAAGAAGATTTTAAGATGTTTAAAGGGAAAAAAGGCAATAAATTGATCAGAAGATTCACAGATGTTGCAAATGAAGATGCCCACAAAATTGAAATGAATTATTATTTGAATCTGTTGAGATTGAAAAACGTTGGGGTTAAGACCAAAAACGAAAGAAATGAGGTGTATGATTTCAATGATGAGCTGCATAAGATCTATAAGAAAGAAACCTTGATCAGAAGTCATGGGAGGTTGTATAAGAGGAAGTTCGGACAAATTAAGAAGGAAATGAATGAGATTGAACAGAAAAGAATGATAAAAAAGGTTGATAAATTAGAAGTGAACATACACAAGGGACTTATGAAAGATTATAAATTAGAGGAGAGGATGGCAATTAGGCAATTGGTTGAAAAAATGAACCCAGGGTTCCAACATAAGAATTCTCTTTAATATAATTTTTTTTTCATTTTTGTAAAAAATTTTATAAATTTTTTTTGTTTGTTAATCTTTAATTCCCGCTTTTTTTTAATTTCCGTGAAAAAACACCATATAAAAAAACACCTCAAATTTCAAAATTATAATAGAAAAAAACCCAATAAGAAAATAAACACATTGAACCCTTTTCAATTTCTTCCATGTCCTATCAATCAATATCTGAGTTCCTTCTAGCATTCCTTTCCAACGAAAATCAAATCCGAAAGCAAGCTGAATCCTTCCTTGATCAAATCTTCACTCAAAACTCAATCCAAGCTCTGGAATTCATTATGTCAGGCCTTGAATTGCCTCTAAGCGAAGTCCTTAAAATTTTCTAATTTATACAAAACGCTAAAATTTCATTTAAAAAGCATGCAGAACTATCAGCTCTTTTATTAAAGAAACGTTTCTTTGACAGTCAGGAGACAATGAAGGCATTATCCAAAGAGACCCTTATGAACGTAATCTCAAAGACCAAATCCCTGATCACACCTGAAAAAAGACTGATTCTTCTGAAACGTTTAGCTGAAATCATTGTACAAATTTACACTTTCCTTGATGATTACAATGAAATGATGAATATTATGACTGGTTTAGACTCCTTATCATCAACTTCTTCGAATTTCAAGAAATTGACGATGTATTTCGTTGAAATTCTTTGTGATTATTCCTTTGAAGAAGAGCTTCTTATGCAATTCTCTCAGACCTTGACCTCTTTATTTGAGAAATACCTGTTGGATTCTGATGTTCAAGTACGGGTTTGTGCCATAAAATCCATCACAATCTTCTTGGCTTATATCACTGATGAGAAGTTCGTGAAGAAATTCGCCTCAATCTTCCCAATTCTCCTATCCACATCAGTTGAAGCCATTAAAGTAGACGAAGAAGCTGGTAAAATCTCTTTGGAATCTTTGAATGATTTGATCGAAACCCATCCTAAATTTATAAAACCCATTATAAATGATTTGATTATTCTCGCTACAGAGATCTTCTCAACCAAAAATCTCAATGAGACCCTCAGAAACACTGCTTTGAATATCATATTATCACTTTCTCTCAACAATCAATCTTTAATTAGAAAATCAGAGACGTTTAAAACTAGAACAATCCCTGCATTTTTACAAGTTATGATAGAAATTGAACAAACTTCTAATGACGAATGGAACAAAGATCTTGAAGAAAACTGCATTTCACAAAACAGTCCTGCAGCCACTGCACAAGAAATCCTTGGAAAGATAGCCCCTGAACTCGGAGTCAAATATTTATTCCCGAATTTCATGCCTTACATCAAAGAAACCTTGGCTTCTAATGTGTGGCAGCATCAATATGCTGGACTTATGGCAATGGGTTTATTGGCTGAAGGATCTTCTGAACATTTCAAAAACGAATTGGATAATTTGATGGGTTTGTTAGTGCCTTTGATGCAACAAACGAATCCTAGAGTGGTTTATGCGATGTTGACAGCTTTGGCTTTATTATGCAGTGAATTTACTGTAATATTACGTTTATTTTTTTTAATTTAATTTTTTTTTGTAGCCTGAAATACAAAAGAAGTATCATTCAATGATTCTCCCTTATGTGATCAATCAAATGAGAAATGAACAATATATTAAAATCCAAATCCGAGCAGTTTCAAGCATTATGAATTTTACCAGAGGTTTTTAATTTCCTTCATTATTTTTCATAAAATAAACATAATCATCCAATAGAATTGACGGAATTTCCTGAAGAAAGCAAAGTGATTCTTCTTTATTCTGATGATTTAATGACTTGTCTAATGAATCTTTTCTCAAAATCTCTCGCAGAAAATTGCTACCCTCTCCAAGAAGAAATTCTGAACGTTCTTTCAATGGTTTCATTGGTTATTGGAGACAATTTTTCAAATTATTACAACGTTTTCATGCCAGGGCTGAAGCAATTATTGATGAATCTCCCTGCAACAACCCCAAAACAAATCACAATAAGAACCTTGACGATAGAATGCATCGGTTTTTTAGTGAGTTCTATCAAGAACAACACCTCTCTATTCCTTGAAGACCTGAACATCATCATGAAGTTCTTAATAGATCTTCAATTATCCACACAAATGGCTCAAGATGACCCTCACCATCAAGCTATTATATCGGTATATGCACAGTTTTCTTCCTGTTTAAAAGAACAATTTGCTGCATTTTTGCCTACTGTTTATGGAAATGTGCTCAAAGCGCTTGATATCCATGTGGATTTTGATTTGCAAGATGAAACAAAAGTAGAAGCAAAACCTGATAAAAAAATGGTGCAAGCGGTTCTTGATATGAAATTGCTCGGTGGGAAAAAAATATTATCAGTGAATACAGACGCTTTGGAAATTAAGATCAATGCTGCTAATGCAATCTATAATATCAGCAAGAATGTGAAGAAAGCCTTTCTGCCTTTTGTGGAAGAAACGAAGCAGGTTATTTCTAAATATTTGGATTACAAGTTCTCGAAAGAGATTAGAAAATGCTGCTTGAAAACAATTTATAATTTAATGATGGCTTGTGAGAATGAAGGACAAATGATAGAGCTCTTCAATTACTTTTTGCCTTTGTTGCTGAAAGAAACACAACATATTCTCAAAACTGATAATTGTATGTTTATTTTTTTTAGTCTTTAAGTTTTTTTATTTAAACTTTTATCATTTTTAGATGAAGAATTGCATACATTATTGAAACAAGTGAACAAAACGTTGAAGTTTTTTAAATCCCCTTTAATTTCTCTTCCTAATGTGACTGAATTGATCAATGTTTGCACTTTAGCTTTGAAATTGCAAGATGGTCTTAAGAAAAAAACAATGAATGATTTCGTAGATGAAGAAGATTGTGATGATGATCAAAAAGATGATTTCAAAGAAGAATATGAAAGCTACAATGATTTAATGCAAATCGTCATGGAAATTTCTGGAAATTTGATGAAACTCTACAAAGAAAACATTGAAAATCTCATTTTCACCAATTTAATTCCTTATTATTACAAGTTATTTTCCAATGCCGAAGCTTCAGATAATGAATTGCTCTATGCTATTTGTATTTTTGACGACATTTTGGAGAATTGTAGTGAAACGTCATATACTAAAGCGATTGTGGATATATTCACCAAATTCATGAATATTTTTAACACTACAAAGAACCCTGATCTTATTCAATCACTTGTTTATGGCTTTGGAGTCTTTGCCAAAAGAACTTCAACTGAATTGTTTGCACAATTTTATTTCACAACTTGCCAAGTAAAGAAAAATAAACAATTAGTGTTTTTAATAATATTTATAATATATTAATCATAAACATATATGTATTGATCATATTTTTATTTATCTTTTTATTTTCATAGTCCATTTTATCTGTGATTGAACATCCACAAGCTTTGACTACAGAACGAATAGTTTGCACTGAATGTGCAATAGGAGCTTTGGGAAGATTGGCCCTTTATCAAAACAATAATGATGTGAAATTGAGAAGCGAAATTCTTAGAAAGTTTTTGGGAATGCTTCCTTTGAAAAATGAACCAGAAGAAGCTCAAGCTGTGCATAAAATGCTTTTGAAAGAAATTTTGAATAAGAATGAATTTTTGTTGAAGGTTGTGGATGGTGAAGGATTGAAGAAAATGGTTGAAGGAATCCAATCAATTGAAAATAATAACCCTGAACTGGAAATTTTAGATGATGAAGGAAAGCAATTGTTGAAGCAATTTTCTTTTTAAAAAAAAAAAATTAAGAGAAATTTATATAAAACATTTGATTAATTAATTTAATTTCATAGAAAAATTATAGTAAAAACAAGAAAAATATGACAAAAAGTACAGTACTTTATTTAAGTAAGTAAAATATGACTGAGTGAAAAATAAAATATATTTCAATAAAAAAAATTGTTTTTTTTGACTAAAATACTATTAAATTTATCCCAAAAAGTTTTTAAGAATTCCACATAAATTTTCAACCCCCACAATAACATTTTCAGCATTGAAGTCTTTTTCCAATTTCCCATAGTTTTTGAAATCTATCACTTTCAATTCCCACATTTTTTGTTCATAATTCAAAAGCAATAACAAAGAACTCGACGTCAAAAATTCACTATTTTCATTAGTTTTTAAGCAAATCATCAATTTTTCTAAATTTTCAATAAAATATTTGCCTGCTTCTTTTTGTTCTAATTCGTTCCCATTTTCATTTAAAATGAAGCTTTTCAATAAATTTTCAATTTCTTCTTGTTTCGTCATTTTCAAATAGCTTTCTCCTTTTTTTAATTTCGTTATTTCCCTATTTTTTTTCATTATTCGGACATTTGAAATTCGAAAACCAAGGCTTTTGGACGATGATTTTTCATCTTTTTCATCTCTTTTTATCATTTTCGCTTTATTTTCATCAGAAAAGCTGGTTATTTTTCCCAATTTCACTTCTAAAAAGCTCAAACCTTCCCATTTCCCATGAAACAAGTTTTCCAATTTCAGATATTCAACTTCTCCAATTTTATCTATTCCATCAAATTTACAAATAAATTTCTCTAAATTAGTTTCTTTATTCAAATAAAATTTCTTCTCATTTTCATTCATTTTTTTAAAAAATTTATCTCCATTTACAAAGCAATTTTTTTTATTTCTTTCAAAAATGAGAAAATTCATGATCTTTGCATTTTCTTCCAATTGTTTCCCCTCTACTTTCTCCAAAGCCTCTCCCCAATATTCTTTGATATATTTGATCGCAGTATCAACTGCTTCCAATCCCACATGATTTGGCTTGCAATTAGCCAGCATTTCTCCCATATTTAGTTTATTTTCACTAGAGACCAAAGGTATTTCTTCATTCATCAAAATTCTTAAAACAGTTTCTGAACAAATTGTTAAAGATTTCATATTATACCCCCCTTCCAAAGCCAAAATAATCTTTCCATTGGCCAAGCCTTGCAATCTTCTTAACATATAGGCATACCCATCAACAGTTAGTTCAATATCACCTAAAGGATCTCCTTTGCAAGAATCAAAACCACATGAAACGAAAATCAATTCTGGGTTGAACTCTTTAAAAATTGGCAAAAACACCCTTTCAAAGGCATAAATATATTCATCATTTGCAACCTCATCCTCACCTGCATTCCAACCAAGATTTATATTAAATCCTTTACCTTCACCGTCTCCTACTTTATCACTTGAACCATTATTAGGATAAAATGAACCGTTCTCATATCTATGGATTGAAGCGAAAAGAACTGAAGGATCCTTATAAAAAATTGCTTGAGTGCCATCACCATGATGTATATCCCAATCAAAAATCAATATTTTTTTAACATTGTAGACTCTTTGTGCATATTTCACTGCAATTGCCACATTGTTAAAGACACAAAACCCATTGATTGTCGTATGTGTGCCGGAATGATGACCAGGGGGCCTAATTAAAGCATAAGCATTTTTCCATTCGTTTTTCATGATCTTATCTACACAACAGTTAATCGAAGAAACCGCTATTCGGGCTGATAAGTTTGTGTATTTGTTAAAGTAGGAATCAAAAATAAAGATGGATTTTTTCTCACATTCAGGAGGGAACATCTCTGCAACGTATTCGATGTAATTTGAAGGGTGGCAGGCCGCTATACAGGTATCCAAAGCAGGGTTTACATGTTCTATAAAGTCAAGGTTTGGTCTTTTGAGAAGAGATTTGGCGTTTAAATGAGAAAGGATTGAGCTGAGACGAACTGGGTTTTCGTAATGTTTTTTTGGTAATGGACTGTGGAGAAGCATTTGCTCATCAAAGATTAGTCCAGTTTTGGTGGATGAGGTGATTTTAAGTTCCTCGAAATTTTCGACTAAGGGGTCCATTTTCTGGAAATTGACAGGAATTTTATTTTTTAAATTAATTTAACAAAAAAATCGAAATAAAAAATTCTTTGAAAGAAAGAACAAAAAAAAGGAATTTTTTTTTAAATTAATAGAAGAAAGAA
>JFJP01058904.1_pt1 | contig 13218 bp, 12 predicted proteins | sample 431651 | NCBI WGS metagenome assembly JFJP01 (sample SAMN02602958, study PRJNA72255) | Microbial mat metagenome, whole genome shotgun sequencing project. | biome: fresh water; feature: sink hole; material: water; isolation source: purple microbial (photo- and chemosynthetic) mats found in...
TGAGGTCGTTGAGGACTTCGACGGGGCTGGGTTGTTTGGCGAGGAGGAGGGCGGCTCCGCCTGCGAAGGCTTCGACGAAGCAGGTGTGAGGAGGAAGCGGGAGGAGATGCTTTAGGAGGCGGGTTTTGCCGCCGGGCCATTTGATTACGGGTTTGACTTTGGGCGGTGGCGCGAGGTTGGGTTTTGTGGTTTTCATTTTTTTTAAGAGATAGGCGATAGGTGATAGGCGAATGGGGGCTTAAACATCAGAAAGCGTCAGCGTTAGACTGCTTGAGGCGTCTCTAAAATTGTCTTCAGTATCTTCTGACCTTGAGTCCGAATGTTCCAGAGGAAACGATTCCAAATTTATAGCAGGGGAGTCGCTTGGGAAGTAAGATACTGAATCGAAAAGGAGGTTTATCCTAGAATCTGCCTCAAGATCTTCAAGAGAAGTGGGCAGACTTATGCGCCGCCTGCCAAAATTGATTCGAAAAAAAGTTTCAATTGGCGGGGCTCCAGGATCATTCGGGTCTTCGACGAACTCAACATCAGACCAGTTCCCTGAATAATCCATCCATTGAAAATATTCTACATCCAGCCAGCCAGTTCCCACATCTCCCTGACTTCCTTTTCCGTATTTGATTGCGCGAGTCGAATCGTTGAAGCCCACAAAAAACGGAGTCATCCTACCTTTAAACCTCCAACCGCTATGCGTTCCGTAAAGTCGCTCGTAATTGTTGCTGACACCATAATAGGTCGTTGTTTCCCATTCTATGACCCAATCGCTGCACGCTAATGCGGCAACGATGTCGCTGTTTAATTTCTCGCCCGGCGGGTCTTGGAGCAAAATCGTGCCGCTACCCAGTGTGTAGCAGGGGTGTAGTCTCGTTTGATATTTAGACATTTCTATGTGTATCCATAATTCTCACTGGAGAGCATTATCACAGATTTAGTGCTAGACCCGTTCTCACAAACAAAAAAACTCCTCAGTTTTATATCGAGCGTGCTCGGGGCGTAAGGAATAGCCTGCACATCATTTAAGTGTATTTTAATTTTTCGATTCGGATGAGCGGTGTCAACATAGACGCTGCCGGGTTGGACGGCGTTGGAGGAGGAGGCGTTGGAGTTGGCGGTTTTTTTGGGCATTACGACGGGGATGCCTTGAAACTCGGCATCCGCTCTGGCTTGCGTCTTGGTGCTTTTGGTCGTGCCTCGGCTGGCTCGGGCAAGCTCCAATATATCTTGCACGCCGAGATGGCTGGGGGGGCCGAAGCGGAGGCTTGTGCGGCCTTGGTCTATTTGGTGCTCGACGGTTTGGATCATTTGGCCAACTCCTGTGCCCCACGCGGCAAGACCGCCTGTGAGAAGGAGGTTGTAGCCTGGGCGGTAAGAGAAGTCGGGTTCTTCGGCGACGATGGTGAGGCTGCCTTCGTATTGGATGTCCTTCAAGGAATCGAAAACGGCGGAGGCGAGACCTGTGGGGACGGGCTCGGCGTCGGTGTGGTCTTCGATCCATGATTGGGAATAGACTCCGTAGAGCCCTGCGGAGATGGCGGAGACGGTGCATTCGACGCGCCGCCAGTAGCCGTCGTTCAATGCGATTGTGGCTACGATACGGCGGTCGCCGCTCTTGATTGTGCCGCCCTGCCCTTCGGCTAACCACTGGGGAACGGAGCCGTCAATCAGCTCGTGGCCGAGGTAATCATCTCCTACGGGGTGAGAATCTTCCAAGACGGCAATAACGCTTGTGGCGTAGGATCCAAGATCAATCCGTTGCTTCCACCAGTTGATGTCTGTGGCGTTGATGGGGGAGGTGTAACATTCTTGCTCGGTGCTGCCTGTGGTCGTGGCGGCTCCACCGGCGGAGACGGTTAGGGAGAGTTGGCGAAAGGGATCACCTTCTACGGTGTCCCCAGCCGTTTGGGTTTCGACGGTGTTCCATGTTTTTTCGTCGTAAGTGTGGGTGCGTTCGATCCGCACGGTCACACCTTCCAGAAGTAAATCTTCGCGGGCTTGGATGTCATGTTTTTTCGTCGTAAGTGTGGGTGCGTTCGATCCGCACGGTCACACCTTCCAGAAGTAAATCTTCGCGGGCTTGGATGTCGAGGCCTTCGACTCCGCCTGTGCCTGCAAGGGAGATTGTTTTTGTAGGCAGATCGGCGCGACGGCGGAAGTGGAGGGTGGCGTTTGAGCCGACTGCGCCGGAGTAGTCGAACCATGAGATGCAATCGGGTGTCCAGCGCAAGATAGCTTTGATGGCTTCGGCGCATGTGACATCTACCATTTCGCGCCAAGGGAAGGAGTTTGTGTCTGGCAGGGTGCCGATGGTGATGGGGGCACCTTTTGAGCGGGCGAAGTTGACGGCTTCGGTGATGACGGCGGAGCGGTTGACGGGGGAGCCGTCGGCGGCTTGGCCGAGGATGATGCGGCCACGCGTGCCGGTGGTGGTTGTGCCTGTGCCGTCAATGGCGTAGGACCAGGTCTGCTCTGCGATAATGTGCTCAAGCCAAGCCCAAGGGCCTTGGCAGACGACTTGCCGCCCTTCGGCGGAGCCTGCGCCGTAGCGCGGCGAGGACATGATGCGACCCATGAAAATGCGGGTGCCGTCGCGGGTAAGTTCGACGCGGTCGCCTTCGGCGAAGATAGTGGCGGCGAGGGGATCGCCACTGGAGCCTGCCAAGGAGAAGGAGAGGGTGTCTGGGGCGAGGGAGGAGAGGGAGAGGCGGAGGTCGGAGGCTCCGTAGGATTCGGGGGTGTCGCTGGAGCCGTTGAGGTAGATTAGGTAGGTGCTCATGGGGATTGAAGAATGGGAGGAATGGGAGGGATGGGAGTTATGGTTTTAGGATGCGCGAAGGTTGAGCATCTGGGATTGCATTTGTTGCAGCCTGTTATTGACCGACGCAATGGATGATGTGACGGACTGCATGGCCGAGGTCATGGAGTCGCCTAGATCGTTGACGGCTTGCACGGCGTCTGATTCGATTTTTTTGATTTGGGCTTCGGCTTCGGCGGCGGCTTTTTGGGCGCGTTCGGAGGTGTTCTTTTCTCCAGCTCCTTTCTCTCCCCATTTTTCATTGATAAAAGTTTCCGCTTCTTTCCACGCTTCTTCCTGCACTCGCGGTCGCACGCGCACATCTTCTCTTCTCAGACTCAGGCGTTCCTTATATTTGGATTCGAGTTCTTCAGCACGGGACTTTTTGTCAGGGTCGCCCGCTGTCTCAGCGTCACGCCGCTTTTGCTCCGTGTCCCGCCGCCTTGCATCCTGCTCTTTTTCGTTTTTAATTTTTTCGGATGAGCCCGCGTCGAGTTCTTTCTTGCGCACACCCTTTTCGTCACCGGAGTCTCCAGACAAATCTACAGCGTTTTTTTCTAGGCGGTTTATTTCTTGCAGGAGCTGGATGCGCCGCTCTAAAGACTGTTCGGTTTCCAGGCTGAGCTTGGCGTTCCTGATAGCGAGATCTACCGCCTCTTTTTTTGCGTCGGTTTCTTCGCGTGCTTTAGCAGCACCCACGGATGTATCAGATTCTATATTGGCGACAGAGGCTTCCTGATCCCTGATCTTCTCGTTGCCATCCCATAGCTCACGCTTCTTTTTTAGCAGCTCATTTAGCGCGGAGGTCTCTTTCTGGACAAGGCTCCATTCTTTACGGATACGCTCACTTTCAGCAGTGTTTCCTGCCCTTGCAGCGTCTGCCAAATCTATGGCCAATTTAGTCCCCTCTTCAAGTAGATCGTTTCTTTTCTTCTGGGCAGACTCGATATCAGCCAGTTCCTCAGCCCTTTGCTTCGCCCTTTTTTTTGCGGCGAAGTCTTGCTCTATGTCGGCCTTTTGCCGCTCGTAGTCAGAGTCCTTCATGGGGCTACCACTGGCGGCAGCCTGTTGCCTGCGCTGGTTTAACCCAGCGAGCTGTGCTGACTTTTCCACATCATCGAGCCGTGCCTGCACGGCCTTCAGCTTATCGCCCGCACGGGCTACATCTTTCACGGCCTCCTCAGCCTGCCTCGCCCGTTCCGCCACGCGAGCCATACCTTCATCAGCCAGCTTCTTGGCGGCTTCGGGCGAGAGCTTGTTGGCCTCGCGGTTTAGCCGCTCTAGCCCGGTGATATTCTCTTTCGCCTGTTTATTTTGTTTGGCGAAGGCTTCGCTTATTTTGTCCACCTCGTCGGAGGACATGTGGTTAGAGTCATATACCTCTTTAAATTGAGAATAGGTGTATGTGAGAGACTGGACGGCCAGCGTCAGGCCAAGAAAGCCAGCCCACAACGGACCGAGGCTCGCCTGAAACGCTATAGAGGCCAGCCGCGCCTCCAGTAGCAGCGAGGATAAACCGCCTATGGCCGAGCCCAAAGCGACCACGATAGTTCTACCTCTAATTAACCGAGCCACCCAGTGAACGGCAAACACCTCTACCACTACCACGGCCATATCTTTCAACGCCACAAGCGCGGATGCCAGCTCCCCCACATCTTTCCCTAGTTGTGTCAGGTCTGCCGAATTTGCCGCATCGGCCATTTGCTGGAGCGCGGGTGTCAGCTCTTCTGCCACCCCTGCGAAAAACTGTTGCGCCCGCACCGCTATAGCCTCAAACGAATCGCCCAGCTCATCGAAAGCCGCAGCGTTGCGCTCCATCGTTTCGGCCAGCCCGCCCGCCTGCGCTTTGGCTGTTTCGAGAGCCTTGGTGTCCCCGAGTAAAGCCAGCATCTGCGCTCCGCTGCGGCCAAACAACTCCATCGCCGCCCGCGCCCGTTCCGCAGGGTCAGACACGCCGCTGATCGCCTCGCTCAAGGCTGCTATTTGATCTAGCCCGCCCATACCTTTCAGCGAATCAATGGAAAGCCCAATTTGCTCGAATACTTTAGCGGTCGGCTCCCCCGCCTCGTTCACCCCAGTCAGTGACTTCTGGAGCATATTCATCATCATCCCCACCGACCCAGCACCTATACCGGCGTTTTGAAAAGCCTGCTGGAGGACAACCAGATCACGCACCGTCTGCCCCGTCCGGGCAGATAGGTCGCTTAATTGACCGCCCATCGCGATGGCGTCGTGCAACCCTTTGAACGCGTCTATGGCGGGGAGTATAGCTGAGGTCAGCCGTGACCCGATTTCAAACAGCCCGCCTTTCTGGACAGAATCCCCGATGGATGCGGATGCTTTTTCGAGATTTTTCATCTCTTGAACCATTCCCGTCAAGGCGTCCAAACGCTCGACGACAGTGCTGATCTTGATTTGCAATTCGTTGTCCATGTGCTGCCTTGTCTTCATGTTCGAGTTTTTGTTTAAAGCTGGCTTCCTGTTCTGGTATTTTGGCTTGCCTGTTTTACTTCTCTTCCTAGCGGTGAGAGCTAAATACAGGAACCGCTTCCCTTGGTGAAACTGCCATATTGTTCAATCACTCAAAACACGGCTCGCCCGCAGCGTCGCCGTTGATGAGCGTGCCCATGCAAAACCAGCCCGCCTCGTCGCTGCCCGTGGCTTTGGAGCAGTCGCGGCAGAAGTGCGGTTGCACGCTAGAATACGCGGATAATTTTTCTGCCCATTCCGCTTCCGTCCAGGTGACTCCCTCTGGGGGAGAGAGTTCGCCGACTTTGTTTCCGTTTGCGTCTAAAATGTCTCTGGTTTCGATCATAAGCTCATCCCTGTTATCCAATATATTTCGTGTTTCTACTCTTCCGCAGATATTGACCAGTCAGTTATTTTCCTGACCAAATACCGACCTGCGCCTCCCGCTGTGCCATTGCCGCCAGCCGTGCCCGTCCCTGCTCCCGCACCGCCAGTTCCGCCGCTGCCTGCCAATGCTTGGATTGTTCCCAGATCGGTGATTGTTTTTGCGAAAATGCAAATAGCTCCGCCTGTGCCGCCACCGCCGCCGCCGCCGCCGCCCGTGTTGCCGCCCTGCCCAGCCGCCCCGTTGCCACCCGCGCCGCCGTTGGCTCTGATTGTCCCGCCAGTGTTTTCGAGTTCGCGGCACCAGATTTCAATGGCTCCTGCCGCGCGCCCTCCTGATCCACCCCCTCCACCCTGATTAGTGCCATCTCCACCCCCACCGCCACCGCCCGCACCAGATTTGCCTGCGACGGGTGTAAAGGTTGCTCCAAAATCCCAGCTACAGCGAAAATCGCGAGGCAATGGAAAGTTTGCCACTGGATTCGGCGAAGTCTTTCCAGCTCCTCCGTTCGTGGTAGCCCCATTTCCTCCGGCAGCTCCGCTTCCGCCGGTGCCCTGGGCGTAAATCCCGTCGGATGTCGTCGCTGAAATAAAGCCTTGGACTCCTGCCGTCGTGATTCCACCGTCTCCACCTGCGCCGCTGCCTGCGCCACCGGGGATGGTCTGACCCAAAGGATTTGTCGAGTTTGCTGTTGATCCAGTCCCCGTAGTCGCATTGCCGCCGTTCGCGCCGTCATTTTTAATTGTGCCGTTGTTGTCCAACTTGCCCTTGACATAGATGCGATAGCAGTCAGTCGTCAGAGTGAATCCTGAATTGATCGTCAGGGAGTTGTAATACATATCCCTTTCGAGAGATATATTACCTGTGATAGTCGCGTCCCCATCGCTGCCATCACCAAAAAGAAACCCGTCTGATATTTTATCGTCAATGGCGGTCGCGGACGCGACCGCGCTGCCGCTTGAATCAATCGTGGCAATTTTGGTGCTGTCGCTTGCTGTGACCTTGGGCATTGCGCCGATGTTGCTGAGAGCCGTCGCGTTGTTGGCCAGCCCGGAGAGGTTGTCGGATTTAAGCATGTCGCCTGCGCCAGCCGCGACCCATCCGACCTCGTAATCAGAGCCGCTAGATTTTGCGAGCACATGCCCGGTGGAGCCGCCGCTGGGGAGCTGGTGGGTAGCCGCCAAAGCTACGCCAGTTACCGATTTTGTTGCCGTGAACAAATTGGTCGTTGTCGAGGTGATGGCGAGGCCGTCAGCATCCGCGAGGCGGTTGTCGAAATATTGGATGGTGGTGGCTACGCTATTGGCTCCCGAACATACCTGAACAGAGTCGTCCGCTTGCGCCGACGCGTTACAGCCAAGGCCAACGGCTCCTATCGCCGTCGCCTCTGTTGATGCTCCAATGGCTGTGGCGTACTCGGCTGTCGCTACTGATGACCTGCCAATAGCGGAGCTAGCAAATGCTATAGCATATGCAGCATCTCCTACTGCCAATGAACAGAGACCACCGGCTGTTGTAGCGCCGCCAACGGCCGTGGAAGCATCTCCCCTTGCTTGTGCTCCATTCCCAATCGCGGTCGCTTTATTGGCACCTGTTGCCTCTGCGGTAAACCCGACCGCTGTAGCTGCGTAACCTGTCGCGGAGGCAATGACTCCTAGAGCGATCGAGCCGTAGCCTGACGAGATAGTGTTAGCACCGACCGATAAAGCTGCCCGTCCTGTTGATGCAGCATTGTATCCGACCGCGACGCTGTTAGTCGTTGTTGCGGACGATCCATAACCGTATTGCGTTGCATTCTGGCCGGCTGTGCCTGTATCCACCCCGCCGCTCGTGGTGTAAGCCGGTGAGCCGGACGCCACGAAATATTCGCTACCGCCGCCGCCCGTCGGCGGCGCAATCCACGACCGCACGCCTGCATCGCTCGACGAGAGGAGGTAGCCGCTGGTGGAGGGGTTGCCGAGGTCTGGCTCGCGTGCTCCCACCACGCCCCAGATGCCATTAAAAGAATCCCAAGCGACGGTCTCGCCTGCGGTTGTTGCGGCGGGCACATGCACCGATCCGCTGGAAAGATGGTCGCTCACTGAAGATGCAGTGATCAGGCTTTGCGAGAGTTGCCCGTCCTCGGCGATCATGGGGAGGTAGCCTGCGCCGTTGGTATCCATGAGGGAGAGTTTTCCAGCGAGCCCCACAGTCAGGTCAGTGATTTCGGAAATGGGATGGTTATGGGAGGAAGGGGAGAAAGATGATGGGATGCCGAAAAGATTAGTGTAGGCGTAGCCCGTGCCGACTTGGGAAGCCGGTAGCGTGCCAGACGCGCTGCTGAGGGAGAATGAGCCGACGAAATTGGTGGCTGTTATCGTGCCCGCTGTGCCGATGTTTTTGCCGTTGGCATCGAGGTGGCCGACGAGTTTGGCGTTGTAGAGGTCGGCTGTGCCTGCGGCGAAGCAGGCGGTGAAGAGGGCGGTCAATGCGAGGATGACCAGGCACCATTTTAGGCCGTTTTGGGCTGCGCGGGTTTCTTTTCTTGGGAGGGTGGTCATATTGTTTTTTGGTTATGGGAGGTGGATGAGATGAATGGGAATAATGGGAGGGATGGGAGACTGCACCACAACTCTGCTTGCCGCTTGCCACTTGCTACTTGCCCCTTCTTCACAGCGCGAACCATGCTAGCTTGTATCCCGCCCGATCTGGCGGTGCCGACAAATCAGCCGTGAAACCGTCGGCGGTGAGAGTGCCTGTCCGTAAGGTCGCCCAGATGTTCGGGGCATCGCTCGCCGGCTTTTCGATTTGCAGCATTGCCCGCGACGGGGTGCGAGCCATTTCTAGCCCTGTCGCCGTCACGCTGTCTTGCCCGCTTGTTAGGTTTATTGTTCCGTTCATAACCATCGTCTCCGTTTCAATCGCGGGCAGGCCGCCTGCCACCCAGCCTGGCACTACGAACTCGAACCTCAGCACCAGCCATGCGCCCGTGCGCTCCGGGTTGCACGACTGGAGGCACGCTCCCGCGCAGGTAAGCGTGTAACCAGAGTCCAAGTAAATAATCAGAGTGCCGCTGGCCGCGTGGTCTTGGAGAGCCGTTGCGGCCTGTTGCAGGGCGTCGTCCGACGAGTTGCAGAGCCTCTGCACAGGCACGGTCACGGCGTGCTGCCTGTTCCCCCGTGTGAAGGCTTGCACTTGCCCTGCCCGCAGGTATTGCGCGACCTGCACGAGCTGGGTGGAGGGCAGGCCGATCGGTCCGGCCAGCGCGTCTGAGAGCGCGTCGCCCGTCACTATGTACCTGTCCTCCCACCATATTTTCATCGTGCCTTATCAAGCGATTGTGGAGGCTATGCGCCCGACCGGTTGCACCGCCCCGTTGACGATCGGGCGCGTGCCGACGAACTCCAGTTCGCCCACGCGATCGTCTTTCATGTTGAATTTGAGCGGCGCAGATTTTAGCGCGGCTTTCGTTAGCCGCACAAACACGCCAGGTGCGAAGATGTTGAGATCCTTCGCCGCAGCCGAGAGCGAGCGGCCACGAGCGGCCGTGCTGCCTTGCACGCGGAGGGCTATGAGCACATCCGCTTCCGAGAGCGACATGGCCTGCAACTTCGCCGTTCCAGAAATGGCCGAGAGCCTTTGGTTCACCACGCCGTCGCGGTCCGTCAGCACATCCTCGAAGGAAACGGGAAACTCCAGCTCCACTCCCATTTTCGTATCCATGAGGGAGAAGGGAGGGTTGTCCACCGTCAAGAAGTGCGTGCCTGTCCCGCCGTCGGCAAAATTGATGGTGTTTGTCCCCGCCACGGCATCGGCCTGCGTGGGGTGCAGCGTCACTGCATCCGCGCCCGCCGAGCGCGCAAACACAGCCGCCTCAAGCTCCACTTGCGGGGTGCTGGTCGGGAGTGTGCCAGTCGTGCCGACATAGACCTTTGTCCCGTTTGTCAGAGCGTGCGCGGTGATCCCCAGCTCATCGCTGAGCGCGGTGACAGATTCCACCACTTTTTGATCTGCCCACGCGACGAAGTAGCTCTGTGTGATGATGTCGTCAGAGGAGTAATCGTCGCCCGGGTAAGCGGCATCGGTGATCGTGTAGATGCTGTTTGCGTCTGTGACGCGTGCGCGGTTTTTCACATATACAGTCACTTCCGCATCGCCCCACATCGTTTTTTCAGCCGAGCCCGAAAAGCCTGGTTGCTTGGTGATCGCAGCCGAGTGGAAGGTGATCAGCTTGCCGAGCTTGGTGTAAATTTCCAAGGGGAACTGCCCGACCAAAAGCTGGTCGCCAGTGCCGGCGGCCGTGAAGTCAACCGGGTCTGTCCCCGCGAGGGCGGCATCGCGTGTGAGGTGCAGTGTCAGCGCGTCGGCGGTGGCCGCGTTGACAAAATAATAGGTGTCAGCATCGAGCGCGGGCGTGGCGGCTGGCAGTGTGCCGCGAGTGCCCCACATGACGCGGTCGCCAGTGACAAACGGGTGGTTCACCGCGCCCGCCTGGTCGCTGGTCGTATTGAGCGAGGTCACCGGGACTACAGGCACGGCCATCTCGCCGATCTGGCGCGATAGGTATGGGAAGAGCCGACCCACATCGCCGAACGCCCCGGAGGGTGTCAGCGAAAGCGTGATTTTATTGCCCTTCACGCGTTCGTCGGCCTTGCCGGGGCCGTCAATCTCAATGTCGAAAGTTTCGAGTGCAGGTTTCACTTCGATACCCGACTTCGTGTAGAGCGTGAGCCCGCGATATTTCAGCAGCGCAGAGCCGCCCAGTAGTAGTGCCAAGTCCATATTTTATTTCTCCTTTTGTTTTTATTTGATTGTTGCTCCAGCGATGTCGCTAGGCCGTCTGCCCGTCATGTATGCCCCAGCTCTCACCAGAGAGCCGGAGCCCACAGCGAACGGCCCCGCATACAGCGAGGCATCCGCATTTTGCGCCGACGGGTAAGACCCGTCGGAAGTGTAATACAGGCTCGCCCCAGCCGCGCCCGAGAGCGATACGGCGGCGGGCGTTCCCGCGATGGTCGGGGCAGTCAGTTGGGCTCCGCGTGCAAATTTGAACCGTGTCGCCAGCTTCACCTCTATGACCCACTGACCCGGCATGTCGCCATCTCCCACGGGCGTGTAGCACTCGCGTGGCGCGTAGAGCTGCTGCATCCCGTTGGCCAGAGATAGCCCGTGCAACGAAGAAATGACCGTGAGCGCGATATCTTCCACGCTCTTGCCTGTGCCCGAGTCGCCGAGGTTTATCAGCGGGTTTTCGTGGCACGATATAGAAATGGACGGTTCGAAAACGGGACCGTCCGAGTCTGGGTCGGGCAGCTCTGCCAGCGGCATTTTCACGAGCACCGCCGCACCCGCCTTGCCGCCTTTGGCTGTAAAAACATTCAGCGCAGCTTCCAGTTTTTGGAAAATAACAGCCGCGCTTAAATTTTTGCGCGGGCGGGCGACGAGCACGGGGATGTCGGCGAAGAACTCCACGGACGCCAGGCGTGCGGCGACATCGGACTGTAAGCGTTCCATGGGGCTCATGGGATTTGAAGAAGGTGTAAGGTGTAAGGTGTAAGGTGTAAGGGGCAAGCAGACGCGGGGCGTGAGAGTTTCATTTTTTAAGGGTTTAGGAAGCGGTGGGTTTGATGAGGTTATTGGTGGTGCGGCGGGTTATGGCTGGGATGCGGATGAAGTAGCCGCAGTCTGCTAGACGCCGCTCACGCGCCCAGACTCCATCCCCTTCGCGGGCACCTTGGGCGTTGGTGTTACCCTCTACGGTGTGTACAGTTTTAAAACCTGCCCCCTCACGGAAGCCTGCCACTATACCGACATGCGACATGTGCGGGAGGAACACTACTACATCGCCGCGCTGCGGCCTGTGCGATTGGTCAAAACAGGTGAACACTAATGCTCCGACCAGCTCATCCTCCGCCCATGCCCGCCATTGCCGCACGGCTGGCATGCGGGGCGGTATCAAGAGGCGTATCTCATCGGAGAGCCTGTCGGCCTCTCGCACGCACCATGAGGCGAACGCGCTGCACCATGGCTCGCGGTTCTGCGCTCCGTCTGGGTAGTTACTGCCTTGCCAGTAGCGTTCGATGCGCGGGCTGTAGTTGCGCGATTCTTCGCGGACGCCTATTTCTCGTTCGGCCACTGTTGCGATTAGTTCTTGGGGATTCATGGGATTTGAAGAAGGGGTAAGGGGATTTGAAGAAGGTGTAAGGTGTAAGGGGAAAGGGGCAAGCAGACGCGGGGCGCGAGAAAAGACGGGAGACGCTCGATGTCTTCACTTCTGCAATCTGCAATCTGAAATCTGCAATGGAACATGCGACTAAAGTCGCATGGTTTTCGGAAAAGCGTGAGCCGACGGTGGAAACGGTGGAAGCTATTGAGGAATATCTGAAGTTAGAAGTTAGAAGTATGAAGTTAGAAGTGAAGACGCAGGCGTTAAAAAGGCTAGAGCCTCTTACTTCTTACTTCATACTTCTGCCTTCTAAATTCTGCCTTCTCACTTCTTACTTCACCAAGAAATCAGCCGCTGCGCCGTGCGCGGTTTCGAGGATTTGCTCGGGTGTGGGGAGTGCTTCCGGGAAGGCTTTGTGGGTGACGCTCTTGACCAGCTTCGCCAAAAATTTAATGTTCCCGCGACCATGCACGCCCTCGCCGCCCTGCACGAGGCAAGCACCTTTTTTGGTTTTCAAAACGAACGCGTTTGGGAACGCATCGCGATACCGCGCCCGCCCGCCCAGCACATACGCCGCCGCCGTGAGCGGGATGGCGAGGAATTTCGCCTGCGTGGCACGCACGGTGCCGCCGTAAAACTTGTGCCGGAGTGCGCCTTGCGGGTCGGGGATGGTGACGGTGGCACTTAGTGCGTCTCCGCGCCCGGTGACATTTTTAAAGCGGTTCCAAAAGTTTTGGCGCGGCCAGCCTTTGGCGTTTTTGTTGGTGGAGTTTAGGTTGCGGAAATGTTTGCGGAACAGGACGGCTACACGGGTGGCCATGCGGGTGTGGAGGCTTTTGGTGTTTTTGCACTTGTCTATGAGACCGCGCAGGGCTGGGGTGGCGGTGTCTGGAGGCTTTTGGTGTTTTTGCACTTGTCTATGAGACCGCGCAGGGCTGGGGTGGCGGTGTCTTTGATGTTGATCTGGATGTTCATAGTTCTTCAAATGCAGAAGTTAGAATTCAGAAGTCAGAAGTGAAGACGCAAGCGTGAGATTCGCCCCGCGTCTTCACTTCTGCATTCTTACTTCTTACTTCTGCGATCTGCCTTCTGCAATTCTTCCGTTTTCCATTTTATTTTTTCGGTTCATACTCATTGAAACGCCGCATGAAATCAGGGTCGGCAAGAATTCCCCTAACGGCCTCCATTCTTCGGCTCGTGTCCTCTGCCCTAGTCCCAAACTGAACTTTTACTTTTAATGAGGATGGTATCCTCTTCCATTCTGCCTCCTGCAATCTGCCTTCTGCAATCCGTCCGTTTTTCATTTGATTTTCTCCTAAGTCCAGTTTAGCTTTCTTTCATGGGCAACAAAAAGGTTGAGCCGAAGAAAACGAAAGAAAAACAGAAACCAATGGTTCCTGAATACGATGATGTTTGCTACGGGGTGGA
>JFJP01006795.1_pt1 | contig 13215 bp, 12 predicted proteins | sample 431651 | NCBI WGS metagenome assembly JFJP01 (sample SAMN02602958, study PRJNA72255) | Microbial mat metagenome, whole genome shotgun sequencing project. | biome: fresh water; feature: sink hole; material: water; isolation source: purple microbial (photo- and chemosynthetic) mats found in...
ATGGTGTCGACCTGGCCCATGACCTGCAAGGCGTGCTGGACAAACGCGTCGTTCGCCACCTCGGCGCTGCGCGCCAACTTTTGCGCCTCCCATTCAAAGGACTTTGCATAGTACAAAATGCCTTCGCTGACCACACCCAAGACGAGTACCAGCACGGTGACCCAAAGCAGCTGCAGTTTATGGCGGGAGTACGCGGTGAGATCGGTGAAGGCTTGGCCACTTGCTGATGCTGTAGCGCGGGTGGTCGGTAGGCTGGCGAAATCAAGCCGAAAGATGTACAGGGTCGCAGCGGACACCAAAACGATGTACCAGAACACGGTGAGCCATGCGGTCGGGTTTGCGCCGCGCACGTTCGGAGCAACCGGTTCTGCGGCGAGTGAATAGAAGCCACGCCCGAGCATCCAGACTGAAAAAATTGAGAACAACAAGGCCAGCACGGCCAGCGACAGATTGCGGGGTCTTTGTCGCACACACCGTATGAGGATGTGCGCCGTGCGCGCGTTGATCAGCGCTGCAGCGAAGGAGTAGACCGCTGAGCGGTAGTGGCCGTCGGGCTCGATCAGGCCCCAGTACCAGAAAGGCAGGGCGGTGAGTGCAACGATGGCCCAGCCCCAACGATCCCACCGGGCGGGTTGCTGGTCGCAAAAAGCGCGCATCCCGGAATACATGACGGCACCGGTCGAGAGCAGAGTCATGTTGGTTCCCATGACCGTCATCCATGCCGGTAGCTGCGGACCAAATCCAGACACGGTAAATCCGACCGCAAATATCAAGATCGCGCTCGCCCAGTTCCTGATCAAGCGGGCCTCGGGCCGCAGATAGGCAACCACCCACATCACCGCGCTAAGGCTGACGCTCAGAGCGCCTGCGACGAGGTAGAGGGTCAGGGTGTTGAAGTTCACATCGCCCTCAATGACGACCCCGCACCGGCGGAAGAATCAGGCCGGCACCGTCTCCGAAAAACTCGGCCGCAACATCAGTTTGTCATACAGGCGCTGCAAATTGGGATGGGGCGTTCGCCAGTCGAGTTGGGGGAAGCGGAAGTCGAGGTAACCCAGGGTCACACCGACGGCAACGTCAGCCAGCGTGAGGTGGATGCCGGCGCAATAGGGTTTTTCGGCCAGCGCCTTGCTCATGGCCTTGAGAGCAGCGTTGACCTTGTCCATCTGGCGCTCGATCCAGGCGTTGCTGCGCTGCGATTTGGTGCGCCCCGGCCAGTGCGACTCCAGCCGCGCTGAAATGGCAGCGTCCATCACGCCGTCGGCCAATGCCTCCCAGGTCTTGATTTCGGCACGCTCGCGCCCGACGGTGGGAATGAGTTTGCCCACCGGTGACAAGGTGTCGAGGTATTCCACAATCACGCGGGAGTCAAACAGCGCCTCGGCGCCTTCCATCACCAGACAGGGCACTTTCCCGAGCGGGTTGGCTTGCGCAATGGTGGTATCGGCAGACCAAACGTCCTCCAGAACAAAGGCGTAGTCCAGTTTTTTCTCTGCCATCACCACACGTACTTTGCGCACATAGGGGCTGGAAGTGGATCCGAGTAGTTTCATGGGTGGTCTGCATTTACAACAGCGTTCATTCTATCCACTGGGTGCTCCCACACCACTCTACAGGGGCGAGCGTGGCGCGCAACCTACAATTGGGGCCATGACTTTCTCTACCATTTCAGCACTCTCCCCTCTGGACGGCCGCTACGCCGCCAAACTTGCCACACTGCGCCCGCTGATGAGCGAGCAAGGCTATATGCAGCGGCGCGTGCAGGTCGAAGTGGCCTGGTTTATCGCCCTGAGCGATGCCGGTTTCGCCGAGTTCAAACCACTGTCTCCCGGTGCCCGCACCTATCTTTTGGGTCTGGTGAAGAACTTCACCGAAGCCGATGGCGAGGCGATCAAGGCGATCGAGAAAACCACCAACCACGATGTGAAGGCGGTGGAGTATTGGATCAAGTCGAAATTTGAAGCGCGCCCCGAACTGCAGGCCGCCAACGAATTTGTGCACTTTGCCTGCACCAGCGAAGACATCAACAACACCAGCCACGCCCTGCAGATTCGCGGTGCCCGCGATGTGGTGGTGCTGCCTGCACTGGACCGGGTGCTGATGAAGTTGCGCGAAATGGCGCATGCCTACGCCGAAGTGCCGATGCTCAGCCGCACCCATGGCCAGACCGCCAGCCCCACCACGGTGGGCAAGGAGATTGCCAACGTCGTGGTGCGCCTGCATGCCGCGTGCGACCGCATTGCCGCTGTCAAGATTCTGGCCAAGATGAACGGAGCAGTGGGTAACTACAACGCCCATCTTTCCGCCTGGCCCGATTTCGACTGGGAGGAGTTCAGCCGCAAAGTGGTGGAAACGCCCGAGCCGCTGGGTTTGGGACTGCACTTTCAGCCCTACAGCATCCAGATCGAACCGCACGACTACATGGCCGAACTGTTTGACGCGGTGGCACGCACCAACACCATTCTGATCGACTGGTCACGTGATGTCTGGGGCTATGTCTCGCTGGGATACTTCAAGCAAAAGCTCAAGGACGGCGAGGTGGGCTCGAGCACCATGCCGCACAAGGTCAACCCCATCGATTTTGAAAACGCCGAAGGCAATCTGGGCCTGGCCAACGCGCTGCTGCGCCACCTGAGCGAGAAGTTGCCCATCAGCCGTTGGCAACGCGACCTGACCGACTCGACCGTGCTGCGCAACGTCGGCGTGGCGCTGGGCTACGCAGCGCTGGCCTACCAGAGCCTGCTGGCGGGCCTGAACAAACTCGAACTCAACGAGGCGGCGATTGCCAAAGACCTGGACGACTCCTGGGAAGTGCTGGCCGAGCCGATTCAGACCGTGATGCGCCGCTTTGGCCTGCCCCAGCCCTACGAGCAACTCAAGAAGTTCACCCGTGGCGAAGCTATGACACGCGAACTGATGCAGGGCTTTATCGCTAACCTGGCGATTCCGGATGCAGAGAAGCAGCGCCTGCTGGCCATGACCCCTGGCTCCTATACCGGCAAGGCCGCCGAGTTGGCGAAAAGGGTGTAACACCCCCGTGCGGCTGACGCCGCCTCCCCCTTGCAGGGGGCAACGCCAGTGGCCCGGCGAAGCCGGCTCCACGGCATTTCTGAACAACTCCCCCTCTGCATAGACACATGGCCCTCAAATCCACCATTTTCAAAGCCAATCTGCAAATTGCGGACATTGACCACGGCTACTACGCGGACCATGCGCTCACGCTGGCGCGGCACCCCAGTGAGACCGATGAACGCATGATGGTGCGCCTGGCGGCGCTGGCGCTCAATGCCTATCAGTTGCAAAGCGTGTGCAATGGTGACGGCACGCTGGCCTTTGGCGCGGGCCTGTCCGATCCGGACGACCCGGACGTGTCACTCACCGACTTCACCGGCTTGAAACGGCTGTGGATAGAGGTTGGCCAGCCCGAGGACAAGCCTATTTCCAAAGCCTGCAACAAGGCCGATGCCGTGCTGCTGTATTGTTTTGCCCACTCGGCCGAGATCTGGTGGAAGGGTATCGAGACCAAGCTCACCCGGCTGGACCGATTGCAGGTGTGGCGCATTCCCGCCGAGCGTTCGCAAGCCTTGGCCAAATTGGCGCAACGCAGCATGCAACTGCAAGCCACCATTCAGGAAGGCGCGCTGATGTTGGGGGATGGGGTCCACAGCGTCGATATTGAGCCAGTTCGCTGGAAATAGGCATCGAAAAGCCCGCTAACGCCCGTAAATAAAGCGCAAACAGCTATTATTTTTGAAGCAATTGAAGGACCCTCAAGCCCGTTCGGCGTACTTGTTGAAGCGCCAGGAAGTGCCCTCGGCGGTAATGCGGCGCCAGACTGAGCGCTTTTCCGTTGGCCCCATGGCCGTCCAGTGCTGCACCTCGGCAAAGGTGCGCCCGCAGCCTTTGCAGAGTGCATCGCCCTGGCTGGTGGAGCATATGGCAATGCAGGGCGTGTCTGGTGTAGTTGTATACCAGTGCAACCACGCTACCAGCGCTGCGGGCGAGATTCGATCTTCGGGTATTTCATATTGGCGTGCATGCACCAACTGGCCATATACCTCGGCCAGCGCACTCGTTTGCGGCGCCAGATGCACGCCATCCACCGCCGGCGCTCTGGCCCGCCAGTAGTTGATGGCGGCCTCAATGTCCGTGATGTGCAGCGCGGCCATGACTTTAGCGCTCCTGCGTCTGTTCGCGCACCAATGCTTCAATCTGACGGGTCCGGGTATCGATGATCGAGGCCTCGATGTGGTCCACCCCGGCTTGACCCTGACGCACCATGTTCTGCGCCGCCTTGTAACGGATGAGTGCCGCCGGGAGGTCCATCTGCGCCACGTTCATCTCAGCCTGCGCGCGGATGGCACTCACCACCCGCCCCTGCGCTGCGTGCGTCGTGGCCAGCCACTGCCAGGCCCCGGCGTCCAGCGGATGCTCGGCCACCCAGGCCTGCAGACTTTGTGCCACCGCCGCAGTGTCGCCGCTCTGCTGCGCCTGCGCCGCCAGGAACAGTTCGGCGCGGCTGGTCGCCAGTCCACCGGCGCGTGCAGTGGCAGGCGTCGGACCACTGCGCAAGGCCTGCAGCGCACGCTGTCCATCGCCCTGCGCCAGCCACATTTCGGCATCGAGCATGCGCACCAGCCGCGACGCTGCTGCGTCAGCACGTGTGCGTTCGCGCAGTTGGGACAGCAGGTTTTTCGACTGCACAAAGTCACGCTGCTTGATGGCAGCCAGCGCGGCACCGTACAACACCCCCGCTTGCTGTGCGGCAGGCAAGCGCGCAAGGTGCGCCGGCTCGATCTCTGCGGACCACGCACGCAGGGTATCGGCCCCGGCGTTGGAGAGTACGCGGGCACGCGCGGCAATGATGCTGTGCTCCATGGGCTGGGCCTTCGCGGTCAGAGATTCCTGGGCTGGTGGCGCAGCCGGCAGGCGTGTTTGCATGTCGGCCATGCGTTCGGTGGTGAGCGGATGGCTGCGAAGGTAGGGAAAGGCACCCGAATCGGTGAGCCTTGAGGCCTGCTGCAGCTTCTCGAACATGGTGACGAATCCCTGTGGCGCAAAGCCAGCCTGGGTGGAGATGCCAAACCCGATGCGGTCGGCCTCACGCTCCATATCGCGCGAGAAGTTCAACTGCGTCTGTGCCGCCACCGCCTGGCCGCCCACCATCACCGCACTGGCAGCATTGGGGCTTTTGCTGGCCGCCAGCATGCCAAGAATCATGGCGCCCATCAGCCAGGGGGCTTGCTCACCCTGACGCGCCATCATGCGGGAGATGTGCCGCTGCGTCACATGACTGAGCTCATGCGCCAGCACCGATGCCAGTTCATCCCGGCTGGTGACCACCCCTACCAGCCCCAGATGCAGGCCCAGATAGGCTCCGGGCAGAGCAAACGCGTTGACGGTGCGGTCGCGCCCGAGCACAACGGTCCAGGCATACGTGGAGTCGAGCTCGGGGGTCACGTCACCGCGCTCCCGCGCCGCGGCCAGCAGCGGTTGCCAGATGCCCTGGACATATTCCATGATGACCGGGTCGTCGATGTAATCCGGGTCGCGGTAGAGTTCACGCGCGATGCGGTCACCGAGCCGGCGCTCCGTGCTGGGTGCCATGTCCAGGCCATCGCCCAGGTTGGGCAGCAGCGTTGCGGACGCCGTGGGTGTGACCCTGGATGTCTGCGCAGGCACACCGGTGGCAACTGCTGTTGCTATAACTAACGTAGCTGCTTGCGCAATCCCAGCAAGGCTAAAGAGCCTGTTTTGCTTGAAAGGCATGGTCAAAATGAATCCAGTGGCAGAAAGCCGACAACCTCTGCCGTGACCGGGTCGAGGAACACGGTCCAGAAGGATTTGCGTCCGTTCATGGGAAGAAACAGTAGCGATTGCGCACTGCGTCCCGCTGACTGCGCTACGGCATCAATGGGTGCGATCTGGTCAGGAAAACGCTGCTTGAGAGCACTCACCGGTTTGGCTACTTTCAGAATTTTCGGAACAGCGTGCACATAGGGTTGCCACAGGTCCGGTCGGGTGCCAAGCGGGACGCCCTGCAAAGCAGCCAACGTCATGTCCATTTGCTCCTGGGTGTCCTTGAAGTCACGCACCGACAATAGCGTCGGACCCGTCAATGGCAGTGCCTGAACGCCGGGCGGGGTCTTGTCAAGCAGGTCCGGCATCACATCGATCGCATGGACAATGCGAAATCGGTCGATCTCAAATACCAGATGCACCGGGCGCGCCACACTGACGGTCCATAACCCGTATCCCAATGCCGCCAGTTGTACTGCTGCCACGACCATCAAGTCCCGCCGCAGTTCCCTCCACAGCTTGGCGCGGTCAAAAACAGTGAGGGTAATCAAGGGGCCCAGAATCACATCCACCGTCACCAGCAACAGAAAAAGTTCACGTCCGCCGGAAATTTCGCGGTAGGGATAGGGATACCAGACACCAAAGACCAGCAGCGCACTCAGGGCGGCGATTGCAAGGCTGATCACCAGATGGATGGCGCAGGCCTGAATCCGGTCACGCCAGAATGCGGGTAATTTTTCTACCATGTTCATATGCATCGGAAGGTTAATCGCAAGAGTGCCTTTGGGGAGTGAAGCTCAGGTAAAGTCGGCACAGCCAACATGTAAGTTGTGTGCAAAATATTTAAATAGCCCCCATTTTCAGGTCAAACACCCATGTCCGCCCTCACCCATTTTGACGCCCATGGCCAAGCCCACATGGTGGATGTTGCCGCCAAACCTGCCACCCATCGTATTGCCATTGCCGCTGGCCACATAGATATGCTTGCCTCCACCCTTGCGCTGGTGCAGGCAGGCACTGCAAAAAAGGGCGATGTGCTGGGCATTGCCCGCATCGCAGGCATTCAGGGCGCCAAGCGGACCAGTGAACTGATACCGCTATGCCATCCCCTGGCGTTGACACGCGTGGCCGTCGAGTTGGAAGCAGTGCCGGGCACAGCGGTGGCGGCTCCACACGTGGCATGCAAGGCAACCGCTGAAACCGTCGGCCCCACCGGCGTCGAAATGGAAGCACTCACCGCTGTTCAAGTGGCACTGCTCACGATCTACGATATGTGCAAAGCGGTGGACCGCGGCATGACCATCAGCGGCGTCAAACTACTGGAAAAGCACGGAGGCAAGTCAGGGAGTTTTGTGGCTGGCTGAAGCCTGGGCCCAGCGTGCATGGTCTAGCGGGTAGGCGGCCTTGTACCGCAGCAGGTAGAAGAGTGCTTCGTCGTCTCTGCCCAGCGTCACGGCGCTTTCGATCAAGGGTTCAACCACCCGTGGTTCGGGCGAGAAATGCAAGAGCTGCAACGCCGTGGCGTGGACGGATTCCGCAGTTGCTCGGGTCAAAGGCGTTGTCGGATTCCGCAGTTGCTCGGGTCAAAGGCGTTGTCGTCAGTTCCGCGAAAAGCACCTGGTCCTGAAACAGCCAACTGTTGCGCACTTTTTCCAGTGTGTCTTCGCGGTACGCAGCGTGGCGCTCCGAGAGTGGCAGATACAGTTGGTTGACCCGCCAATAATCCCACGCGGCATACGCGCAGGCCGACAGCATTGCGGTGGCCAAGACCGCGCCGATCACACGTTGCAGGAAGGCCGGGCTGCCCTTGGCACCCCTTTCGCGCTGGGTATTCTCGATGGCACCGGGGACGAGCCACAGCACTACCAGACTTGACACGACCGCCACCTGAAATGGCCCATACCATAGCGGGTACTCGAGCAGGCTGTGCAGGCCTACCACCGCCAGCACCGACCAGGCCATCTGCCGCGCAGCAACTGTTTCACGCCACGGCTTGGCCCGAATCAGCTGCCACACAATCAACCCGCAGACGCCAACGGCGACGGGCACACCCAGCTCCACGGCCAGATGCAACGGCAGGTTGTGCGCATTATCCAAAAGGTCGCAAAAGCGCTCGGCCGGATACAACGTCATGAAATGGGCGTAGTCCAGATTGCCCCAGCCCCACCCTAGCCATGGTTTCTGAGCGATCAGATGCACCACGTTGCTCCACAGCGTAATGCGGCTGGAGCATATGTGCGAGTCCTCATACAAGCGCCCCAGAATGCCAGTCGCCTCAGGATCGAGTCCACCCAGACGAGGCAACGCCCAGGAGCCAAGCAGGTAGGCAGCCCAGACAACCGCCACACTGGTGACCAGATGGCGTTGGGTTGCCTTGTCGCGCACCGCTGCAATGAACCACACACCTGCCAGTACGGTGAGAAGGACCAACTGCGTCAAACCGGTGCGCGACGCCGAGGCCGCGTTGCCCAATGCCAGCAGCGCCACCAGACCCTGCACGGGCCAGCGCCCTTTACGAGTCCCGATACGGGAAGGTGCCCAGAACAGCAACGCGCACACCCCGATACTGGTCAGCGTGGCAAACTGATTGCGCTGACGCAAGTTGCCGTATGCCACACCCTTGGCAGCGGAATTAATCCAGTGACCGGCGAACTCACTCACGCCAAAGTACTGAAAGAGCCCCGCCAGAACGCTCAAGCTGGCCGCAACGATCCATGCCACTGCAAGGGTTTGGTCCCACCGAATGCCATGTTTGGGCGACCCAACCATGGCAATCATCACCACGGCAGCGGCACACCACCAGGAAAAAATCAGGGCGGGAATGGCCGGGCTGGGCCCCACGGAAAACGGGTTAAGCCAAGGCAGCGTGAGCAGCCCAACCATCAGAACCTCAAGAACGAATGTGCCGCGCATTCGTGAAATTGTGACGCATGGGAAGTCGTTATCAATGCGATGATGTCGCCAATGCACCTCCGCAACCCCGAATAGTCTTTGTTGTTCCACCCATTGACCCATGTTGTTCAAGACCGGATCGCTCGCCCTGTTGCTGCTGCTGGCCAGTCGTCTGACCGGGCTGTGGCGTGAGTCAGCCCAGGCGGCTGCCTTTGGTGCGTCAGGGATGGGAGACGTTGCGGTGTTGATGCTGACGTTCCCGGACTGGGTCACCGGCATGCTGGCCAGCGGCGCGCTGGCCTATGTGCTGTTGCCCCAGTGGGCAGGGCAAACGCCTGCGCAGCGGCTAAAAACCCAGCACCAGGTCGGACGTTGGTTGCTCCTGTTCGCCTTTCTTCTGGCTCTATTGATTGCGTTGCTGCGACAGACCCTTGCACAGATTCTGGCGGGTGGACTAGCGCCGGGTCTTCGACTGCAGGCCGAACAGGGACTGGTCTGGAGTGCCATTGGCCTGCCTGCAGCCTTGCTGGCAGCGCTGGGTGTTGCACGGTTGCAGTTTGAAAGCGATTTCGTCGGTATGTACAGCGCCAATTTGGTTGTCAACGGCGTGCTGATCGTTGCGCTGTCCTGGCTGACATTCAACAGCCAGCCATCCAACGCCACCACGGTTCTGGGTCTGGCCCTGTGCGCCGCGATGGGGCTGCGGATGGTCTGGGTTTTCCGGCGCATCCCGAAACCCGCATCGGGCATGTCGGACTCAGCAAGCACACCGGCCCTGCCTGCTGTCTCGGTTTGGCTGTGGGCGGCCTTGGCGGCTGGCTTGCCGCTGGCCCTGCCATTGGTGGCACGCAGTATTGCCGCGATCAACGGCGAGGGGGCACTGTCCACTTTCAACTACGCCTGGAAGTTGGTGGAACTGCCACTGGTGCTGGCGATTCAGCTGGTGGCCACATTGGCTTTCCCAACCATTGCCAGAGCCATGAAGAGCGGGCATGGGCAAAGCCAGGCTTTGACAAGTGAAGCCCGCCAGGCCGTGCGCGAAGCGCTGCTACTGGCCTGGACGCTGGCCTGCGCCGCCGTGGCTGCTTTGCAGGTAGGCGCTGCGGCGCTGGCATCGTTGCTGTTCGGATGGGGGCGCATGCCGGCCGAGCGGCTTGCGGACATCGCAGCCTGGGGTGCCATCGGCGCCTGGGGGCTGTTGCCGCAAGCCGTGATTGCCGTTGCACTCATGGTGCTGGCCGCACAGCGACGGATGCATCTGGCAGTGGTCGCCTATGCTGGTGCGATGCTAGTTCTTTTAATTCTTGGAAGTTTGGGTAATTTGAGCGGCGTGCAAGTCATGTGGGCAGTCAATGGCCTGCTGGCCGCGGTAGCACTGGTTATGCTGGCCGCGCTGATCACTCATAGTGACCTTCGGCGAGATAGTTCGATGCTGCCACTCAGAGCACTGGCGACACCCACGCTGGCACTGGCGGCCATCGACCTGGCGGTAAACCGCGTGTGGCGGCCCGGTCTCGGCGCAGGCGATCTGAACGCGTTATTGCTGTGTCTGGGTTGCGGACTGGGTGTTTTGTTGATTAGCTATGCGGCTAGCCGCGAGTTTCGCCTCGCGGTACAGCGATAATCCAGCAAATATCCCATGCTTGACCTCCTCAAGATCACTATTGACCCCAACTTCGTGCGCCGATGCGACGCACTCGAAGGGATGCGTCTGTTTGTGGACCTCGAGCGCATGGGCAAGGCCGAGCGTCAGGCGGGACGCAACACCCATATCAGCAGCCATCAGATTGACGACATCGGAATCGTCAAGGCCATGCTGGGGCAAGCCCGTCTCATGGTGCGCGTGAACCCACTGCATGACGGCAGCACGGAAGAGGTGGAGGCGGTGCTGGCCCAGGGGCTGACACAGGGCACCGGCAAAGACGCAGACCTCTTGATGCTACCGATGTTCATGGATGCGCAGTCGCTACGCGAATTTGTTCGGATCGTCGACGGGCGCTGCCCGGTAGTGGCTTTGCTGGAAACTGCGGGCGCTCTGGCGAGCATGGAGGACTGGATCGGCACACCGGGCTTGCATGAAGTGTTTGTCGGCTTGAACGATCTGCATATCTCGCTGGGGATGCGTTTTATGTTCGAACCATTGGCCAATGGCATGGTCGACCACGTCGCGGCCGCTGCTGCCCGCCAGGGTCTGCGGTTTGGCTTTGGCGGTATGGCACGGCTCAACGAAGGCCTGCTGCCCGGGCGCGACGTGCTGGCCGAGCATCTGCGCCTGGGTTCTCAAGCCGTCATTTTGTCGCGCTCGTTCGCGTTTGAGCGACCATCTTCCGACATGACTTTTGAAGAGGAATTGTCAGCACTTCGCCAAGTGGAGGCCGACCTGGCACACCGCACGCCCGCGCAAATCGAAGCCGACCGCATACGTATTGCGGCGACCATCCTGTCGATCGCATCCACCTTGTCGCAATTCGGTCAACCGCGTGCATCCACCGTGTAAGGCACGCGATGAAGCGGGTGATGGACATCGTGCTTTCCCTCCTGGCAACCGTAGCCTTGCTGCCGCTGATGCTGATCGCGGTGCTGGCGATTGCCCTGGAAGATGGATTCCCCGTATGCTGATCGCGGTGCTGGCGATTGCCCTGGAAGATGGATTCCCCGTGCTGTACCGTCAGACCCGATTAGGGCTTGGAGGACGGGAATTTGGCATGTTCAAGTTTCGCAGCATGGTCCGAGATGCCGACACAGTTGGCCCCTACTTCACCGCAACGGGGGATCCGCGCATCACGAGAGTGGGCCGCCTGATCCGCAAAACCAGCATCGATGAACTGCCGCAGTTGTGGAATGTGGTGATCGGCGACATGAGCCTGGTCGGCCCCCGACCGGATGTGCCGGTGCAGCGATCGCTCTACACCGACGCGGACTGGGACCAGCGCTGCAGTGTGCGCCCGGGAATTACCGGGTTGGCGCAGGCACTGATCAGGTCCGGCGGCAGTGACGGTGAGCGCTTGCGCCTGGACCTGCGCTACACCCGCGAGTCGAGTGTGTGGCTGGACATGAAGATCATGTTCTGGACGCTGGGGCGCCTGAGTGGCAAAGGGTCCAATTGAATGTGCGGCATCTTTGGGTACTGGAACCGTAGCCGAGAGCCGCAGTCAGACGCGGCGCTGCGGGCGATGGCGCACACCCTGTTGCACCGCGGCCCTGACGACGAAGGCATCTGGCACCAACCCCAACGCGGCGTGGCCATCGGCAACCGGCGCCTGTCGATACTGGACCTGAGTGGTGGCCACCAGCCGTTTGTGAGCGACGATGGTCTCGTCGCGGTGGTGCAAAACGGCGAGATATTCAACTACCTTGAGCTTGCCGCAGAGTTGCGCTCACAAGGCGTTCAGCTCAAAACCAACTCGGACACCGAAGTCATTTTGCGTCTCTATGAGCGCGATGGAATTGCCTGCCTGCGCCATCTCAACGGCATGTTTGCGATTGCGATCGATGATGCCCGTGAAGACGCGTTGTACCTTGCCAGAGACCGCATAGGTGTGAAACCGCTGTATGTGATGGACGACGGCAACGAGATGTTGTTTGCCTCAGAGATCAAGGCATTTTGGCCTGTAACGAAGAACAGACAAGCGCAAGCAGCTATCGATATGGTAGCAGTTCACCACTACCTGACCTTCAACTACATCCCCGCACCGCGGACGATCTATGAAGGTGTTAAACACCTGATGCCGGGCACCTGGATAAAGTTCACCCGCTCGCCCCATGCGCAAACGCAGCGCTGGTGGAGTCTGGCCGATCAGCGGGAACAAGACTTTACCTTCAAGGAGTGGTCTGAGGAATTCATGGCAATTCTTGACGATGCCACCCGCATACGCCTGCGTGCCGACGTTCCCTACGGGGCGTTTTTGTCAGGCGGTGTCGACTCGAGCACGATTGTGGGCCTGATGGCGCGCCACGCAGCCCAGCCCGTCAAGACGTTCTGCATCGGTTTTGCCGACCCGCACTACGATGAATCGGTCTTTGCCCAGCAGGCAGCCGACCGGTTTGGCTGCGAGCACACGATGGAGGTGGCTGAGCTCAATATGCTCTCGCGCTGGCCCCAGGTGCTACACCACCTGGACCAGCCGCATGGCGACGCATCCTTCATGCCCACCTTGCGGGTGAGCGAACTGGCCGCCAAACACGTCAAGGTCGTGCTCACCGGCGATGGTGGCGACGAGTTGTTTGCCGGCTATGACAAGTACGCCGCGTTCTTTGCGCGACCTGACGCCATGACCATGTCACAAGCGGACTTTGGCCGACGCTACTTTGACAGTATTTCCCTGTTTTCGCCAAAGGCCAAGCTGGCGCTGTACCAGCCGCACGTGCGCCGCCAGCTTGAAGGCGTCGATACCTTTGAAACGGTCGCCAAACCCTGGCTGGCTGAGGCACATCACTTTGACCGCATCAACCAGGCGTTGTATCTGGACATGCAGTTGCTGCTGTGTGGCAACAATCTGGTCAAGCCAGACCGCATGGGCATGG
>JFJP01039557.1_pt1 | contig 13215 bp, 9 predicted proteins | sample 431651 | NCBI WGS metagenome assembly JFJP01 (sample SAMN02602958, study PRJNA72255) | Microbial mat metagenome, whole genome shotgun sequencing project. | biome: fresh water; feature: sink hole; material: water; isolation source: purple microbial (photo- and chemosynthetic) mats found in...
TCGAAAATTCTACTGCCTTCCCGATCCGCCAGCCGGCGGATGCGGGATTGATTCTCCTCCTTTGTCGGAGCCTCAAACTGCCTACTGCCTGGCAAGACTGCCTACTGCACTATTGCCTGCTGCCTACTGCCTACTGCCTGCATTTTTTTTCATTTTTTCTTTGCTATTTCAAAATCATCACTTATCTTTGATTAGAAATTAATCAAATTTATGATTACAATATAATCAATTTTTGTAATATGTACTTCGCATCGAACATAAAATTTCTGAGAAGGCGTCGCGGACGCACTCAGGACGACGTGGCAGCAGCACTGCAGATGAAGAGATCAACCCTCAGCGGCTATGAGAATGGCGTGGCACAGCCCGGCATCGAAGCCCTGGTAGCCTTCTCCGGCTACTTCAACATCTCTCTTGACACCATGCTCAAGATCAACCTCACACACCTCTCCGAAAGTCAGCTGGGTGAGCTCGAGAGGGGTTATGACGCCTACATCAAAGGCAGTAACCTCAGGGTGCTGGCAACCACCGTCTCTCCCGACAACCGCGAGAACATCGAGCTAGTCAGCGAGAAGGCCAAGGCCGGCTATACAACCGGCTATGCCGATCCCGAGTTCATAGGCGACCTGCCGCTGTTCAACCTGCCGTTCCTCTCACGCAACCGCAAGTACCGCACCTTCCAGCTCAAGGGCGACTCCATGCTGCCCATACCCGACCGGTCGTGGGTGACCGGTGAGTACATGCAGGACTGGCAGGAGATAAAGAGCGGGAAGGCGTATATCATACTTACGTCAAATGATGGCATCGTCTTCAAGGTTGTGGAAAACACCGTCGGGCAAAACGGTAAGCTGATCCTCTACTCCCTCAACCCGCTGTATGAACCCTATGAGGTACACATCAATGACGTCAGGGAGATATGGAAATTCGTACATTATATAAGCGATGAGCTTCCGGATCCTGTTCTGCCTGAGAAACAGCTCCTCCGCACCGTAGCCTCGATGAAGCAGGACCTCTACCAGATAAAAAAGAGCATGGGCCGCGACATTGAAGATGCAACTGAACTGTAACCCTGACAGGGGGATGCCTTATCCTTGAGAATGGTCTGACATGTTCGCCATGGTTACAGGCGCCAGGATGATATTTACAAGCATGGCAGGATTTAGTGCAGGGCATAGCAAAATATTAGCGCCGGACAACCGTTTCTTAATTCTGAAGATCAACTGTAATTATGCCTGGAAAAGAGTACAATCCCGCAATGCACACCGCAGAACACCTCCTCAACTCGGTGATGGACAAGATGTATCATTGCGGCAGATCATTCAACAGCCACATCGAAAGCAGGAAGAGCAAATGCGACTACCGTATCAAGAAAGGATTGTCGGATAAGGAGGTCTCTGCAGTGGAAAGAACAGTTAATGAGATAATTAAGCTGAATATACCGGTGGGAGAGGAGCTTGTCAGCAGGAGGGAGGCCGATATCAGATACTTTACAGGCAAGTTGCCGGAAAACGCCGGCGAGAACATACGCATCATCACCATCGGTAATTTCGATGCCTGCCCGTGTATCGGACAGCATGTCTCAAATACTTCGGAGATCGGCATCTTCTCAATAACTGCTGCCGACTTCAATGAAGGGATCCTGCGGATCAGATTCAAGCTCGATTAACCGGATAACGGTTAAAGGAGAATGTGCATTATCAAAAAAAACCGGCTTTCGCCGGTCTTTTTTTTCTTATTCCTTCGTCAGTGCGACAATCAGATCGATGATGGGCGGTATGTCGGCATCAGCAATCTTGCCTTTATATACACCCCTGACAATCCGGTTCTTGTCTACGATGACCACTGTGTAACTGTCTTTCGGCATGCCCCATTCCTTCTGCAGCGTCCCCACGTAGTCGAACAGGATGGTGGTGTCATATTTCTTTGCCTTCTTGCCTGCAATGGCGCGTACAAGACCATCAGGCTTCCAGGTCGATTTGCAATCTACAATGCCAAAACCCTTAAAGTATTCCTGATCAATGATCTTGTCGACATCAGTTGCCTTGTTGACGGCATCATTGAAGGCATCGTTGAGATCAGATTCGTCGGGATCGACATAGTTGATCTGAAGGACTTTGCCTGGCCAGGAGTTCATGGTGAAATCCTTCTTGTCAGAGTCGGTAAACACCCATTCAGGAGCTTTCTGGCCTATTTCGAGCGTGCCCTGGGCGACGGCGTATGGCAGTATGAATGCTGCCAGGAGAAGTGTAAATAACAGTTTTTTCATTTCAGATGTTCTTTAATTATACCGAAAGATACTATTTTTTACTATTCATGCACATTATCACAATAAATGTGTAAACCAGCCGGCCTTCAGACTTCAGACGCTCCGACCGATTTTCGTAAATTGCGCTAACTTTGCGAATGTAAATTCACCTGTTATGAAGATCAAGAAGGTCCGGCTAAGTGAAAAAGATAAGCGAAAGGCCTACAGGACTGCCGTCAGGAATGCCTTAAAGGAATCCGGTATCGACAGACAGACCAGGACTTTAGTCTATCGGAACAGGAAGAAATATACCAGGAAAGGCCGGGCAGGGGTCATCCGTGATGATCAAAGCGCCGGATGATATCGCGACAGGTTGCATCCATCAGTGGCTTCATGGTGTGAAGTTCACGGAATCAGATGGTATGCACGGTTAGGAAATCATTCAGTGGCTTCATGGCGCGGAATGCCCCGGTAACAGTATCAAAAAAGTCCGCACCTATAACTTCTTTATCGGAATATTTCCTTTCGGCAAGGAAACTCTTCATCTTAATTAGTTCTATATGAGTATGATCCTTTGAATAACCCCTGGGCGGAACCTTCAGCTTATCGCCCTCAAGACCGCTAAAGTACTTCCGGTATTCACTGCTATTGACAATTCCCTCCAACTTTTCCCCATCTTCGGTAATCTTCTCCCTGATGGCACTCAGCCAGGGAGAGGGCGGAATGTAGGCTCCTCCGGCAACAAATGATGCACCCGGCTCTATATGAAGGTAATAGCCCGGAAACTTGTCGCCGTTCTTCTTGCCGCCACGGACCATAAAGGCCCCGAAGTTGGTCTTGTAGACTGATTTGTCGTGCGAGAACCTGGTGTCACGGTTAATTCTGAACATGCAGCTTTTGGCTTCCAGTCCTTTGTAAATAGGCTCGAACTTCACGATCTCATCAAGGAGAGCCTGCACAAATGTCTCATAGTTGCCCCGGGCTTCCAGATAACAACTGCGGTTGCCGGCAAACCAGAGCCTGTCGTTGTTGAGACTCAGGTCACTGAGGAACTGAATTGTGGAGTGGTTTATAGAAGGCATAGACAAGAGTTTAAAAGTCGAAAGTCTGTAAAGTCAAAGCTTGATCAAGTTAAAAGTCGAAAAGTCCGACGGCCGAAAGTTACTTGCCAATCAGTCCAAAGATAAAAGTATTCTGACGAAGTGACAAGTCGTGGGAATACAGATAGAACATCCTATTAATATTTCCTATATACTGGGGGAATAGTAGTACACCAAATACGAAAATTGGGGGCATAGTAGTACACTAAGTACGAAAATGGTAACTACCAGAGAGACTATTATATAAATACGGCACCAATTGCCTATAATTAATATTATGTTAAATAGAAGCAGAAAAGATATCATATGTTTGCATCTTTCTCCTGTGGAGACTCTGATAGCAATTATCCCCTCCCGGGCCACGGCAGCTGACAAAAAAAGAAGGCACCTTTTCAGGTGCCCTCCATGTCAGTTCAGAAAACTGTTAAAGATTTTCAACTTTTGCTTTATATGCCTCGAACTCGGGCATCATTTTCAGCTTGAGATAAATCTCACGCAGGAATTCCAGTGTTGCAACCGAGGTCGGATTTACCTTCTCGGCTTCAAGGAAGAACGGAACAGCCTTCTTCATTTCCTCAAAGGCTTTGTTCTTGGCCAGCTCATACTCTTTGTTATCGGCTATCAGGTTGGCTTCGTTTAGCATGTTGTTGGCTATTGAAACGTAGCAGAGACCAATGTTATAGTTGCTCTCGAACTGATCCGATTTCTTGCTGAGTGATCCTTTAAGGCTCTCAATGGCCTTTTCGTAATCTTCAAGCTTCATGTAGAGGCTGCCCTCGACCAGGTACAGGATGTGGTTCTGCGGATCCATCTCCATGGCCTTGTGAACAAATTCGAAAGCCCTGGTGGAGTTATTGGCATCAAGATAGAACTGTGTTGCCTGGAGGATGATGTCAAGCGTGTCAGGATAAGCTTTGTAGCCTTCCAGAAGGGCTGCCTCGGCGTTAACGGTGTCCTTCATCTTCAGATAGCTGTCGCTGATGAAGATATAGGGTTTGGTATCCTCGGTGCCTGACAGTGTGCAGGTGCGGAAATGAGCAATTGCTTCATCATACAGCTCTGCATTATAGGCTGCAAGGCCTGCGTTGAAGATCACAAGCGTGTCAGGCATCCCGACATACATATCACTTGCAGAAACCATTACGTTCCTTTCGAACGACTTCATAGCTCCCTTATAATCCTTTTCGTTGAATTTGGAAATGGCATCATTCAGCAATGAGTTACCAAGCAGTGCATAAGCATTATCCCTGATGATGGTGTTCTTTAACTTTGGATCAATCTGAATGGCTTTCTCAAAATTATTAAACGCTTCCATCAGAATATCAGGGTAAAGCTCCATGAATTTCTGGTCGCCCGAATCATACGCAGCCTGGCATAATCTACCCTTTACATAGTAGGTCTTTGCCAGTCCCATCGATTTCGGGTTTGCGATGGCTTCTTCGATGGCTTCCTTGGCTTTATCAAAGGCACCTTCCCTGATGAATGTTTCTGCAGCGGTAATTTTTCCCTTCTGCGCCGTAGCAGCTACCGAGATTATTACTGCCATAAGTAAGAGTGTGATCTTCTTCATGTCTAGATAATTTGCTTTTAAACTTTTTTCAAAAATAAAACTTTAGTATCTATTCTTCAAATAATTTGCCAAATTACTCAGCAGCTTCCTCCGTTGGCTCCGCATTTTCTGCATCACCTACGGTATCTTCCTCACTGACATCTACATAGGCCACTGATGCAATGGAGTCATTTTCTTTGATATTTATCAGTCTGACACCTTGTGTGGCTCTTCCCATAACCCTGAGGCTGCTTACCGGTATCCTCAGGATATTACCTGCCTGGGTAATTATCATGAGATCATTCTGGTCAGTGACGTCTTTCAGTGCTATGAGTTTTCCGGTCTTATCGGTCACATTGATGGTCTTCACTCCTTTTCCACCCCTGTTTGTAATCCGGTAATCGGCGATGGCTGATCTCTTCCCGTAACCGTTTTCGGAAACTACCAGGACATCCTCCGACTCATGGAGAACGGTTATCATGCCGATCACCATGTCATCACTGCCGCCCAGGGTTATTCCCCTTACGCCGGAAGCGGTGCGGCCCATTGGCCTGACGGTTGACTCCTTGAACCTTACTGCGCGTCCTGATCTCACTGCCAGCATAATCTCATGCTGACCGTTGGTCATCCTGGCCTCAAGCAGCTCATCGCCATCCCTGACCGTGATGGCATTGACGCCATTGGCCCTGGGCCGTGAATAAGCTTCGAGGGAGGTCTTCTTGATGATCCCCTTACGGGTACATAGTACTATGAAGTTATTATTTATATATTCCTCATCGTCAAGGCTCTTGACGTTAATGAAGGCCATGACGCTGTCATTTGATTCTATGTTAATAAGGTTCTGGATTGCCCTTCCCTTGCTTGTCCTGGTTCCCTCCGGCAGGTCGTAGACCTTCTGCCAGTAGCACTTGCCGTTACGGGTGAAGAAGAGCATGTTGTTATGCATGGTGGCAACATAAAGATGCTCAATGAAATCCTCCTCGCGGGTGTTGCTCCCCTTAAATCCTGTCCCTCCCCTGTTCTGGCGGCGGAATTCAGTCAGCGGCGTACGCTTGATGTAGCCCATGTGAGATATGGTAATCACCATCTCATCGTCGGCGTAGAAATCTTCAGGATTAAACTCCCCTGCTGCGGGTATTATCTCAGTCCGGCGCTTGTCGCCAAACTTTTCCCTCACCTCAAGAAGCTCATCCTTGATTATCTGCATCTGCAGAGCCTCATCGGAAAGGACCTTGTTCAGGTACTCTATAAGTTTCAGTATCTCCTCGTATTCAGCCCTCAGCTTATCCTGCTCAAGACCTGTCAGTTGCCTCAGGCGCATCTCGACGATGGCACGCGATTGCAGGTCGGACAGGCTGAAACGCTCCATGAGGCGCTCCCTGGCCACATCGGCATTGGGTGAAGATCTGATGATGGCTATCACCTCATCGATATTATCACTTGCAATAATCAGACCCTCAAGGATATGAGCCCTTTTCTCGGCCTGGTCAAGATCGAACTTCGCCCTGCGGATGATTATATCATGCCTGTGCTTAACGAAGTTGTCAATGATATCCTTCAGCGCGAGAGTCCTGGGGCGTCCCTTGACAAGCGCTATGTTATTGACATTGAATGCAGTCTGGAGCTGGGAGTGTTTATAAAGATGGTTCAGAATGATATTGGCAGGCATCTCTTTCTTCAGGATAATGACCACCCTCATGCCGTTCCTGTCAGACTCGTCATTTATATAGGAGATCCCTTCAAGTTTCTTCTCATTGATCAGGTCGGCAATCTTTTTGATCATCTCCGCCTTGTTTACCATGTAAGGTATCTCGGAAACAACTATGCATTCCCTTCCGGAGTGGGTGATCTCCACCTCCGTCCTGGCTCTTACAACAATTCTTCCCCTGCCTGTCTCAAATGCTTCCCTGATACCCTGTTCACCGTAGATGATACCTCCGGTGGGGAAGTCGGGACCCTTGATATGTTGCATCAGCTCATCAACGGTAATCTCGGGGTTGTCAATATAGGCGATGATTGCATTGACCGACTCCGTCAGGTTATGAGGAGGCATGTTTGTGGCCATCCCCACGGCTATGCCAGAGGCTCCGTTAACAAGGAGGTTCGGTATCCGCGTGGGAAGCACCGTCGGCTCCTGTAATGTGTCGTCAAAATTTGGCTGAAAATCAACCGTTCCCTTCTCAATATCCGAAAGCGTCTCTTCCGCAATTCTTTTCAGCTTTGCCTCTGTGTATCGCATAGCAGCGGGACTGTCGCCGTCGATTGATCCGAAGTTACCCTGACCGTCAACCAGCGGATATCGCAATGACCATTCCTGGGCCATGCGCACCATGGCGTCATAGACTGATGAATCACCGTGAGGATGATATTTACCAAGCACCTCCCCTACTATTCTTGCAGATTTCTTGTATGATCTGTTCGAGAGCACTCCAAGCTCCGACATACCGAAGAGAACCCTCCTGTGAACAGGCTTCAGCCCATCCCTGACGTCGGGTAATGCCCTTGACACGATGACTGACATCGAATAATCGATGTAAGCCGACTTCATCTCCTCCTCGATATTTACTTTTATGATTTTTGATTGATCTGACATATCAGACTGATATTTAATATATTAGGTTTATGATTATCTTTGCGTAAATTGTTGCCCGAAAATAATGAAAAGCTCCCATTTATTAACCTTTTTAGCCGTCTATTTGTTAACATGGGGTGTTAAAAATTGGGCACAATTATTGCCTAGTTATAATTACATAAGAATTAACTTTGAAAACGGGCACTTTATGTATTTCTGTCAGGCTTTCTGACACATTTTCATGAAGCCCACAAATAAAATATGATGGACGCACATTTCTCACAGAGAGTCAACGATATCCTTGGTTACAGTAAAGAAGAGGCCATCAGGCTTGGCAACAGCCATATCAGCCCTGAGCATCTCTTCCTTGGTATCCTTCGCGAGGGCGAGGGTGTGGCGGTGGATATACTTCTAAATAACGGGGTCGACCTGCTAATGCTCAAGGGATCGATAGAAAAAAGCATCAAGGCCGAAAAGCCTATCGCTATGGCTGACAATGATATACTCCCCCTCCTTAAGAGCACTGAGCGTGTTCTGAGGCTTGTTCATATCGAAGCCAAGGCCATGAAAACGAAGGTGATAGATACAGAGCATCTGCTCATGGCCATATTGCGTGATGAGAGCAACCTGGTGACCAGGTTCCTGACAGAACTCGACATAGACTACTCGCTTGTCAAAAAGGCAGTCGAGGCTGGCAATCCTGCCGCCCAGGCAGACTATCCCCGCGATGAGGATGACGAGGGCATGTTCTCCGGTCCGGGACAGGGCAAACAGCCGCAGGGAGGACAACAGGCACAGCGAAGCTCATCGGAGACACCAGTGCTTGACAACTTCGGCATCGATCTGACCAAGGCTGCCGAAGAGGGCCGCCTTGACCCTGTGGTAGGCCGCGAACGCGAGATAGAACGTCTGGCCCAGATTCTCTCCAGACGCAAAAAGAACAACCCTGTCCTCATCGGCGAGCCCGGAGTGGGGAAATCCGCCATTGCTGAAGGACTGGCTCTGAGGATCACCAAGAGGAATGTCTCGAGGGTGCTCTTCAACAAAAGGGTCGTTGCCCTCGATCTGGCCTCCATCGTCGCCGGTACCAAGTACCGCGGACAGTTCGAGGAGAGGATGAAAGCCATACTGAATGAGCTGGCCAAGAATGACAATATCATTCTCTTCATAGATGAGATTCACACTATTGTTGGCGCCGGCGGAGCCAGCGGCTCACTCGATGCTGCCAACATGCTCAAGCCTGCCCTCGCACGCGGCGAGATACAGTGCATCGGCGCAACCACTCTCGACGAGTACCGTCAGCATATTGAGAAGGACGGCGCACTGGAACGCAGGTTCCAGAAGGTGCTGGTTGACCCCACCACCATCGAGGAGACGCTTGAAATACTGAACAATATTAAGGACCGTTACGAGGATCATCATAATGTCACCTATACTCCTGACGCTATAGAGGCATGCGTAAGGCTGACAAACAGGTACATAAGCGACCGGAACCTGCCTGACAAGGCTATAGATGCACTTGATGAGTCAGGATCAAGAGTCCATATCTCCAATATTGTCGTTCCCGAAAAGATTCTCACCCTTGAGAAACAGCTTGAGGAGACCAAGAAGGAGAAGAGCAGCGCTGTCAAGAACCAGAACTATGAGCGTGCCGCCAGCTTCCGCGACAAGGAACGGGATATTCTCGACCTCATTGAGGCTGAGAAAAAGCGCTGGGAGAAAGAGCTTGCTATGAATCGCGAGACTGTTGATGCCGAGAAGGTGGCGGAGGTTGTGGCCATGATGACCGGCGTGCCGGTGCAGAGGATCGCACAGACCGAAGGAACGAGGTTGCTGCAGATGGGCGAGGAACTGAAGGGAAGCATCGTCGGCCAGGATCAGGCCATAGCCAAGATAGTCAAATCGATACAGCGTAACAGGGCTGGTCTGAAGGATCCGAATAAGCCAATAGGCACATTTATCTTCCTGGGTCCTACCGGCGTTGGCAAGACACAGCTCGCCAAGGTACTTGCCAAATTCCTGTTTGACACAACCGATAACCTCATTAGGGTTGACATGAGCGAATATATGGAGAAGTTCTCCGTCTCGCGACTTGTGGGAGCGCCTCCGGGATATGTCGGTTATGAGGAGGGCGGCCAGCTCACAGAGAAGGTACGCCGCAAACCCTACTCGGTGGTGCTGCTCGATGAGATTGAGAAGGCACACCCTGATGTGTTCCACATACTGCTGCAGGTGCTTGACGAAGGCCAGCTCACCGACAGCCTGGGACGCAGGGTCGACTTCCGCAACACCATCGTCATCATGACCTCAAACATCGGAACCAGGCAGCTGTCTGAGTTTGGCACCGGCGTAGGTTTTGAAACCACCGCAAAGCGAACCACACGCGATGACCAGACAAAAAGCATCCTCCAGAAGGCATTGCAGAAGACCTTCGCCCCGGAATTCCTGAACAGGATTGACGATGTGGTCATGTTCAACCACCTTAGCAGGGAAGATATTGACAAGATCATCGATATTGAGCTTAAGGGACTTTATGACAGAATCGAAGCGCTTGGTTATAAGATTAAGCTCAGCGCTGCTGCGCGTGACTTCATGGCTGACCGCGGGTTTGACGTTCAGTACGGAGCGCGGCCACTCAAGCGCGCCATCCAGAAGTATCTTGAGGATCCCCTAGCTGAGGTGATCATCAAAGCGGCAGTCACTGAGGGAGCAACCATCAGCGTTGGCTATGCCAAGGGCAAGGAGGAACTGAACTTCAAGGTCTTAGGGAAAAAGGATGTGGAAGAGCTTCCGGAAGAGAACGAGAGTTAAAGGTTAAAGGTTAAAGGTTAAAGGTTAAAGGTTAAAGGTTAAAGGTTAAATGTAATATATCAGCACATCGTTGACACTTTCTAAGCTAAGTAAAATATCAGTACTTCGTTTACACATGATAAAAAATGACACATAATTACAGCGTAAATCTCTTCTAAGGATGCCCCCCTAGGGGGGCGCGCCGTCTAAGCAAGGCAAAATATCATAAGTTCATTGACATATTGTATTCAGGCAACAGGCATAGCAAAGGGGAAGACGTGATGCATTATCCCATCCTGGATTATGAGGAGAACATGTTGGTCTACAACTATCTGGGCAATAACATAAGTGTAAACCAATTCCTTTTTCAATATGAAGCCCGTTCCAAGTATTGATAGCCTTCTATCGCTCCTCACAAAGCGGATGAAAATGACCGAACCGCTAACAAGGGGGATCGGATCCTTCAGGTTAATGGGCTTAAGTTTATGATCCTGGCAGGCAGAATGGATTTGGTTGGGGATTTTACCTCCCTGACTGGAATACCGGTGATTTTGATTATGAAAGTCCGAGAACTCCGGTGCCTTTAGCGCAAGGTCTTCGTATGAGTCGAACTTCTGAGGTGTGAAGAAGTACTTGGATAAATTACAGTTGAACTTTTCTATTATTCCGTTTCTCCAAGGCTCTGAGGGTGGTATAAAGATGGGGGTAACTCCCTGGGATAATGCCAGACGTAGCACGATACCAAAACTTCTTGGGAAGCGATTGCTCCCTCTAAATGTTAACTCATTATCCATTTGTAGATAGTCGGGCATCCCATATGTCGTCCAGAAGTGTACAAGACTGCCTGCTATTGTCATAGAGCTTTTATCCTTGATCGGATAAACGCCAGCATGATGGTTCTCAGTGTCAATAATGTTTTGAAAATAGAACCTGGAACCCCCTGTGAGGTACCGTGGTCCTACCAGATCCATCTGTTGAACCAGAGTAAAGTGGTTGGGGTATTCTATCCCTTTTCTCTGTTTTACACTGCTGGGATTAATCAGGTTGTTCCGTTTTAATATCCGATTGATAGTCGGTATTGATGGTGACTTTAATCCCATACGCTCTATCTCATACATTATTGTCAATGCGCCAGTTTGAGAGTAAGCGCGACCTTCAAGAGCCTTTCTAACATTGACAACCAACTCTTCTTCACGTTGAACAACTCTGTTGTTTACGTGCTTCGGAGAAGTCGATTCGGAAAGATACCAGACATCACCACCTTTGGTTCGATAACGAATAATCCATTTATAAACCCATTGGCGTGAACGTCCAAGCTTCCGGCCAATATCAGAGATTGAATCACCCTTAAGATACATTTCTGCAGCCTGTTTCCTGAAAATGAGATCGTCTTCCATAATCGTTATGCTTATGGTGACGAATGAACAATATTTCAAAGAACGGAATTGACCTCAGTGTCAACGATGTTGTGATATTTTGGTCTTCCTTAGATGTAAACGATGTGCTGATATTTTGATGTAAACGATGTTATGATATCTATCACCTACTGCCTATTGCCTACTTCTAATGATAGTGCCAGCCGCGCAGTCGTTCCTCCATACGGGATTTCTCAGTCAGCAGTTCCGACGCCTTTCTGAGCTCGCGCTCGCCGCGTTCCGCGGCGGTCATCACCCCGGCGGCACGACGAATGGCATAGCGTCCGAAGCGTCCCCGCAGACTGTCCATAGTCATATAGAGACTCACCATCTCGGGCGTATCCTCGAACATGTCAAGCTGCTGCACCCCCCGCACCAGCCCGCTCACCTTCACGCCTATAAGCCTGATGAGCATGCGCCGCTGCCAGAGCCGGCGGAAAAGACTCTGCGCCTCGCCGATAAGCACATGGTCGAAGGCGGTGTAGGGTATCCGCTGCTGCAGCGTGTGCGTGTCGAAATCGGAGTACCGTATGCGCACCGTGAGACACGATGCCAGCTTCTCCTGGCGGCGCAGTTCATAGGCCAGCTTCTCGGTCATGCTCACTATCAGCTGGTTGAGCATCACCGTGTCAGTGGTGTCACGGTCGAAAGTGTGCTCGGTGCTGATAGACTTCTGCTCGGAGTAGCTGATGACGGGGGTGGTGTCAATGCCGTTGGCCTTCTTCCATACCTCCGTGCCGTTCTGTCCCATGAGTGACACCAGCATCTCGGACGGGATGCCGCGCAGGGTGTGTATGGTGGAGATGCCCATCGAGCGGAGCGTGTGATAGGTCTTCTGCCCGATCATGGGTATCTTCCTGATGGAGAGCGGGTCAAGGAAGGGGAGGACCTGCTGCTGCTCCACCTCCCTCTCACCGTTGGGCTTGGCCTCGCCGGCAGCGATCTTGGAGACGGTCTTGTTGACCGAGAGCCCCATCGAGATGGGCAACCCCGTCTCCTTTATTATAGTGTTGCGCAGCTCGTGCGACCACCGGGCACAGCCATGGAAGCGTTCCATGCCCGTGAGATCAATATAATGCTCGTCCACCGACGCCTTCTCATAGAGCGGAGACCTCTCAGCAATGATCTCAGTGACCATCCGTGAATACTTCGTGTACATCTCCATATCGCCGCGTATGTAAACCGCCTCGGGACACATGGCACGGGCCATCTTCATCGGCATGGCCGAGCTGACGCCGAAGCTGCGCGCCTCGTAGCTGCAGCTCGAGACAACCCCACGGTCAGAGCTGCCGCCGATGATCACGGGACGGCCGTTGAGACGACTGTCGCGTACCCGCTCCACCGAGACGAAGAAGGTGTCGAGATCAAGATGCAATATGCTGCGAGAGTCCATGTTGTAGTATGTAAAGTATGTAAAGTCTGTAAAGTCAAAAGTATGAAGGTCTTAAGGATTTGCGATTTGCGATTTGCGAATTTCGATTAAATCGACAATCGAAAATCTGAAATCGAAAATTCTACTGCCTTCCCGATCCGCCAGCCGGCGGATG
>JFJP01040048.1_pt1 | contig 13214 bp, 14 predicted proteins | sample 431651 | NCBI WGS metagenome assembly JFJP01 (sample SAMN02602958, study PRJNA72255) | Microbial mat metagenome, whole genome shotgun sequencing project. | biome: fresh water; feature: sink hole; material: water; isolation source: purple microbial (photo- and chemosynthetic) mats found in...
ATCGCTGAGGTAAAGGCGAGGCTTCAGCTGAGCCACCGGGCAGACTAAGCTTACGCTGAGCCAAAAGGGTTGAGCTGCTAGGAGGCACGACGACTTTGCTTGTTAAGATTGCAGAATCCGATTAGATAAGCTAGGTAAGGCTTAATAGTAAAAAGAGCGCAGCGATGTTGCTTTAGAGCATCGCGTTAGCGCCAAAGAAAGCAGCAGTGCTGGAAAGTACGCAGCGCTCAATAAAGAAGAAAGGCTAAAGATGGACGTTGTAAACAAAGTAAGCTACGTTAAGAGTAAAGAAAACGGAATTGCGTTTGTTGAAGGTAAGTTCTGTTTGACAAAGGCAAGTCTAAAAGAGCTTTTGCGTGACTCGGCAAAGAGGCCAAAAAAGCGTGTAGTCAAGAAGGAACCTAGACCAGCAGCGAGCCAGGAATTCTACTTTTGGTTTTTGAAGGAGAAGAGATTCAAGGGCTATTCAAAGACGAACTGGTCACTCGTCTGGCAATAACTTGCTTGCGCTTCTTCGGGCTACGAGCGGCGTGAAGCAGGACTTCTAAGTCTAGGAGAGCTGGAATCGCTGCAGGAGGCTTCAGTGTTTAACGTATATCAGCCTAAAGTGAACAGCTATCGCAGAGTTCTAGTCTTGGAAGAGATGCGCCTAGTTCTACGTGAGCACCACAAGGAGGACTTGTCTTGCTTGCTTGCGGCTCATGGAGGTGATTCAAGCGTCTGCTTATCTGCGTCTTGTAAGGGTCAGAGAAAGGGTTTAGCTCAGAATTCTCGTGACTGGTTGTCGGGACTAAACATAATTCTGAAAGGAGTAGCCAAGAAGCATGGTATAAAAGGAATAACGACTCATTGCTTTCGTATAAACTTTATAACGCGTCTGCTCACTAAATTACCGATTCAACAAGTCCAGCAAATCGTAGGTCATCGCGACATAAAGACCACACCGGTTTGACCTAGAGATTCCTTATTGTTGACCATGTCGGAGGCTTTAAGCACAAGTAAAGGAAACCTTAGTGTCTCCCTTTGGTCGACCAAGCTCACGAACGGAGGACGGACTAAGGTACGCAGACTCACTTGGACAAGCACGCACTCGTTAAAGGTTACGTTCCGTATTGGACTGGCTTGACTGGCCCTAGCAGTCGACGCAGCAGCCTAAAGCATAGCGTAGGTCGTAGGTAAAGCACTTGGCGGTCGGACTGTATCTGCTTGGCCTAGGGGAAGGTGTATGCCGATACGAAGTGGACCCTAAAGTAACCGAACGAGGCGGAGGGTACGCGTAGCCTGGCCAGCGAAGCGGTCTGAAGCTTACGTTGAGCCGATACGGCTTAGCTTACGCGTATAGTCATGGTATAAAAGTGCCGAAGGCACGGCTCGAACAAAAAAGCTGTACTCTATATGACAAAAGCAACCAAGGGTGTAAAAACCCGACAGCCTCGTACGCGTTCTTTATTAGATACAGAAGAAGCCGCTCTTGCTGTGGTTAATCAGGCAAAAGCGTGTTTTATTATCTGGTAATCATTCTGTTGCTTCTGTTAGTGTATGGTCTTTATGCACTGTTTTTTATGGTGGAGCCACTGTGTTTAGTTTGGTCTATGTTCTTAGCAAAGCTGTCTGACATGTCTGTCTTGCTCTCCGAACAAGCAGCTGAGTTGAGTCGTCTTCGCTCGTTACTTTCTGAAGTGCAAACAGCCGGGACTGGTTCGGGATCAACGTCGGCTGACGCAGCGGGTGGTGCTGGCCCTTTGCGGGCTTTGCTTGTGAATTTTCAAAACTGGTTTTCCTATGTAAAGGCAGTTGGTTTAAAAGTGCTTGATACGCTAGGCCTTATGCTCATAACGAGCCTGACGGGTATTCTTGGATAGATTGGTCCTGTATTCTGTTTAAAGACCTTGTCACGCGTGCTTACATAGACCCGAGAGGTCGTATCTTCAATCTGTTGCTTCTCGGTTGTTTGGGTGCCACTGTAGGTCTAGTGGCGATCGCTTGTTTTATAAGCTCCATGCTTATGCAATTCTTGACGCCTTCCCAGAATGGCCTACATAAACACATTTGGGACTGGGGCTTCTTGCTCCTGGGCATGCTAAACCCAACAACGTGGTTACCGTCTTGGGGTACAAGTGCTGTGCCGGAACCTCGGTCAGGAGCCTCGCCCAGTGCAGCAGCTCTGGCCGAGTTGTCGAACAAGTTGGACGCCTCAACAGGTCTGCTGGAAGGCCGGTTAGAGGCTATACAAGCGGGATTGAATGCAGCACGCCTCGAGTTGCCCGAATTCGTGACCTTGGCAAGCAGGGGCAGGGCTCTCTGAACCAAGCTGTTGAAATTTGACAGCTCAAACAGGAGGCTTTGCACGCGTCTGTTGTCCGTGAAATAGCTCAGGATACCATGTTGACGTCTGAGCTTTTGAGACGTACTGCGGATCTTCATTCTCAAGCTTCTGCGATTGAGCAAACCCAAGCCTTGTCGCTTGCAAAAGTGTACAGGGTTACATCAGACTTGCCTGACAAATTAAGTCTGTTGGAGTTCAAGCTAGATGAGCTCACCAAAGTCTCGTCTTGAAGAGCTTGTCGTTAGACTCGGGTTCCACCATCGAGCTAACAAGCAAGGCAGTACGTCACTTGCTAAAAGGGAAAGGCACTCTCTTGGCGCCGCGCCCTGTTAAGAAGCCAGCTGCTCTTGCGTTGGAGGGTCCATCTTCGCTTTCGGCAGAGGAGCTCCTTGTAGAAGGGTCGTCGGCAGAAGGATCCCCCGGGAGCGCCACCTCTCCAGAGCAGCGCATTTGGATTCCGAGTGCCCTGGAAAAGGGCAAAAGTGAGTTTGTTCCGAGTCGTGCAACGAGTACGACAGGTAGCGCCTCGTCGGAAAGTGTGGATTCTGATTGGGAGGAACTAGATGCCTTTGACTGGATATCGGAAGAAACCCGAGCTCGGGTAACTGTCTCGTCTAGGGCAGCTAGGGCGGAAGACGCAGTGTCCCACTTAGCTCGAGAGCGTGAGATCCAACTTAAAGGAAGTGACTTACCCTCAAACGTACAGGGCAAGACTACCTACGTGGAGGGCTCTAGTTCCTCAGAGGAACAACTGAGCCTTAGGTCTGTAGCAAAGGGCACATCGTCGTTGGAGTACGATGCTGAGGCTGTAGCAGAGTCAGCACGCTCTGCTTCTCAGTTGGCTGATGCTGCAGAGTTGTACGCTCGGTCGAACTGGGCAACTGCTGTGATACAAGTCGTCTGCGTAGTCGTATCGGCCTTATGGAGCAGCACCAAAGAGTTCAAGCAGTTTCTGAGCTCGGCCAAGCCTCTTCGGCTTTAACCACAGACTCCTCACTTTGCTAATCGTGACACCTGCCATGCTGACAGCAGCGCGCAGTGCCCGTTTTCCGTCGCATCTATATGGCTTTGCTGCGTCGGTCTGCTTGATATCCTCCGGTCCACTTGGCTCAACGTCATTTGTTGCTCTCTGCTTCAGTGGGCCCTGCAACCGCACGAGCAGGGCAGGCTTCAGCTGCATCAAGTGCTCCTGAGACTATACCAGGGCAGCAACCTGGCCTAGACTTGGCAGAGCTAAGTGTAGCTACGGATGTGCCAGCACAACTAACAGGTGCTGACTTGATACATATGGCAGAACTGCTGCTAAATCTAACCTTATAGCAGTAAGCTTTTGTTGTCTCAAACTTTGTCTAACAAAAAAACCCGTACGCTACACATGTTGTCTAACTGCAGCGTTGGTTGTACTAGGAGTCTTACTCTAGATTCCTCTAGTTTTTTAGCAAAAACTTTCTGGAGGCAATATCGTGGTTATTCCAATGAAGCAGCCAAACGTTTTTTTCCTTTGCGTACCACAGAGGAATTACACGCTAAAGCAAAGAGCTTTATAGAACAGGGCGGTAACTGGCTTGAGTTCCAAAAGCACGCACATTTGTCTCGCCGGCCTTTGGAGGAGCGTGCCGAGCTAGCCAATCTCTTTGGCAAGCAATATCGTCCCTACAAACAACGTATAAGACTTAACAAGAAGGCTTACTTGCCGAAAACAGAGAAGCCTAACGTACAGGCTGAGGGGTTTGATTTCCTGGAGGCGCGAGAGACTCGTCCGATAAGATCAGAAGCTCAAGAGACAGAAGCACTCTCGCACGAACAGGCAAGGGAGCAGTCTGAAATAGCCCGCGTCTTAACTCTGCTTGAAGAGATGGCGAGCAACCTTCGCGAGCTGGTCAAACAAGGTAGCTTCCTCAAACCCAGCTCGAGGGTAGGCCATCTTGACGTGAACACAACGCAACCGGCTTTACTAGACAGTTCTTCTCTTGAACCAGCTCAAAGAGACGCAATTTGATCTGAAAGTGAGCACTCGTCTTTGGCTCAGGAGGAGGTCACCCAAGAAGGGGTGGCTCTACGCTTTGTTCAACCACGTATTAAAGTCAAGTCCTATGTAAGAGCCTGCACACCAGAGGCTAAGTTTCAAAGACTCTTTGAGCTCGCTCGGACCGTGGCAGAAAAGGGTGATGTTAGCTGGTCTGCTTTTTCTCGATCTAAGAGTTTGTACCGGTTAGGTTTAACAACCGAACAGCACCGGAGGCTAAAGTTTCTCTTTGTAGAGCAAGCATTTCTTAAGGAAAGTAAAACGTCTTGTCAAACCGAGCAAGACCAACTGTTTAGTGCACCTGAAAGAGTGGACGCCGTTAGTGTATCAGACAAAGAAGAAAGCTCCAGCATGCCAGAAGACCAGCCCTCTAAATAGTACGTGTGTCAAAAATCTGTTTTTGTGCTCCTGTGTAGCCTTTAAGACAGTGTTTATTTGTTAGGCTGAACTTTAGTCCGCTTTTTTGCTTTAAAGAAAAAGCCAGATACGGTGCAGGTACGCCGTACGCAGAGACGAGTGGCCAAGCTGTGCCCTCCCTCTGAACCAGAAAAACCGGAATCTGTACCATGGAGAACCATTATTTGAGCTTGTTATCTAGTACCAAAGCGAGGCAACTCTCTTCATTTTCCTGGGGATCAGAGCCAGAGCAGCCCTCTTTAGCAGAACGTGAGCAGTTCATACAGCTGCGAGTCCATAATAGAGACATGGAAATGGTTAGGTGTCCCAAAAGCGATTGGGTGGAGCACAAGGAGGATAAGGCTCCTGAGATAGATAGCCGGGTTTTCGTATCAGAGTCAGGACAACTAAAACCATGTAGTATTCACTTAGGTACGTCGGAAGTTGCTACTAAGGTACGGTCCTTCTCTTTCAAAGTGGGAGGTCGGGAAACGATAAAGGAGTTTACGCGGACTTCACGTGACCGGCTAAGGTTCAAAATACGCAATTCGTTCTGCGTTTGGACTTGCTTGACCACGCTTACTTATCCAAAGCGTTTTCCTAAAGACGGCCGTTTAGTCAAAAAGCATCTAAACACGTTTCTGACAGCTCTTCGAAGGGACTACCCGGGTGTACGTTACTTGTGGTGGCTCGAATTTCAAGAGCGCGGTGCTCCGCATATTCATTCACGACTTGCCCTTTTCCAGAGTCAACGTACATAAAACCCTTGTGAAAACGACAGGTTGCTTAAACAAGAAGCACCTGAAGTTTGGTGCTCAAGTAAGGCCCTTCTATGGCACACTGTCAGGTAGCGATATAGCGGAGATATATGCGTACAAGATGGATCAGAAGAAGAAGCCCATAGGTTACTCAGGTGTTGGCCGTTTTTGGGGCTGCAGTAATAACCTGACTGAGCCTGCGATCGTTCTCTCAGGTCTAAGCGAAGCCTCTGTAAGCAAGGCGCGTGAAGAAGCAGAGGAGCTGAAATTAAGAAGTAGTGATAAAAGAAGAGCTGAGTTAGCTCGCTGCGATAAGAAGTGGTGTAGTACCAACACCACAGGTTTAGAAAGCACTGGCTTTATCTGGGACGGAGAAGCGGCAGCACCTGGTACATGTCTTGGAATATGGTCCAGAAGGAACCTGTGCAACAAACTGTCTATAGATGAAGCGGTAAAGCGCCGCTTTTCAGGCAGTTATGCTCATATAAAGAGTAGCACAGACTCTGACGAGTACGAGCACCCTTACGAGGACAAGGGGCTGGACGAGGTCGGAACAAATAACGAGGTTTTGAGGCTCAAAGAGAATAGCTTGGAAGAACAACTACAGGAGCTCGAGGCTTGGGAAGAATTAGTCTCGTGTGCTCGAGAGAGAACACGGGAGTCCTGGAGAAAGCAGTTTGGTAAACCGCTCGTAATACCGCTACGACATGCAAAGTACCTTGTAAGGAAAAAGCAGGGGTCGACTGTATTTCAAAAGAAGTACGTCGAAGTCGAGTATGAGGAGAATATACTCGATTACGTAGATAGGGCAGACCTAGGTGATATACTGGAAGGAATGCGCCGGTATGGAAGGGACGTACCTTTAGCAGAAGCAGCCAACGTAGTAGACTTAAGACAATGGAGTCTAAAAAGTCAAGCATCACCGTGGAAGGATGATACGTGAAAGAGACGTGTCAAAAGATCCATTATAGGTGTACAGCCCTGAGCCTTGGGGGCCGTGGCTCGCCGGCGAGTGCTCTTGTTGGGGGCCCCATGTATATCTCAACGTATAGGGGCTGTACACGTATACGCAACCAAGGGGATGGGGGTGCGGGGGAAGGGGTAACGTGTTGGCTGTGGCAGCAACAGCAAGTAAGCATAGTATAACGCAGCACACGTCTATGCAGCTGTAAAGGTACGGTCTTCTAGGCAACGTAAAGAGCCTTGCGGAGCACACGGCTGAGGCTGACCGTCGGCTGCTGTGTCGCCAGTGGCTTAGCAAAGCCTTGCGAGTCCGGTCCGCCAGGCATAGAACGGGAGAGCGGACCACGGACGGACGACGTAAAACCTCTCTCGTCAAACAGGACCGGACACGACACCCTTTCCTTTGTAACCGAAACCACGTCCTAAAGTAACGGTAACGCTAGGTTACGCAAAAGGCACAGGAAAGCTTGGTCCACTCTTCGTACGACCGTCGCTACAGACAGACATCAACACGATTTGACCTTGTTCTGTTGCCTACGGCTGTGTTACCGGTCAAGGCTTTTGCGGACGCCTCGTAGGCACAACCACTTCTATGAAGCCTCTAGTATCCTCGGCTTCTAGTACGCCTTGACAACCTTGCAGGCTTGGCCTACTATACGCAACGGCAACGAACGCAAAAGGTCAACCAACCGAACGACCCCCCAGACCTGAGGACATATGCCGGACTTAGTTCACGCAGAGGTCGTCTGACCAGAGCACACTGGCCGTAGCGCTTTTGTACCAAGCCCAACCCGTCGTGCCATCTAACAGCTTCCTGAAGAAAGAGCGGGACCGCTAAACCCCGAAGAACCCAGTCCGCTATCGGGAAGCAGCCGCAGCCCTCGACCGACTATCGTGCACTTGCACAGCCTGCTCTTTCTCTAGCGGGATACCCATGCAGCGCCTTTCTTGATTAGCTCTTCATCCGGTCTATTCGACCCGTCACGTCCTTGCACGCTACCCTGTTCGTGCCTATGTGCTGAAGCTCGCGTATCCTAATGTCTTCGAGTTAAACTAAGCTCTCTGTCAGCAAACCGTACGCAGCTACCCCAAGAGCGGAACCGAAAAGAATCGGGCACTGCCTTCTAGTGACCCTTCTTCGCATAGCTCTTGCGTATTTACAGGCCTCCTTTTGCCCCTATGTGGTGGGCCTTCTTTCTCGTGCCCAGCGCTCGAACTTCCGTACCCACTGTAAGGTGGCGCTGGTCACCGCTATTCACCATGTGGTATCCAAATGCACTGACGTACGCCCTTTATGTACGAGCACACGTTGTCAACATGTTGAAGTCCGGAGCAACACGCTCTTGGTACTCAAGGACCCACACGTACTGGAAGCCGGGGTTGTCTTTGCTCAAGTGAGCAACAGGTCATGCCGGTGCCGCTTACACTCACGCCCTTCTGACCGTTTTATCCTCGTATACTCTGCCTTTAAACGAAAGCGAATCGCACACCGCGTTACGTAACGTCTAAATCAGATTGTCGCGCGAGGAATGACCTTCGTTAATGCTCTTTTGACCTTGCCCGTACCGCAAGGAGCACGTGCGCTACGAAACCCACGACAGACAGCGCGAACCGCACTCTTTTTAGCCGTGTCACAGCAACAGCCGCTGCTGCCTTGCTGCCTTCCTGCTAAGCTGCGTTGCTCCGACGCTACTTACCGTATTTGATGCGTAGCTGCGATGCTGCTACTTGGTTATGCTTCTAAGCGACGTAGCTCCGAAGCTCCTTAGCTCCGGTCATGCGACGCTGCGACGTTTATATGCTGCGATGCTCTTATGCTGCGAGAACCAGCTGCAGCGACGCTGCTATGCTGCGACGCTGCGGTTCTGCGAAGCTGCCCGCTACGTTGCTGCTTAGCGAACACTGACTAACCCTGCTACGCTTGGCTTATTGTAATGTGACGCCACGCACGCCTAGGTGGGTGCTTAGGTCTCGTGTTAATTGCTCGGTCAAGGGGGTTGCAGTCCGGTGCAGCGAAGCGGACCGGGCTTGACCGTGCTAGGCACCGCAACGTGAAAAAGAGAAGCTTTGTTTCGAGGAAAGGGCGTTTGTCTAAGCGGCACCTAAAGGAGTAGCTCACGGACTTGCCTTAGCTTTCGTCGGGTATAAAGTAAGTTTGGTTGCAGGAATAGCAGGAGGGTGTTGCTGGTCTTTTGGCCATGTTCACCACATGTGCAGTACCCTAAAGACGTACGTTGTTCCGCTTTGGTTGGACATCGTCAATAGCGTTGACCAGCGTAACCAATCTCCAGGCACACAAGTAAAACCGCTCTGGACAAGGGACAAAGCTAGAAACAAAGCTACGTCTTAAGGTAACAAGAGCACCCATATGTTTGTGCGGTCCAAAAAGCAGGCGTGGGCGGTTATCGGGGTAGCAGTCGCTCACTGACAGACTATATGGTATAGCTGAAAGCCATAAGCGTTCTCTCTTGGCGGTCTGGTCAACAAAGGCAACCAACAAAGGCAACCAACAAAGGCAACTAAACGCTGCTAACCGAGACGAAGCTACACGCTGCTTTTTAGAACGAGAAGGCTGCTATGCTCATTTGCTGCTATGCATCTTTGCCGCTTTGCTGCTATGCTGCGGACTGGTTTGGGTTTTGACAAGACAGCATTGGGTTTTGACGAAGCGACGAGGCAAGCAACCGCACTTGCTATACTAACAGAGCAGCCTAACCACCTGAGGAAGTTTACGAGATTTACTTAGCGTGGATCAATCAAACCCGTGCCTTCTTTCTTAGTCCTGTAAGCCATAGCTTTGGTTTACTCGCACCAGCCTACAGACGGTGTTGCTACAGCCGTGTTTCCTCTGCTTTCATAGTGGGACGTCCTGGCCTGACCCCAAGAAAGAGGCACAAAAAGACACAAATAACCCCAAGTGATTCCCCCTAGTCGTGCCTTCGGCACTGCCCGACCAGTAGGCTCAGCATAGCTGTGCCTGCATTGCTCAAAGATCGGGCTCCCCGGCAACTCGTCGGAGATGTGCTCTATACCGCCTCTAGACGACTCGTTGCCTTAACTCCTGGGGCACGCTATTCAAAAAGAGTAACGCCTCGCCTCTTCGACGCCGTACTATACCCGATCAGCAAAGGCGAGCCTGTCTCGCCAGTCCCAACTGAAACGTTAACCGAACGGTCAACGTACGGAACTCAGCGCCGGAGGACGACCAACGGACGACGGATTACCTTTTTTCGTGAACGTTGACCGGTACACGATTCCCCGATCACGATTCGTGACCCTCAAGATTTCAGATTAAGCAATTATGGACAATTTCCCCGGCATCGTGCCTTCGGCACAGCTTCTACGGAATACGTACTGCGTACGCTTTGCCTGCTGTCGCCTAAGCTTAGCTTTGCCTACCTGACGGCTCTGCCTAAAGCCTCGCCAGCCAGGCCGATCGGCCTCTAGGACGCCTCGTTGGCAGAACGGCTTCGGCCAATGCCTCGCCTCCTCCTCGTCTTCAAGACAGCCTCGCCGAGCACACGGCATAGGCTTCGCCTCGCCTCCTGTTCCGCCTACGGCTGCTCGACGCCTTTGGCGAGCTGCAAAGGCGGTCGTCTACGTAACAGTCAAACGAACGAAGCCCCGAAACCGGAGGGCAGACCACGGACGGGCGACTACATACCTTTTTTCGTCAACGTTGACCGCACACCAAACCCGGAACACGATTCGCCTCAAAAGCCAAATGAGATTAAGCAATCTTCACGAGCCCTGGTCAGCCCGCCCTTCGGGCCTGTAACGTTAGTGTGGTTACCCACCGACGTTCCCTCCGTCGGTGTACGGAACCCCGAAGGCGGCTTAGCCAACGTAGGTCGCCTCTGGCTAAGCCTTCGGTCCCATCACGATCGCCTTGTATCTGCCTTCGGACGAGTCGCCATAGCGGGCCGTCTAGGAACCCCGTCCACGTACGCCATCACGGTCTACGGACCAAGCCAGGCCGGAGGCGTACGTCTCCCTTTGGTCGACGTCCGCTTAACCCATAACTTATGCTAAACGGTGCGAAGCACGGTCCTCAGGTCCGCGTCGCAGCACCGGACATAAGGAGCACGTGCGCTACGAGACCGACGAAAGGCAGTGCGAACGGGACAGCTGTTTTACGGTGCGTCAACACGAGCCGCAGCTGCTACTCGCTGCGTTGCAGTTTGCTGCGTAGCAGGCGCTACATCGTTGCTGCTGTGCTGCGTTGCTGCAACACCGTAGCTCTCCTCGTCTTGTAAAACAACCTAACCTCTGTGTACTTGTACGCCTGGTTTAACGTCTGTTGTTGTGCCGTTGAAGCTTTCCTTGGTAAGTCTCGTGTTTTCTGTAGCAGCAAAGTGTACTCGAGACGGACAGTAAGTCCGGTTAGCTTTGTTGGTCTGGGTTGAAAGGGCGTGCGACCGCAGGAAGACAATCGACAGGTTCTGGGCTTGTCTCAAAGAGTACCCTTTTCTAGGGTTGCGTCTCGTGACCGATCCGCTGTGCGGTCACCGACGGTAACGTTCCCCTAGTGCGTTGGTCGTCCTCCGGTTGCTGAGTTGCCGTTGGGTTGACCTTGACGTGTCAACTTGCAAAGCCTAGCCCGCTAAGGCCACCGTGTCCGGTTCGGCAGTCCATAGGTCGGTAAAGACCGTTGAGGGACTGAGCGTTCGCGAAGCAAGGAAGGTGGCACGTGCGTAAGGGGTTGACCCGCTACAGTGAGGTGATAGGTTTGCGTTAGTGCCTAGACTAACGTGCGACGCGTAGGCAGAGCAAGCGGGTTGGGCATAGGTGCTAAGCGCCTAGACGGGCAGGCAACGCGTACGCGAGCCAACAGGCAGGTGACCCGGATGAGCGTGCACGTTATTGGCGTGAGAGTAAGCACAAGGCAAACGGTCGTAAGCGCATAAGCTCAGTAAACATGCGCCGCTGTAACGTTTGAAGGGTGGCCTTCGCTATGACAAGTAGGGTCTAAGCGTCTGGTGCCTAACCAAAGGAGGGGGCTTACACGAATCTTTTGAGGTCTCGTGCGGACCTAAGGCTTACGAGGTGGACGTGGTAACGGGAGAGACGTACGTCGTGGACCTTGCGTAGCCCCTAAGATCGAGGCAGGTCAGTCTTGAAAGAGTCCGACCCTAAAATGGTCCTAAGACCGTTAAGGCTTGACCGTCGTACAAAGGGTGTCCGTACGCAGGCAGCTTCCTCTGCGTGAGGCTTCCCTAAGGAGGCCTAAGGTCGGGCAGGCCCAAGGCATAGCTTGCAGGGCGAGCAAAGAGGCATACAGTAAGCGGGGGTGAGCGCGTGAGCAACGACTCGAGTCTGCTTAGGGTTTGTCTCCTAGAGCGACCGGTCACATAAGTAACTAAAGACCTTCGTAGTGCACACTGTATCTAAAACAAAGACGAACTCAACTTATGGACCCTTCTAGCCAGAAAGAGCTGTTCTTAGTATCAATCGCAGTAGCTGTGGCCGTGAGCATGTATGTATGCAAAAAAGTGTACTGGTGGTATCCGCCGCACCAGCATTCCTGGTTTACTAACCTAGCAGGAGTGGAAATACGGGCACCTGCAGAACCGAATGGGCCTGAATTACTGTCTCTTGTGAGCAGGGACGAGCTGCTAGATTGGTATAACGGAGGAGCTCTGGACATACAGAGGTACGAACATAACCACATAGCTAAAAGCTTTGACGACGTGCTTGGACCTCTCTATTAAACAGACCGCCATACCTTTCAAGTTCTAGAGAGCTTAGCTAGGGAAGCTCCTCATTACTTGACCAATTTGTTAGAGCGGGGTTTCGCAGAGACGACTTGTGCTCATTTCCAAAAATCAGCAGTTATTGTACGTATGGAAACACCCTTGTTCTGCGTGAGCCTTATCCTAGGGTTAGGCGCAGCCTGGAACTTGGCCCAACTGGACCATGGGTTGACCTTTGATCATCGTCCTCTATTCAACACCGACCGCTTTCGTGAAGTACGACGGGGCGGTTTCTCTTGGAAGTGGTTTCGCTTAACCTTGAATGCGGAACCTCTAGGGGAAGCTCGGGCGGGACCGCCTGTGACCCTGCATATACCGGACCGTAAAGTACCTTTGCTTTGGCGTTTGGATAAAAATCTGACATCTATGGCAACCCTAACCTTGTTTACTTTTGTTGCACTTTATCTAGGTTTAAGTCTGTCTTAAATATAAGCCTTTAGACTAAGGCGCCACGTCTTCCGCGAGGGGGTTCTCGGGGCTCACCCGTTGTCAACTAAAGCCAAGGGTGGAAACTAGACCCACCAAAGAGAAAACCCTTTTCCCGCCAAAAGGGAATGACCTTGTACGCCAAGTCGTGGTAACGCAGCAGACCCACTCGCCGGGTGCATATGTGCTGGGCGTGCGTCTTCGTCCGCTTGGCTGCAGCCTTGCCTTTTCTCGTACGCAAAGAGCCTGTGTCGGGCCAGTACTTGCTTGATGCAACTGAGCCTCTCTTGTACCTTTCGGTATGGGGCAGTATGGTTATTTTACGTAGCCAAGCAACGCAAGGTTCGTGACTCGACGAAAGTGCTGTAGTTGCAGCTGCAGCGGTTTGTGCAGCTGAAGTTGCTGCTGCATCTTTTACTGCTGAATTATACGCAGCCGCTTAAGCTGCTTCAGCTATTGCAGGCAGTGCGTACATGTAGCGCTCGGGTTGACCCGACGTGGCTTATTAGTCTGGCTGCTTTCCGTTGTTGTGCTGTTCACGCTGTCGCTCGTTGCTCTGTCTATGT
>JFJP01039558.1_pt1 | contig 13213 bp, 7 predicted proteins | sample 431651 | NCBI WGS metagenome assembly JFJP01 (sample SAMN02602958, study PRJNA72255) | Microbial mat metagenome, whole genome shotgun sequencing project. | biome: fresh water; feature: sink hole; material: water; isolation source: purple microbial (photo- and chemosynthetic) mats found in...
TATGAAAAAGGCAAAGTGATGTCTGGGTTTAATCAAGTAACAGGCAGCCATCTATTTCATGCAGGAACTACCCTTAAAGACCATCAAATTGTAACCAACGGAGGAAGGGTTTTAGCTATTACTTCCATGGGGAAAAACAGACAACAAGCATTGGAACTAAGTTATAAGAATGCAGAATTAATCAAATACGAAAACCGATATTTCCGTCGAGATATTGGGTTCGATTTATAAAACTATGCTATGCTTCTAAAAATATTCAAAAGCAATCACCCCTATGTGATATTTTTAATTCCACTGCTGGGAATCATTCTATGGATACCTTCACTTTTAAGTTTAACGGTTCATACCCAACAAGCTCCTTTATCGGATGCTACCTTTATTTATCACTGGATTTACAATTTTATAGCCCCATATCCTAAATTATCTGTGGGGTTGGCTTTGCTCTTACTTATACTGCAATCCTATTTTCTTATTAGGCTTAACTTCAAGTATATTTTTATTGAAACCAAGACCTACCTGCCCTCAGTCATGTTTGTATTATTTGCCTCCATTTTGATCCCCTATCAACAAATGCATCCGATCATACTGGGCAATTTTTTTCTTCTCTTTGCCATCGATAAGGTTTTTGTCATCGATAAAGAAACAAACCAAATAAAAAGATATTTTGAGGGAGGATTTCTTTTAGGTATAAGCGCGCTCTTTTATCCTCATTTTTATGTTTACATCCTATTAATATGGCTTTCACTGATAATTCTAAGAAATTCCACTTGGCGTGAATGGATTGCCCCTCTTATTGGTTTTGTAACACCGATGGTACTTCTTTTTGCCATTTTGTTTCTATTTAATCAACATCAATTTTTAATTACCAATCTGCAAGACATCTTAATAATTAATACAACAAAACAAGTTTTTAACTTTTGGTCAATTGTTCCACTTGCTGTAATTACCTTGGTTTTATTAATTGCCATGCTTTGGAGTTTACTTTATGTTGGGGTAAAGAAAATAAGCACCCGTAAGTATTTCAATCTTTTCTTTTGGTTTTTGGCTTTAACCATGGCAGCTTTCTTTCTGCACCCTTCAATTGGGTTCGAAGCAGTTTCCATTGCAGCCATACCTATTTCAATTCTATTTTCCATTTTTTTTACTGAAAGCCGCAGAAATTGGATGCTTGAACTACTTTTTACCCTGACTCTTTTATCGGTATTTGCTATTATCTGGTTGCATTAAAACTTTTATCGCTCACTAAGTGTTTATAAATTCAACGTATTTGACTTATAAATCCACTGTATTTCATGATTGAAGATATTGCAAACAGCAACAAGCAAACGGAACTATATAAAACCCTTTTCAATGAGTCATTAATTCCAATGGGAATTTTGCAGGCTGAAGAATCAAAGTTAGGATCTGATATAAAGGTTCAAATTGCCAATAAATCATTTTTATCGATTTCCAATTTAAAAAACCCAACATTTCCTGTTTCTGCTCAGGAAATATTCTCATTTTTAAACGGCTTTAATAGTGAGTCCGTTCATCAAAAAATTAATTCCTCAAATCTGGATTCATGGCAGCATTTTTATGATTCCGATGGTAAGTATTATCGGCTCACCTTTAAAAAACTAACTCCCGTTGAATTCTCATTTACCCTGGAAGAAATTACTGAACTGCAAAAGACACGCATTGAACTTACAGAAAAGAACCATCAACTTAAAGAATCGCAAGAGATTGCTCAATTAGGATATTGGATTGAAAACCATGAAAGAGGTGATAATTATTGGTCGGAACAGTTTTATAGTATTTTAGGGATTCCAATAAATAAGATGGAACCTTCATTTACCAATTATTTACAGTTCGTTTTTCCTGAAGATTTTTTAAAGGTAAAAGAATCCTATCAGGAATCCATTGATACAAAAACAGGGTTTCAGTTTACCCATCGATTACTTTTAAATGGCGGACAGATTAAGTCGGTAAATTTACGGTGTTATACAGAGTATAATCCAATGGGTAAACCAACACGAACCATTGGCATTTTGCAGGACGTTACAGCCTTTGAAATTACTAAAGAAGCCCTACGTAAAAGTGAATTGATCTTCCGATCAATATTTGAAAATGCCCCCATAGCCATTGTATTGGTAAACAATCAATTCCAACCAATATACACCAATCATCAATTCAGCGATATTACCGGCTATACCATGGATGAAGTATTGAAAAAAGACTTAAAAGATTTTACTTTTCCCGCTGATTATGAAAACAATGCCAAACAATACGAACGCCTATTTAATAACGAAATATCAAGTTTTTCGCTCACCAAACGATACATACAAAAGAATGGCAGCATTATTTGGGTTAAAATAATTGTTTCAGCTATTAAGGATAAGAACAATAAAACCACTTCTGCCATAGCCATGGTACAAGATATTTCGGCAGAAAAGAAAGCCTCAGAATCATTATTGAAAAGTGAATATAAGTATCGTACTCTTATTGAAAATGCCAACGATGGAATTGGCCTTTTTAATCTCGAATTTAAACCAATTATATACAATACTGCACTTTACAATATGTTGGGTTATACCCTTGAAGAATACCTACAGATTAACCACAATGATTTTGAATTATTTCATCCTGATGATATTCAATTAGGTAAAGAGGCTCTATCGCAATTAAAAAATAATTCCCGCATAAAGATTGAAGCTCGACTGAGAAATAAAGAGGGTGGATACCAATATTTCTCAATTAGCTATATCCCTGTTTTACATGAGGAAAAACCGGCTATATTAATTTTCAGAAGTGACATATCAAAAAGAAAAAGTGCGGAACAGCAAAACGAAGAATACCGATTGTTTCTCGAAACTATTATGAACAATATTCCGGTATTGTTCTTTGCTAAAACAACTCCCGATTTTAAATACCTATACTGGAATAATGCAGCAGAACAAATAACAGGAATATTAGCTGATGAAACCATTGGAAAAACTGATTTTGAAGTGCAACAATCAAAAACAATTGCCGAAAAATATTATCAGGAAGATTTAAAATTATTAAAGTTCAAAAAAAAGCTGGAAAGTGAACATGAATACACCAATGCAAACGGCGAAATTAAACATTTTAAAACCATTAAAACCCTTCATCAATCACCAACAGGAGCACCTTTAATTCTTGGTCTTTCCATGGACATTACTCAACTCAAAGAGGCCGAGCAACAAATTGAACAATCGACCCAAATGCTAAAAGAAGCACAGAAAATTGCCCGTTTAGGCTACTGGGAATATGATGTTACTAAAGACCTTTTCTTTGATAATGCTGAAAACCGACAAATACTCGGCACCGACATACTTCACTATTTTCTCAATTCAGCGCAGTTTAAAGAACTATTAGTATCTGAGGATCAGGAAGAAGTAATGAATGCATTTTATAAATGCATAGCTACCAATACATCAGGCGAAGGTATAATTCGAATTCAACCTAATAAAGAAACCAAACACATTGCCATCAATTATCGTCCGATAACTAACGATAAAAAGGAGGTTATAAAGTTAAGGGGAACTTGTTTAGATATCACAAATATACGAAGATCGGAACTAGCCTTGCGGGAAAGCGAAAAGCGGCTAAAACAAGCCGAACATATTGCAAAAGTTGGCTATTGGGACCACAATTACATTACTAAAACCACCTATTTTTCGAATGAAGTGTGGAATATTTTGGAAGTCCCTTTTAGAAGTTCAGGGATCAAATTTTCAGACTTTGTCGACACCATTCATCCGGAAGATAAAGTCGCTGCATCCATCCAATTTCAAAAATCAACACAAACAAACCAGCCCTTTGATTTCGACTTTAGGATAGTAACCCGAAACCAAAACATAAAATTTATTAAAGCTATTGGAACCTTTGTAAAAAATAGCCAAGGGGAAGTACAGCGATCCATTGGAACGTTTCAGGATGTTTCTGCTTTTCGAAAAACCGAAATGGAATTAAAAAAGAATACAGAAAATCTCATACAAATCCAAAAACTATCAAAAACAGGTTATATTGAGTTCTCCTATCAAACAAATACCGTGGTTTTTTCTGATTCCATGTACGATTTATTGGAGTTATCTTCTTTAACTCCTATCTCAGTAGATACCTACCAATCGATGATACTCGCGGAAGATAAGGAAATGGTTGAAAAAACGATTCATAATACCATAAAAAGCAGAAATAATCACACCCTTCAGTATCGAATAAAATTAACAAACGGAACCATTAAATATATAAACGAAATAGGCCATATCAGCTCATCAAACCTTACCGGTGAAGAATTTGCCATGCGTATTATACAAGATATAACTCAAATTAAAGAAAGAGAATTGGAATTGTTCCGTTGGATAGATATAAAGAAGACAACTACAATCGGCACTTGGGAATATAATCCTCTAAGTGAAAACTATATTTTAAGTACAGAAGCATCCAGTATTCTTGATTTAGATGAAAATCAGGTATCAATCGGGTTTTCGGAGTGGATTAACAAAATTCATCCAGAGGATAAATTCTCAGTAGAGATAATTTTAAACGATAGTTTCCGGAATCAAAAAAATTTCACACTCTCCTATCGAATTATTAATCCGAAAAGTAAAGAAATAAAACACATTCAGGATTCGAGTAGTTTCCACAAATCTCCAAATGGCATGTTTAATTTAATTGGTACTATTCGGGATATTACAAAAAACAGGCAAACAGAACAGCAATTGTTGGAAAATCATGATTTGCTTCAAGCAATTACTCAAAATTCATTATTTAGTATCGCTATTATTCAACACAACAAGCATCTTTATGTAAATAAGCGATGGTGTGAATTAATGGGAATAGAAACAAATGAAGTAATAAATAAACTAACAATCAAAGAAATATACAAACCACAAACCACTCGTGTTATTCTTGAAATTTTCCTGCATTGGAAAAGATATGGTATTAAAGAGTATCAGAATGAACTTTTTGTAATGCCTATAAATGCTTCAGAATTTAAAGCAGAAATATTTGTTAAGGAGATTTTTTACAATCATTCACCGGCATTCTTAGTCTTGCTAAACCCTCAATTAAAATAAAAGGCGCAAGTAAATGCGCCCTTTTATTTTAATGTTATGAATGAATTACATATTAATGTAAGAAAGAATTGCAACGGCAGCACCTTCTTTACCATCCTTAAAAGAAACATTAATGCTATACATGCCTGTTTTTTGACATTGAAAACCAATTGCTGTTACAAAACTACCATCTGCTTTAATATTGGTACCCAATATGGTTGCATTTTCCATTAGCTGCACCACAGCTTCACCGGCATACCCTTCAGCATTGCAAACAGTAATTTTGTACATGGTTCCTTTATTCAATATTACATTGAATTTAGCCGAAGGAGGTGAAACACTGCTCGCCGAAAGCTTAACTTTATAATCCTTTAAATAAGTAGCATTTCCTATTCCCAGTGCACAAACATTTACCAATTCATCACTTTGAGCCAATGCATTACTGAACTGCAAAGCAATTAGTAGAGTCAATAATATATTTAATACCTTCTTCATCTTACAAATTGATTATTTTATTACGCACAGTTGCAATCGCATCAATAATCCGAGCCAATGTTTCATCAGAAACATCAATATGCTGTTTATCATTTTGAACAATAATGAGCATACCATCTACTTCCTTCGCCTCAGGTTCACCCATTTCATAGGTAATTTTTACCCCTTCATACTCTTTTTTAATGCTCTCTACATCTTTAACAAGCTCATTAAAATTAGCATCGCCTTTATAGTTTTTTAATATTAAGATTAAGTCATTCAAAACCAACTTTTGGTCAGCAATTCGCTCCACAACATCCTTTTTTGGAGCTTCTTTAACAACTTGGGTAGCTAAATACATTCCTTCAATCCACATTCCGGTAACAATCAGTGAACTGATATTGCTTCTATTTGACTGCCTCAAATATTCATCCATATTGTTAAAACTTGATACAGAAATATACATTAATGAATCAAGATTTTCATTGTTGGTGGCTAACCTTTTGATGGTATTGAAATCAAAAAATTGACCAATACGAAGTTCATTAGCTAAACTCTTAATGGCTGTCATGTTATTAATTACAGAGCCGGTTTTTTCATACATGTTAAGGTAACCTAAATCGCAGCCATAAACTCCAAGGTTAAGTGCCTGTTTAAAATTTGTATTCAGGTCATCCAACCTGTCGGTAGAGGCAAGCAACTTTTGCGAAAATGGAACTCCGGTTGATTTTAACAAGGCTGCCATTTCAACTGGTGATGAAATGTTATCTATAATATCACCCATTGCTTCCTGAGATATCATCAGGGGCTTATCATCTCCGAAAATTTCATCCGGAATCTCAATATCACCTGATTTTTTCTTACTGCCATCTCCGCTGCATCCTGCAAGAGTAATTGCTCCAGCAAAAAAGACAACAAAAACTATTTTAAACCAATTTCTCTTCATGAGTATTTATTTTATTTTATAAAAATAACCTTTTTTTCAAAATATTAAAAAAGTTTATCAAATTACTATTTTTGGAATAGATCCATGAACTTCTTCAGCCAATCATAATACAATGAAATATAACCTCCAATTGTCATAATCCAAACAATACACATATTAAACCAAAAGGTATCAAAATTTCTGCCTGCAAACTGCTTCACCGGTGAAAAAAACTGAGCCCTAAAATCAAAAACATTATCAATCCAGGGAGTTTCATAAATTGGATCGGTTTGCTGTATCAGCCTATCTTTATAGGCAATTATTTTGTTTTTTTCATAAACTTTTCTCACAATATCAGTTACTGCTTCATTGTGATATTTCTGACGACGCTCCAAATAAACACCGGGATAGGTTACATCTAAATAATTAATAATTTTTTCTCTTTTAGCTGTAGCATAAGTAAATACATTGGAATAATACAATTCCAATTTTTTAATAAATTCAGCAGTCTGGTATCCTATTTCAGGAGAAAATTTATCAATTGTCAACTCTCCTATCATCTCGAATTGCAATTCAGGAACCCTAACCGTTTCCTTGAAAAGTTCATTTTTTAATAATGCCAAACGCTCTGCTACTTCACTACGAATAGAATCATTATCGGTATTAATAGCTGTTATGCAATAATCTATTCTGTCTTTTAACTCAGGCAGATAATATACATTTTTGAAATCGGAAATATAAATTTGTTTCTCAATTTCATAAAAATCCTTTTCAAATTCATTGTCTTTATATTGTCGCACCATTAATCCCTCATAAACCCAACGGGTTGGCATTAATTCACATACTGGTGGCACTCCCTCAACGCTTCCTACGGCACGGTTTAGTTTATCGAAGCTAAACATAGCTCCCCCAAGCGCCATTTGGGGAATCATAACCAAAGGTATCATAATATAAATGGTAACAGCAGAATTAAACGAGGAGGAAAGGTTTAATCCAAGCATGTTTGAAAATGTTGAAATGGTAAACAACGCCCACCAATACTCAAACCACAACCCATTTACGCCTAAAATTAAATTCCCCACCAAAACAAAAAGGCCCGCTTGTATTGCTGAAATAATAAAGAGTATGGAAACCTTAGAAATTAAATAACTCGATCGGCTTAAATTGAGGAATGCTTCCCGCTTTAAAATTTTCCGGTCTTTAAATATTTCCTCGCCACTTACCATCAAACCAAGAAACATGGCCACAATCATGCTCATGAAAATATAAGTTGGAATATTTTCGTTTTCTCGGAATATATAAATATGTGAGTTGGGATCGGCAATATACCTTATAAGAAAGGATAGAATGAAACCAAGTAATGGAGCTTCCAATATATTAAGTATAATATATTGGCGGTTGCTTATTTTAGCAAGGAAATCACGCTTAAAATAGATTACTATTTGTTGAATCCAACTTGGTATATTAAGCGATTTCGGTGGCTCCTCGGAAAGATCTCTGTGTTTTTCAACGGTATGATTTTCTTTATACTTTAATTCCCATTCATCTGGGGTAACTTTTCTTTTATTGGTGTATCGGCCAAATTCATCAACAACCTGAGCATCAATAATATTAAAAATCAATTCCGGATTAACATTTCCACAATTTGGACATTCACCTACATCGCTATTTATTTGGGCATCTAACTTTTTAAAATAAGTTACAGCCTCCACCGGATTTCCATAATAAATTTGATATCCCCCGGTATCCAAAATCACCATTTTGTCAAACATTTTATAAATCTCTGACGATGGCTGATGAATTACCACATAAATAAGTTTTCCTTTTATGGCCAATTCGCGTAATAAATCCATTACGTTTTCCGAATCTCTAGATGATAAACCGGAAGTTGGTTCGTCCACAAAAAGAATAGGTGGTTCCCTAATAAGTTCTAATGCAATATTAAGCCGCTTACGCTGACCACCACTGATAGTTTTATTAAGTGGTGATCCAACTTTAAGATCCCTTCTATCGAACAGCCCAAGATTGCTCAAAGTAGTATCTACCCTTTTTTGCAATTCTTCTTCAGGCATATCCTTAAAACACAATCGTGCATTAAAATACAAATTCTGATAAACGGTTAATTCCTCAATTAATAAATCATCTTGCGGAATATACCCAATAACTCCTTCAATTTTATTTCTCTCAGTATGCAGATTAATTCCATTAATCAAAACTTCCCCTTTCGATGGAGCTTCAATTCCTGTAAGTACATTTAACAAGGTCGTTTTTCCGGCACCACTAGCCCCCATTATTCCTATTAACCGTCCTTGTTCTTCTGAAATATTTACATCGCGTAACCCTAAATAACCATTCTTAAAACAGAAATCAACGTGGTTAACATTGTATGAAATATGTGCAGAAGTAACATCAGCCATGAATTTTGAGGCGACATCGCTATAATAAACCGGTTTTCCTTTAGGAAATCTGATGGAGCTTCCGCTGGCAAATAAATAAATTCGGTTTGACCGCACTGGTAAACCATTCAATAAAACATCTTGTTTACCCGTGTATCTCAAAAAATACAGCTCAACACTCTTAATATGAAGTAATATCAGCTTTTTGTCGAGCTCAGCACTTCGTATGTGTTTAGCAAATTGGAATGCTGAATCTTTGTCGTTAATAATAAGTACATTGGGAATATCTAACTCGTGATAACTGTCATTAACCACAAAAGTATCGGTACTCTTTAACTCTTCAGGCGAAATATTAAAAACTTCAGCAACGGTATTTACAATAGCCATGCGCTGCTCGGTAAATTTTTTATCGGCAGCCACCAACTCAAATACGCGCACTAATACAACAACTTTTTGCTCTTGAGTAAGGGTTTTATTAATTTTCTTACAAATTCCCAAAATCCTTACAGAATCTTTTACAGAAGTTAATTCAATTTTACCGTCTGCTTTCTTTTGTCTGTTATCCTCTCTGTTTAATATGTCAGCGTGTTTATAAAACAGACCCATATATTCCTCAACAAAATCGGAACTAAGCTGAGAAGTAAGAAAACTTTCAACAAAATCAATTTCATTATCTTCAACTCCACCATCTTGCTTTGCAATAATTGCAAAAAGTTGCATTAACGCTTTTAAGATTTCTTCACTCATCCTAAAGGATTATTATAAATTGTTATCCAGCATTGAGATTAAACAGCCTAATCCATGGAATAACTGATCTGTTCAAAAGGCACTTCTACAATATCAGCATATTCTTCGCCAGCTTCCTGCATGTCTTCATCATCATCAGGAAAATGCCAGCGAACTAACACTTCTTTACCTGATTCGTACATTTCTTCCAGCTTTAAAAGAATATCAAGCAGCATTTTTGAAGATGCCGTATTGAAATACACCAGCTTAAAATTAAAAACTGTTTTTCCTGTAGCTTCTTCAGAATATCTTTCTATCCAATCAAGGATAGGCTCATAAAAGGCCGCTACATCCTCTGGCAATGATCGACCTGATACTTCAAATATCTCATTTGCCACGTCTAAGGTAACACTTGGAGTGTCATCGGTTCCAACTATTTTAATTACCTCCATAATTCAAATTTATTTAAAATTAATCGTTATATCTTGAAATTACACTAGTTAACACAAAGAATAAGTACTCATCGTTAATCGGCAAAAAGTTATAAATTAACGGATTTCCTGTCTTTTTTGCAATATCAATAAATCCTAATCCAGCTCCTCCTTTATTAGAAAGTCTTCCTTCTTTGATTTGTTGTTTATAAAGCTGCTTCAGTCCTTCTTTATCAAGACTATTTATTTTTTCTAAAACCTCAGTCATTTCAGAAAATTTGCTCTTATTAACCATATTTCCTGTAGTTATGGTGTACTCATGCTCATTTTTACACAACAAAAAAATGCCACGCCCATCTCGATGAATTTCTGTATCCACAATATATTCAGCATGCTTGCCTACATTCTGCAGACATTCAACCATTACATGGAACACCTTTTTCTGAGTAGATTGCGATTCCTCTCCTAACTCCATATTGGTTTCAGTAAGCGAGGTGAATGCTTTCGTAATCTGATGTGTAATTTCACCCTCATATACTAACTGCACATGGTGTTCTTTCATGGATTTATAAAAGCTGTATATAAATTCCAGAAATTCTTTTATATCGGTACCTTTCCCATCCATAATTGGCTAATTTAATATTTAAAATTCTATACCTATTAACAAAACATCATCAATTTGTTTGAAATCGCCTTTCCAATTTTCAAAATCCGCTAAAAAGAACTTTTCGTATTCATTGATTTTTAAATCCGGATTGTTCACAATTAATTCACGAATTCTACTGGCTTGATATTTCTTTCCTGTTTCACCTCCAACCTGATCGGGAAATCCATCGGAAAAGAAAAACACCCGATCGCCATTTTCAATATTTATTAAATGGTTTTCAAAATCTGTTTCCGGCTTTTTGCCTAATGGAATTCCCCCAATTGCTTTTCTATCACCTTTATATTCTATTAACTCTCCGTTTCTAAATAAATAAAGTGGCCGATGTGCACCTGCATATTCTAACAATTGATTCGACAAATTGATTTTACAAAGTGCAATATCCATACCATCACGAGCCTCAGAGTCAATTCTATCCTGCTTTAGAGTTTTTCTTACACCTTCATGTAATTTATCTAATATTTGTCCTGCGTTTATATTATTATAATGGTCAACCACATTATTTAAAATAAAATATCCTATAAAAGAGAGCAAAGCTCCTGGCACTCCATGCCCGGTGCAATCTACTGCCGCAATAAAAATATCATCTCCTTTCTTAAAAAACCACGGAAAATCGCCACTAACCACATCGCGAGGTTTATAAAGCAAGAATGAATTAGGTAAAAATTCTTGAATAAACCGGGTATTTGGAAGTATTGATGTTTGAATTCGCTGTGCATAATTTATACTTTCTCGAACTGCATGGTTTTTCTCTTTTATCTCTTGCTCAATTTTCTTCTGCTCTGTAATATCATGCGCAACAAATAATATGGTTTCTAAATCTTTATCATCGCTAAATTCTGGAATTGCATTTACTTGCATAATACGATTTCCAAAGTTAGTAGGAAATGTGGTTTCAGTATTAGTTTTTTGCTGCGATGATTTAACTTTATGAATAGACTCAGTAAAAAATGTTTTTATTTCCTTGTTAAAATTAACATCACTCAAATTCCTTTTAATAATATCGTTGTTATCAACACCCGTAAAAATTTTAACAATGGGGTTAGCATAAAAAAACTGCCCCGAAGGACTCAACCGCAAGATCATATCCGGTGAATTTTCCGAAAGTGATTGCATTTTACTTTTCATCCGTTCTTCCTTCTCTGCTCTTTTTCGTTCGGTAATATCCTGAGAATTTATTATTATACCATCTATCGCTTGGTCGTCCAATAAGTTCCGACCCGTTGATTCAATAAAAATCTTTTGGCCGTCTTTTCGCATGTAAGTATATTGTATCGATTTTGATTGACCCGGATTTTCAATGAGGGTAACAAATATTTCAGTAAATTCTTTAACACCTTTAGCGGTTAACCTATCTAAATCTTTGCCTTCCATCATTTCATCTACTGTATATCCAAAGATACTATGAACTGAAGGACTAATGTATTTCAATTTCATATCTTCGTCATAAATTGAAATAATTTCAGAGGCATTCTCTAATAAAGAATGCAGTCGCTTTTGAGCATTTTCAACTTCTCGAATTTGTGTTTCAAGATTCACATTTGTTTTTTCAAGTTCTTCATGAGTTGCCCTCATTTCTTCGGCATTCTGACGCAATTCTTCTTCATTCTCTTGAAGTTCATTGGTCATTTCTTGCGCGTCTCTTAAAAGTTTTTCAGTTCTCGTGTTAACTTTCAAATTAAAAATAGTCCGAGCTATAATATCACTAAGCTCTTCAAGGAATCGAACAGATAGTTCATCAATATCTTTTTCAAGCGAAGCAAATTCCATTACCCCCTGAAGCTTTTGATCGGTAATTAAAGGAACTAATAACAGGGTAGTTGGTTTTTTATCACCTAAAATTCCTGATGAAATTGAAACATAATCATTGGGTATTTCACGCCTAAAAATTGTAGCCATTTCAAAGGCACATTGTCCTACCAATCCTTCGCCCAAATAAAATTCCTGCTTTAGAAATTTACGCCTGTTATAAGCAAAATTGGCGGTATTAACCAGCTTGCCTTCTTCTTCAACATACAGATAAAATGCACCTTGAAGTACATCAATATATTTAATTAGCTCAACCAATGTTTTGTACGACAGTTCTTCCAAGTCATTATGCATCCTAAGAATGTCAGATATTACATCTTTTCCTTTAGCAATCCAATTTTGTTGACGTTCGTTTTCATTGGTTCGTGCTAAATTCTCACGCATAATCATTAATGAATGACCCAAAATATCGTTTTCATCACTATCTTCATTGATAGCAGAAAGATCCCCTTCACCAATCTTTTTGGCAAACCGTGCATTATTATTAATAATATTATCCTTTTCTTCAATAATATCTTTTAATTCAGCTGTTGTTTCATGGTATGAAACGGTTAGAATATATCCTAAAATACCCAAAATAATAGGCGCCAAATCCACTACAAAATACACCGGTGCATTGAGATGCATCTGCCATAAGCCTGAAAAAGACACTTGGTAATCGGACGATAAAAATCCAATTATCCAAGTGAAAACTGGAAATAGAAATCCTAAAACCAAAAATCCTGGCGTAT
>JFJP01039559.1_pt1 | contig 13213 bp, 15 predicted proteins | sample 431651 | NCBI WGS metagenome assembly JFJP01 (sample SAMN02602958, study PRJNA72255) | Microbial mat metagenome, whole genome shotgun sequencing project. | biome: fresh water; feature: sink hole; material: water; isolation source: purple microbial (photo- and chemosynthetic) mats found in...
TGAACCTGGAAAAAAACGATGTCTCTGATTTATTGCCGCTGACATAGCTGACTGGCCTGGCTAACCAGTTTCGGATCTGAAGATAAATGCCATACGATATGTGAATCAGTATTGCAGCTATCAGGGCCAGTTCAACAATTTTCACAAGAGGGAAAGTAGCCATAAAATGTGCTGCTTTGTTAAAAGGTTCAGGATCGCTTTTTAACAAAAGCAGGTTAATGATAAGATGCACCGGTAAAAATGTCAGCAGGAACAGACCAGCCAGAGCCATCACAAACTTTTTGGATATTGAGGAAAACAAAATTTTACTCATTGTTTCTGGTATATTTAAATAAAAAGAAGCAAGGTTCTCAAAATTAGGTTTATTGAAGCAGAATTGCAATTCTGTTTTATATGCTAATTGTCACAAAACAGCGGATATTTTTCCGGAGTAACCAATAATATAAGAATTGACTACTTTTACAAAGCTATTAATTTTTATATGACTATCGGGAAACAAGTATAAGAGCTCATTGATTTTATTCGTTTACCCCAACCCCAATGGGAGCGAATAAAATCAATTTACTCCCCTTGGGGCCGGGGTAAATAAATTGATTTTCGAGTAATTTGTGACTTTGTATTCGTCATTTCCGGCAGTCAATTAATTCAATTTATATGTTTTTGTTATATAAAGGCGGAAGGATACATTACTCTGACATGGGTGCCGGTAACACAATAGTTCTCCTTCATGGTTATCTTGAATCGTCGGAGGTGTGGAAAGGTTTTATGGTAAAACTGGCATCAGGATACCGGGTAATAGCTATCGATCTTCCGGGGCATGGTCTTTCTGATATTGTATCTGAGACTCATTCAATGGAGTATATGGCAGGCGCTGTCAGTGAGGTTATTACCAGCCTTGGGATCAGGAAGGTCTTCATGACCGGCCACTCGCTGGGCGGTTATGTTACTCTTGCCTTCCTGGACTTATACCCTGACATGCTATCGGGCTATTGTCTGTTTCATTCACACCCTTTTGCTGATCCGCCTGAAGCTATTGAAAAGCGAAAAAGAGAAATAGCAATTGTAAGAGCAGGGAAGAAGGATCTTATGTATCCCGATAATGTAACAAAGATGTTCGCTCCTTCAAATCTCAGCAGATGCCACGAAGCATTGGAAAGGCTAAAAAGAATTGCGTCAGAGATACCGGGTGAAGGAATAATTGCTGTACTTAACGGGATGATTATCAGGCCATCGAGATTGACTTTGATGGAGGAAGGCAGGGTCCCGTGCTTATGGATACTGGGCTTAATGGATAGCTATATCCGGTATAATAAGATTATGTCAGGAGTGAAGTTGCCGGCTAATGCCTCAACTGTTGTTCTTCAGAATTCGGGGCACATTGGCTTCATCGAAGAGGAGGATCATTCAGTCGATGCAATGACAGCCTTTGTTAATAAGAACTGCATATTACCTGACTAAGTCCTTCTCCTTCAGAAAGTCAATAGCATACAGGAGTGTTGTGTCGATACTTTCCCAAATCGGGTAAAACCCCTTATTGTCGAGTATGTTACGGGCCACGTATGCTTTTATCTGGGTATGTATGATGTTTCCTGATAATTTCAAACCTTCCGGGTCTTTTTTTATGCCGTTCTCTGAAGCATACTGTATAAACTGATCAAGAAGGGCCTGCTTGTCGAGGAATTTTTCAAGTTCATCAGCTTCATTGTATTTCTTCAACATTTCCCTGTTATTTTCGGTATATTTCAGTGCAAACCTGTAGATAGAGGATCTTACTTTGACGAAGTAATTTGATAATCCGGAGGTGTCAACAGGTACGAACTTATCAGGCATAATGCCGCCACCGCCATAAACCACACGTCCGCCGGGAGTAGTGAATTTCAGAGAATCGGAAAAATGTATACTGTCAGATACTTCAAACTCACCCCTGCTGAATCTCTCGTGAAGGTCATCGTAGTATTCATCAAAGCCGTTATTATAAGGCTTTTGTATAGATCTTCCGGTAGGTGTGTAATAACGGGCAACTGTCAGCCTGAGGCCTGAACCATCGGCAAATGGAACAGGTTCCTGAACAAGCCCTTTGCCAAACGACCGCCTTCCGATAATTGTCCCACGATCATTGTCCTGAATTGCCCCAGCAAGAATTTCACTGGCCGATGCGCTCCACTCATCAATAAGAACAACAAGATCTCCTGTTTCAAACTCCCCCTTGCCTGTTGCCCTGGCTTCCGACCGTGGCTGGGTACGACCTTTTGTATAGACAATAAGTTGTCCTTCCTGAAGAAACTGGTTAGCGATTTTAATTGCTGCTTCCATTATACCTCCTGAATTGCCTCGAAGGTCAACTATCAGGCTTGTCATACCGAGTTCTTTAAGATTTCTGAGTCCCTTCATGAACTCATCATAGGTAGTCAGGGCAAAGTTGTTTATCCTGATATACCCGGTATTTTTATTAATCATATAATCAACATCGACACTGTATATCGGGATCTTATCACGGGTTATTTCAAATGGGAGCAATTCATTGTGTCCGCTGCGGAGGATCTTTATCCTGACCACAGTACCTCTTGGTCCTTTAAGCATTCCCATAACCGCCTGATCAGTAATATTTTTTCCTGCTACCAGCGAATCATTTACATAAATGATCTTATCGCCGGGCAAGAGGCCCAGCTTCTCAGAGGGGCCTCCTGGAATTGTGCCAATAACAAGAATGGTGTCAGTAAGCATTGTGAATGAGATCCCGATCCCCTCAAAATTGCCCTGAAGTGGTTCGTTTGCCCGGGCCAGATCTTTTGCAGGAATATATATGGAATGAGGGTCAAGCTTTTTTAGAATGGCAGGAATGGCTGTTTCAACCAACTCATTTCTGTTCACAGAATCAACATAGTTTGATTCAATGATATTCATTATTATATTGAGCTTATCATTTCCTGATCTTATACTGGCGCGGTTTGGAAATACATCCTCACCGGGAATATACTTACCGATAAGAATACCTGCAACAAGTGTTACTGCTAATATCAAGGGAAGAAAAATACTCCTCCCGGGGTTATTGTAGTTCATAAATGTCTTTTTCGGGGTCAATAAATACCAATTCTATTCCTGCACGTTTTAAAAGATCGAGCCCATCTGTTTTATGATAGCGATTGCAATATACCACTCTTTTTATGCCCGATTGAATTATAAGTTTGGAACACTCCATGCAGGGAGATGTTGTTACATAAAGAGTTGAGTCTTCACTGGAATTATTCGATTTGGCTACCTTGGTTATTGCATTTGCCTCTGCATGAAGCACATAAGGCTTTGTGATGTTGTTTTCGTCCTCACATACATTTTCAAAACCTGATGGAGTGCCGTTGTATCCATCGGAAATAATCATCTTCCCTTTAACAATAAGTGCTCCTACCTGGCGCCTCACACAGTATGAATTTTGTGCCCAGATAAGTGCCATTTCAAGATAGCGCTTGTCGAATGCAGCCTGTTTATCGCCATAGGGCCTAATGATCTCTTTTTTTGGCATTGTCTTGATTTTTTCCGGGGCAAAGAAGCGCACAAAGTTAATTATTTTTTTGTACTGAATACGTGTAACAGGACATGGACCTGTTAAAACTTTGCTCATATCCGATTCAAAGTTTTTGAAGATTGACGGATGGTAGTGCCATATTTTGTTAATTATTTGATTAATTGGCCGGATTGGTTAATAACATTTTACCTTATGAACATTTTATTATTTCGCCATGCACTAATTTTGTCACCGGTTTATATTACATGGTATGATATTTGTGCATTTTTTTATCAGTCATGGTTTGAATATTTTGAAATATATAAGAATATGAAGAAGATTTTTTCAGTTTTGGTTTTCCTGCTCAGTTTAGCTTCAGTTTCGGGTCAGGATAGTTTTACAGACAAGAGAGATGGAAATATTTACCGGACCATTACATTTGATGGGGTAACCTGGATGGCAGAAAACCTAAAGTTTAAATCAAAAGACGGAATTAGTTTTTTTAATAACGATCCCAAAAACATTTCTGTTTACGGCGCATTATATGAGTGGAAGACAGCGGTTAAAGTTTGTCCAGCCGGGTGGAGCCTGCCAACAGGTAGTGATTTTCGGGACCTTTTCAATCATTTTGAGCATAACATAACATGGGAAAAGATAGCAGCGGACCCGACCTCTTTTGGTATACAGTATGGGGGAATGCAGGATTATGAAGGTGTTTTTTCCGAGAATGATGAGAGTGGTTATTACTGGACCTCAACAGAATATGATAAGCAGAATGCTGAGTACTTCAGTTATCTTATTATCGATAAAATGCCTGTTATTGACATCTCCAGAAAAGCTGATATTGCTGATATCCATGGAACTGAGAAGTCGAACAGGTATTCTGTTCGGTGCATTAAAAATGCTGGACGTTAAAGCCAGGTGCTTTTAATGTAAAGACTTCGTTTACTAAGTGATAAGAAGCAGGCAGGTTAATGTATAACCTGTTTATTATCGTCTACAGTATACTCAGGTTGAATTGTAGAATGGTTAATATTGTGGTTGCGCAGGATTCTTTTTATCAGGATCAGAATTTCTTCAAAACCACTTACCCGTATATCTTCAGATACATCTATATGCGCTTCGAACATAAGATCGTGTTCGTTGATCTGCCATACGTGAACATGATGTATGTTTTTCACCCCTTTTATTTTGTTTATTTCGCTGGCAATTATCTGAATATCTATATTTTCAGGGGTAAATTGCATAATTATCCGAAGTGAGGACCTGACTATGCCCCAACTCATATACAGCAGGTAAAAAGCTATGGCAATTGAAAAAACGCTATCTGTCCAATACCACCCCAGGTATTTCATGGCTAACCCACCAAGCAGCACCGCAATTGAGGTTAGCATGTCGCCAAATAAATGAAGGTAGACCGATCTTATGTTCATGTTCCCATGAGAATCAGTTCTGATAAACAGAACGCTTGCCCCATTAACCACGATCCCAGCAATGGCTAAATAAATTACTATTCCGGCAGAAATAGGAACAGGACTGACCAGACGCTGTATGGCTTCAAAAAGAATTATTACCGAAATGATTATAAGTGTGGAAGAATTGATGAAGGCGGCAAGTATTTCGGAACGTTTAAAGCCAAAAGTCTGTTTTTCAGTAGGCTCCCTCTTTGACAGCCTGTTTGCCAGGTAGCTTATGGTCATTGATAAAACATCGCTGAAATTGTGGGCTGCGTCGCTGAGCAATGCAATACTGCCAGAGATAATGCCACCAACAGCCTGAGCTAAAGTAATACCTATGTTTAGCAGGATAGCGAATCCCAGGTTTTTACCATTTAATTCGTTATGATTATGACTTGATTCATTCATAAGATTGTTAAAGTCCCATTGGAGGGCTGGTGCTAAAGTATTTATTTATTACTTAACTCCTTACTGTATGTCTGATCTATTTTGTTTATTAAGGAATGTCGGGAATAGTAAGCGATGCAATAAATGTTAAAAAACTGAACCATAGATAAGACCTGAAATTGTTGCCATTGCAATTACGAGGCTTACATAAACCATGGTTTTTTGAGTACCGATAACTCCTCTGATTACGAGCATATTAGGAAGAGACAGAGATGGCCCTGCCAGTAGAAGGGCAAGGGCAGGTCCTTTTCCCATTCCCGAAGCAATTAGTCCCTGAAGGATAGGAACCTCAGTAAGGGTTGCAAAATACATGAAAGCTCCAACCACCGAAGCAAAGAAGTTTGAAAATATTGAATTTCCTCCAACAAGGGCAGATATCCACTCATTAGGAATTACACCGGCAATAGTCTTGCCATCGTGTGTTGATCCAAGGAGAAATCCGGCAGTTATTACACCAATGGCAAGCAGGGGAAGGATCTCTTTTGCGAAATCCCAGGTGGCCAGTGTCCATCTCTTGTTTTCTTCATCGTTCTTATCTTTCAGAGTTATTACAGCAAGCGCTATAATACCTGTCAGTACCGGGAGAAGAGGTCTTATTTTATCGCTGCTGATAAGTGTGTTGGAAAGAAGAATGGAGATCAGTGTTACCGTTACCGCAGCCATTACCCACTGCCATTTAATTTTAAGTATGCTGATAAGGGAGTAGACAAGGATCATGCTAAAAAAACCTGTAATGAGCCATTTATAGTACCATATATAGTACCATGTACCTGAGGTGTCTCCCTCGGCAGGTCTTCCCCAGTTTGAAAAAACAAGTATCAGTACCAGTGTGAAGAAATGGAGTGAAGTCTGCCACATCGGTCTTTTCTCGGGTGGAGAAACGATATTCATTTGATCCTCTTTCCTGGTCTTCTCCTCCTTTCGGTAAATAATAGCCATAACAGATCCTATTATAATACTGAAAGATACTGCACCTACTGTACGTGCAATCCCCATTTCGAAACCGAGGATCCGGGCTGTCAGAATTATGGCAAGTATGTTTATTGCAGGTCCTGAATATAAGAACGCAATTGCCGGCCCTAACCCTGCACCACGTTTGTGAATACTTGAGAACAGTGGAAGGATTGTGCAGGAACAGACAGCCAGAATCGTCCCAGAAACAGCTGCGACAGTATATGCAACCCATTTCTTTGCCTGTGCACCAAAATATTTAAGCACGGAAGCCTGGCTTACAAAGACTGATATTACACCTGCAATAAAGAAGGCAGGAAGAAGACAAAGAATAACATGTTCCCGGGCATACCATTTTGCAAGATCAAGAGATGCTGTTATAGCAGTGCTGAAACGGCTACTTTCGATCGGAAGAAAAAAGGCAAGCGCAAATACCGTTGTTATTGAGGCAAGTATTTTAAATTCTTTTTTGAGTTCCATAATGAAAATTTATATTTCGCTAGATCACGAAACAGGGTTAATTTTTTTATAAGTAAATCCTGATTATGTAGTAGAGCCCGACAATAATAAATAACACTGAGATGACCCGGCGAAACCACAGTTCAAAAGTCTTTATTTTGTTATATGCTCCACCAATTCCTGAAATTGTGTAAGCGATCAGCCATGCAAAAATTATTACAGGCACTCCTGTTGCAACTGCAAAGACAACAGGAAGATAAAGTCCTGATGAGCTGCTGGCCAGGGTAAGAGGAACAAGCATTCCGAAGTAAAGAACCCCGCTATATGGACAAAAAGCAAGTGCAAAAACCAGTCCCAGCAATACTGCGTCGAGAAAGCCCCATTTCTTTTTATTCTGCATCACTGATGACAGACCATTAATACCCGGGAATTTTATTTTGATCACATCGAGCATAAACAATCCTATTAATACCAGTAGGGGACCAACAATCTTTTCACCATAACGTTGAAAAAAACCTCCAAACTTAAGCTGGTCGGCTCCCAGGAGTATTATCAGTGCAATTGCTGTATATGTGATAGCCCTTCCGAGAGTATAAAGCAATCCGTTAATAAATACCCGGTTACGGTTTTCAATATCTCGGCTGATAAACCCTATTGCTGTAATGTTCGTTGCCAGTGGGCAAGGACTTATGGCAGTCATTAAACCAAGCAGGAACGCCGTAAGCCATGGCATTGTGCTGTTCTCAAGCAGAGATGTAAGAAGTTCCATCTGTTATTTGGTTAACAGGCCGTCAACCTTTTCGTTGATTATCTCTTTGAATTTTCCGGGTTTTACCACCGCATACATGAACCCCTCATTTGTAAGGTTGATTTTTTCATCTCCCTTAACTAATAACAGAGTCTGACCTGATACGCCCAGTCTTTTTGCAAGAGTTTCGCCTGATGCCTCCTCGAGGTTGACTGACTGAAATGTTATTAAACCCTGCTTAACCAGATTAGGATAGAGAGTTTCCAGATTTTCTTTGGTGCTGGCTTCTATTGTTTTGCAGGTTGTACAACGTGATGTGAAGTGAAAGTAGTATGCCTCAATTTTACCGGAGCTATTGTTAGTAGTTTTTGCTTCCATATTGGATGGCTGTGCCGTGCAACCGATAAATGGGAAGATTAGCAGTAACGCGATAATTAATCTGTAAGTTCTCATACAATTGAGTTTTATTGGTTATTATTAAGAATATCCTTAACCTGGCTTATTGATGGCACCTGCCCGCTGAGAACAACTTTTTCGTTTATCACAAGCACAGGAGTGTGCAGAACATTATATGCCATTATTTTAACAATGTCTTCTATCTTTTCTATAGTTGCGTCTATGCCTGCTTCAGCAACTGCTTCACGAGTTATCTTTTCAAGTGCTTTACATTTGGGACAACCTGTTCCCAGGATCTTAATATTCATAATTATTAATTTATAAGTCAGGTTATTAAAAAATGTTTATCTATTTATTTTTCTGTTGTTTCATGGCTTAATTTATTCTCACCAGTTACAGACTTTATGGTGAGATTATCATCGAAAAATTCAGAAAATAGTCTTTTTGTTATTCCCCAGTTTTCGCGGTTTATGCAATATTTTATATATGGAGGATTAATTTCTCCCTGAATTAATCCGGCATGCTTAAGTTCTTTAAGGTGTTGTGAAAGCGTCGAGCGTCCGATTGGCATCTCCTCAACCAGGTCCCCACTGTAGCAGCACGAGTTCATCTTAGAGAGTTTTTTAAGAATATATACCCTTGCCGGATGCCCCAAAGCCTTAGCTATTTTTGCTATCTCAACAGTATCTTCCGGAAACTTTGTTTTTGCTGGCATAATATTTTCATTTTTCTATTACGCAAAATAACGAAATGATTCTTAGATTTGCAATACATATTTTTCTTTGTAAGAAATTTAGTATTTCAATTTAAATGTCGTATGTTTGCGACATAAGGTTGTTGTTATGAATAAAGCAGACAAATTTGATAAGTCGCTGCAGGAACTGGCAGCATTCGCGAGGGTGATATCTCATCCGGCCCGTCTGGAAATACTTAAATACCTGGCTGAGTCAGAGACTTGTGTTTCAGGGGATATTTCTTCAAATATTCCGCTTAGCCGGACTACTGTTTCACAGCACCTGAAAGAATTGAGAAATGCCGGTCTGATACAGGGCGATATTGAAGGTACCAGGATAAATTACTGCCTTAACATGGGCGTAATTGCGAAGAACTATAAGCGTTTTAAGAGATTCTTCACGATAGTAAGGAATGCAGAATTTATTTGTAAAACCGATAAGTAATGAAAATATTAATTCTTTGTACCGGAAATAGTTGCCGCAGCCAGATGGCACATGGATTTTTACAGTCTTTCGATAAACGGTTGCAGGTTTTTTCTGCTGGCACTGAGCCCGCACGGAAAGTGAATCCGACAGCTATCGATGTTATGAAAAAGTGTGGCATAGATATCAGCCGGCAAACCCCTAAAAATGTTGATAATTATATTGCTGATGAGTGGGACTATGTTATTACTGTTTGTGACCATGCAAATGAAGTCTGCCCTGTATTTCCGGGAAAAGTGAGGAACCGGCTTCATATGGGATTTGAGGACCCCTCGGAAACAAAAGGAAATTATACAGAAATACTAAACGAGTTCTACAGGATCAGAAATGATATCAGGGATGAGTTTTACAGCTTATATGAATCTGAGTTAAAGAAAAAGCTGTGAAATTCACATGACTGACCAAAACACAATTGAGCGATTCGGGCCCGGTGAAGTCAGTAATGTGCGTTTTTCCTACGAAGCGGGGCGAGTTATCTGACCTTTAAAAATAAGTTATACACAGATGAAAGCAGAAGAATTGAAACTCATCGTTAAAGAAAAATACGGGGAGATAGTAACGCAGAGTAGTTTGAATAACAGTACATCATGTTGTTGTTCTTCAGGATGTTGCTCAGAGGCTGACTATACAGTCTTCAGCGAGAAATATGATAAGCTTGAAGGCTATAATTCTGATGCTGATTATAACCTGGGATGCGGAATACCTACTGAATTTGCCGCAATTAAAAGCGGAGATACAGTGGTAGATCTGGGATCGGGTGCCGGGAACGATTGTTTCGTTGCAAGAGCCCTTGTTGGACCCTCGGGTAAAATAGTCGGAATTGATATGACCGAAGCCATGATTGAGAAAGCCCGGGTCAATGTCAAAAAATCAGGGTATGAAAATGTTGAATTCCGGCTTGGGGAAATTGAAAATATGCCAGTTGAAGGAGAGTCAGCAGATGTTGTTGTAAGTAATTGTGTGCTTAACCTTGTCCCTGATAAGTCAAAGGCATTTTCTGAAATTTTCAGGATACTTAAACCGGGCGGACATCTATCTGTTTCTGATGTCGTATTACACGGGGATCTTCCCGATGAAATAAGGAGTGCTGCCGAAATGTATGCAGGTTGCGTATCTGGTGCAGTTGAAATGGATCAATACCTTAAGATGATGACCGATTCAGGCCTGATAAATGTAACGGTCAGAAAAAGTAAAATTATCACTCTTCCTGATGAAACATTACTCACTTATCTTGATCAGGCTGGTCTGGACAAATTTAAACAAACAGGAACGGGGATATACAGCATTACCGTATCTGGGGAAAAGGCTGTATAATAGGCTTTTAAAGATAAAAGTTTATATAGTTAAGATATGAAAAAAGGACTGAAGTTTTCGGACAGGTATCTTACCCTGTGGATCTTTCTTGCTATGCTGGCAGGCGTTTTTTCAGGATATTTTTTTCCTGCAATAGCTTCATTCTGGGATTCATTAAAATCATCTCCTGACAGCACCACAAATTTGCCTATTGCCATCGGGTTAATTCTGATGATGTACCCGCCACTGGCAAGGGTGAAATACGATGAGCTGGGAGGTGTATTCAGGAACTTTAAAATTCTTGGCCTTTCGCTGATTCAGAACTGGATAATAGGTCCAGTACTTATGTTTACACTTGCGATCATTTTCTTCAAATTGTTTCCGGGTGAGAATAACTCAAACCTGCCTTATATGTACGGTATTATACTTATCGGTCTGGCCCGGTGCATTGCCATGGTTATTGTATGGAACGATCTGGCACAGGGAGATACTGAATATTGTGCCGGACTAGTAGCTTTTAATTCCGTTTTTCAGGTATTGCTCTTCTCTGTGTATGCCTGGGTCTTTATTGCAATTCTTCCAGGATGGTTTGGGGTTCCTGTAAGCACAGTTGTTGAGAGCATTACAATAGGGCAAATAGCCAAAAGCGTATTCATATACCTGGGAATACCTTTTATTGCAGGTTTTCTGACCCGTTTCATCCTTATTAAGTTAAAAGGCAAAGAGTGGTATTATTCAAAATTTATTCCCGTGATAAGTCCTCTTACTTTAATTGCATTATTATTTACAATTCTGGTAATGTTTTCATTAAAAGGCGAATACATTGTAAGGCTTCCTTTAGATGTAGTAATGATAGCAATACCCTTAATAATATATTTTGTAATAATGTTCCTCTTCTCATTCTTTATGAGCAGGAGAGCAGGGGCCGATTATAAACAGACTGCAACTCTTTCATTTACTGCTGCAAGTAACAATTTTGAACTTGCCATAGCTGTTGCAATTGCTGTATTTGGTTTAAACTCAGGTGAAGCATTTACAGCAGTTATCGGTCCCCTTGTAGAGGTTCCTGTAATGATTGCTCTCGTTAATGTTGCTCTGTTTTTTAAGAAGAAGTATTTTGCTTCGGCTCAATAGCGTCCGAATTCTTTTGCAGCTGTTATCATGGCTTCTATTGCCTCAACGGAGACATCGGGTTGAAGAATATGTGCCGGAGCAAGCAGATAGCCTCTGTTCTTGCCTAAAATGCCCATTCTTTCCCTGATATCGTACCTGATCCTGTTTATGTCGCCGGAAGGAAGTAGTTCCTGCTGGTCAATTCCTCCGAAAAAGCATATTTTGTCACCGTACCTGTCTTTAAGTTCCTGTGGGTCGGATCCATAAACATTGGGTTGGACAGGATTATAAACATCAACACCTAATTCAATAAAATCATCAATTAGCGGAGCCACGGCTCCATCGGAATGCATTATTATTATGATTTCCGGATTCTCTTTTCGCAGACTCTCTATCATTCTCTTATGGCGGGGCTTAAACCTGATCCTCCAGTCCTCGGGAGAGATAAGGGTAGATGTCTGGCTTCCCAGATCTTCCCCAAACCAGATGGCATCCACTCCCGCTCTTACCTGTTGAAGAGCAAGTCCTGTGCTCCACTCTTCCACCCGATCATTCAGAAGTTCCAGCCAAGGCTCATCGCAAAGCATTCCAACCATATATTTCTCAAGGCCTGTCAGGTGCCATGCCAGTTCAAAGAGTGAGATCTCCACATCTCCGATGATAAAATATTCTTTACTATACCTGTCAATATCTCTTTTAGCTTTATCGAACCGGCCCTTTGCATAAGGATCGGGGAATGCGTAAGTCTCTATATCGCTGATGGTCTTAGCATCTTCAAGCGGACATTTTACTACCTCCACATAAAGAGAGGTTGGTTTCATGTGCATTCCAAATTCATTCCTGGTGATATCTCCCTGCACCACCACTGGTTTGTAACCTGAAGGTACCGTACCTCCAACGACGACCACATCACTGCCCATCCTGGTCCGAATCTCATTTGCAGAAATCCTGTAAGTCAGGTCCTCATAGTATGACAGGGCGTAATCAGGTTCAATGCCCAACTTCTTTCCGAAGGTTTCGGTATGCTGTCTGCATAGATCAAACTGAATGGGAACCCTGTCGGGATTTCCTTCTGTTTTCCTTAATGCTTTAAAAACCCTCTCTCTTGAATTCATGGATATGCATTTTAAGTGATTAAATATAAATCAATTTTATGAACTTCGGGTTTATGTATTTTGACAATTAAAAAGTTTTCTGACAGTGTCACATAGTTCTAAAAGTTTTTTTAACTTGTGAAACTTTATCTGTATTGTAATCGTTAATAAAGTAAACATTAAAGGCTGAAGTATTTAAATGTAATTTATTAATGGCCGAAAGTATTATTTCTATTTCGGTTGCAGGATTACTTGCTGGATTCATTTTTGCCATGCCAATAGCTGGCCCCATAAGTATTCTTATAACCTCAAATGCCCTAAAAGGCCGGTTACGCTACTGTTTTCGCGTAAGTCTTGGTGCCGCTATTGCCGATTTCACTTTTGTTTTTATTGCAGTATTTGGCCTTACAAAGCTATATTCATTTTATACGCCTATTATACCTTATATGTTTGCTGCCGGTTTCTTCTTCTTCATTTTTCTGGGCCATAAAATATTCAAAACTAAAATTGACATTGAGCATCTCGAAGACAAAACTCAT
>JFJP01039560.1_pt1 | contig 13213 bp, 10 predicted proteins | sample 431651 | NCBI WGS metagenome assembly JFJP01 (sample SAMN02602958, study PRJNA72255) | Microbial mat metagenome, whole genome shotgun sequencing project. | biome: fresh water; feature: sink hole; material: water; isolation source: purple microbial (photo- and chemosynthetic) mats found in...
GCGGAAGCACCAATCCATCGGGTAAGCTGCCAATCAGCATCGAAAAATCGTTTAACCATTCGCCGGCATTCGGGTATATTCCGCAAGGCGAGAAATTGTATTCCGGAGTTAATCTTTCTTCACAAAAAATAGATAAAACATACGATATTACTTACAGCGAGGGCATTTTTATGGGCTATCGTTGGTACGAGTCGAAAAAGATTGAGCCACAATTTCCATTCGGTTTCGGGTTAAGCTACACCACCTTTGAATATTCGAACCTTAGCATTTCGAACGAACAAATTGCACCCGACCAAGCACTTGAACTTACACTTACCGTTAAAAATACCGGCGATTGTAAAGGCTCGGAAACGGTTCAATTGTATGTTTCCGATATAAAATGTTCGGTTCCGCGACCAATAAAAGAACTAAAAGGCTTCGAAAAAGTTAGTTTGAACAATGGCGAATCGAAAGAAATTACCTTTGTGTTAAATCCGAACGATTTTGCCTTTTGGCACCCCGAAACTAAAACTTGGACGGTAGAGGAAGGCGAATTCGAGTTGTTGGTTGGAGCATCGAGTACAGCTATTCGATTGAAAAAAACAGTTTTCATTAAAAAATAATTGATAAAAACTACCTATGAAGGCACATGTTAAAATGCTATGGTTGTTATGCTTTTTGCCATTTTCAGTTGCTACAGGTCAAAATTACCAATGCGATACCGATGCAAACGGGTATTGGTTTCCTATGGTAAATGGCAAATTGGTAAAAAGCATAGAAATTGTTCAAAACCCGGCAAAAAAATATGCAGTTAAAGTTGAAGGTAAGCTAACTACCGGTTATATTTACGATATTATTTTTGAAGATAAGTATAAACCATTATACATTAGTTACAAAGGTACGGTAACCGAGTATGGTGGTTTTGATGTAGGTAAATTTGGCGTGCTCGATAAATTGGGCAACGAAATTTTGCCATGCGAATACGATTTAATTTATATAGAAGAAAACCTATGTTATTATTACCAAGGTAAGATTGTCGATTATTTTCCTGCCAACGGAACTTGGGGGATATTGAATTATAACGGTACCGAAAAAATTCCTTTTGGGTTGAAATATAACCAAATTGGTATGTTTAAAAATGGGTATGCACGAGTTTTTCGAGGAGTTTTTAACCAAGAAACCGAAATGTATATTGGTAATTACGGATTTATCGATGAAAAAGGGAACGAAGTAGTAGAATGCTCCATTTCTACCGAAAAATACAATCATCCTATCAGTGTTTCGGAAGGCATGATAAGCGTAGCTATAAAAATTAACGACCCCGACCAAATTTATAATTATTTATACGGTTTTATAGCTATGAAAGGAAAAGAGAAAATTCCGTGCATCTATACCGAAGTTAGCGATTTTCATAACGGAATTTCGCATGTAGACTCAAATAATATCAAAATTTGCGGTTGTGGCGGAATGTACATCGATAAAACCGGGAAAAGAGTATATCCATCGAAAAAAGAGGTTGATAACTATTACGAAAAATGTAGATTTTAAGGTGTGTATACTGATTCGCTTTTTTGGTGTAAAGCAAATTAATGTTTTTTTATTCTAAAATTTTCAGTTCAATTTATTTTTTGTATATTTAGTTTCAGTACATGACAAAAAATATAAATCAATGAAAAGTTAAAGTTTAAATTGTTGTACGGCAGAGCTTTCTTAGCTCCCCCATCGTTAACTGCTTATGAGCAATACGGTTCTTTCTATCCGGCAAAAAACGGCAACGGCGACATTATCGGGCTTGCTTCCGGATTTTTACACTTGGCAAACCCCGATTTAACACCGGCAGTAAACAATGCCTACGAATTTGCAATGCGCTATTTGTTGAACGAGAATTTTACTCTATCGTTTAATGCATTTTTAAACGACCAAACCGATTTAATTGGCAGTTCGGGTACGGTAAATGGCATGTATAAAGGCATTCCGGTGGGCTTTATTGAAAAACCGGTAAACAGTACCGAATCGGAAGCTTTTGGAGGTACATTCCGTGCCGATAGGTTGTTTGACTTGGGTTCGGGTGCTAATTTAAGAACTTCATTATCTTATTCGTATGTAGATGGCGATATTGATGACGAACCCTTGGTGCTTACTGCAAAACATACAGGTAAACTGATTGTAACGTATTATAACGAAAATCTGTCGATTTCGTTAGATGGAATGTACAGAAGCGAATCGCATATGTTTGGGTCTACCAATGCAACTCCGATAGTTTCCGATGGTTTCTTTATAGCAAATTTGTTTGCAAGTTACAAACTGCCGTTTAATATTTCGGTTTTTGCCAAAGCCGATAATTTATTGAACGCTAAATATTATGTGCCTTCGCAATATAGCAGCAAATGGCCGCAATATCCGCTTACTGTACTTGGCGGAATTTCGTACCGATTAAAATAAACTGAGAAGAAGATTAATTGCTCGTTTTTATAGCCATGAATTAGGTTGTTTCAGCACAACCCGATTCATGGCTTTTATTTTGAAACGCAGTGCTTGGTTTCTGCCGATGGAAAAACCTATAAAAAAACTGACATACAAACCAACAAAAGAAGCTAACAACAAGAACCAATCAATAAATTGAATATCTTCGAAGTAACAGGAAAAAAAATCCGTTTTGTAAAATTTGAAGTAATAGGAACCTTAACTTTGCCTAAATATTTGTCGATGAAATTGTGGTGAAATAGCAAAAATTATTTATAGTACATTAAAACAGTCGGGCAAAGCGAAGCAATTAAATGCTAATATCCACGTTTTGCGGTTATTGAGCAAAGTCGAAGTACAACCCCATTCGAGGTTGATAACATCGGATATTTATTTACCACCGGTTGCACCGTTGCCTATTAAATAAAAACCTTTTCGAAGTTATTACTGCAAAAAATCCAAATTGTATGCGTATAGGCAGAAACGCTTAGTTGGTTTTTAAGTAGTATTGTCCTTTTTCATGAGTTACGTTGTAACCCAAATCGAACAGATAATCGACATAACTTTTAAAATAAGCATCCTTTTTATAGAAATCGAAGTTTCGAATATCGGTTTCGTATACCAACGTTTGAATTTTATAATCTTCTTGTAAGCTGTTTATTCGCGTCCAGAGTTCCTCTTCAAAACGGTCTTTTTCGGTTTCAATATTAATAACTCTTCCGCAGCCAAATAAGGTATTATTGTCGCTTTCCCAAGCCAACGAAATCGAATAGGCATACGATTCGTCGGACATTCCGTCGGAACAAGATTCTTTTTTTATGGTAATTTGAAGTTTTTTACCATTTTCGTAGGTGGTAATTTGAAGTTCGTTCTCCGACAACATTTTTACAGCATCAGGCAAGGTACTTTGAGCATCGGCTTTTGGCGAATAGCTGAGTTTTAAATACGTACCGTCGGAATTGCTGTATTCGGCAAAATCGGTTTTAAATTTCATATCCCAGAATGGTTCTGTTCCGAAAAAAATTAGTTTTTTTAATTCGAAATTTCGAACTGCCATTTCGCCCTTGCTTTCTGTTGGCTTTTTAACAGCTGATTTATTGGCGCTTTCAAGCTGCGAAATAGAATCGGATTCGGAAGAATTTGCAATTTCATCCGCTTTATTACCAAAATTACAAGCGGTTGCAATAACTAAAAGAATTAATAATGCACGTATTGAATAAGTTTTCATTGTAAATAGTTTTTGTACATACATTTGGCTATTGCTTAATAAATATAGCCTAGAACATACCAAAATTACAAAAAATACCTGAACTAATCAATTAATTTACTTATTCGTTACAAAATTAATTGCTATGGTTATTAAACCCTATAAACTATTGCATTGAAGCAAAAAAAGGTCGGTAAATACCGACCTTTTAAGTTCAATAACCCAAAAAAATATTGTTTTATTTAGAAATATAAATCGCGTTCGCCATTTTTGATTTTTTCCAGTTTACCCAACAACGCTGTAGTTTTTTCGGTTTTAGCCATTTCAACTATTTTTCGGTCGATAAGCTCATAGCCTTTTTGCTTTAATTCGGGTGTAGCATAATCTTCCAAATATTCTGCCATGGTAAGCATGGCATTCGGGCCGCAGAATCGTTTAATAAAACCGGGAACCGAAAACTCCATAAAATGCTCGCCCGTTCTGCCCAAACGGTAGCAAGCCGTACAAAACGAAGGCAAGTAGTCGTGTTCCACCAGTTCTTCAATTACTTCGCCCAAACTACGGGTGTCGCTTATTTCAAATTGCTCCATGTCTAAATCTTGGTCATTCGCATTTTCTTTGCTGTAGCCGCCCATTTGTATATTGGTTCCACCGTCAATTTGCGAAACGCCAAACTCAAGCACTTCTTTACGTATGCGTTCCGGTTCGCGGGCAGTTAATATCATGCCGGTGTAAGGCACTGCTAAACGCAAAATAGCTACCAATTTGGTAAAATCTTCGTCGGCAACAATATGGTTTTTATCAATTGCCAATTCCGATGCATTTTGAATACGCGGAAACGAAATGGTGTGCGGCCCTACACGATAGGCAGCTTCAAAATGATTTACATGCCTAACCAATGCCAGCACTTCGTAGCGCCAATCGTACAAACCGAATAACGCACCAATACCCACATCGTCAATTCCGGCCTCTTGGGCACGGTCTAAAGCAGTTAGTCGGTTATTAAAATCGGCCTTCTGACCGCTCAAATGCACTTTTTTATAGGTTTCCTGATGATAGGTTTCTTGAAAAATTTGGTAGGTTCCAATTCCCGATTCTTTAACGGTTCTAAAACCTTCAATACTTAACGGTGCGGCATTAATATTTACACGTCGTATTTCGCCCCTACCTTTTTTAACTTTATACACGGTTTTAACCGTTTCGGCAATAAATTCAGGGTTGTAGCGCGGGTGTTCGCCATAAACCAAAATCAATCGCTTATGTCCGTTGTCCTGAAGCGATTCCACTTGCGATACAATTTCCGGGAAATCGAGTGTGGTACGTTTTTGCTTTTTATTATCGGTTCTAAAACCGCAATAAGTGCAATTATTGGTGCACAAATTACCAATGTACAAAGGTGCAAAAAGCACAATTCGTTCGCCGTACACTTGTTTTTTAAGCGTACGAGCACCTTCTTTTATTTTTTGAATAGAAGCCGAGTCGGTTGCATTTATGAGAATAGCCGTTTCTGCTAAGCTTAAACGGTTCTTAGCCAACGATTTTGCAATTACTTCATCTACTTTTTCCGGGGTCGATTCGGTTTTATTAATGAAATCCCAAATTTCTTCGGAATCAATAAAAGGTTGCATCGGTACATCGGCTATTTTATATTTTTCAGGACTGTAAATCATTCGATAATAATTTTAGGTATTATTTTGCTGCTAAATTACGGTTAAGTTTAGTTTTATAATAATTTTATGCTTAAAGAATTAAAGATATTTTATTCTTTTAAACTCTCATTAAAACACTGATTATCAAAACATAATATTGCTGCAACTTTACACTTATTCAATTAATTTTTGAAGTGCACGCAATTTACTGACGTTAGTCATATTAGAAACGTCAGAATTTTGATGTGAAATAGAATTGTTAGATTTTATCCGAATTCCAAATTGCCCAAGCAGCTTCTGCCTGCAATTCGAGCATTGCCATTCCGTTTATTAAATTGGAGGTGTAATGGGATGAATTTTGAAGAAATGCAGTTTGTGCCGGATTATACACCAAATCGTACATAATATGCTCGGCAGTTAAGGCATGGTACGGAATTGGCGGAAATTCGCTTATATTGGGGAAGGTGCCCAAGGGCGTTGTATTCACAATCAGTAAGTTATCGGCTATTATTTCGGGAGTTAGTTGGTCGTAAGTAAGGCGTTCTGCATTGCGTGAAACCAACACCGCACGAATATTTAATTGCTCAAGTGCAAAAACAATAGCTTTTGAAGCTCCTCCGGTTCCCAAAACTAATGCCGACGTTATTTTTGGGTTCAAATACGGTTTCAACGATTCGGAAAATCCTACATAGTCGGTATTATAACCCCACAACTCAATTTCGTTTCCGGTTCTTACAACTTTTACACAATTAACAGCGCCAATGGCTCTTGCTGTCGGATACAAGCCCGTTAAGTAGGGTATAATTTCCGTTTTATAAGGTATGGTAACGCTAAAGCCTGCCAAGTCGGGTAAAATACGGCATAAGACTGCCACATGCGCAATTTCTTTTAGCGGAAAAACATTAAATGCTGCCGGAATCGACTCGTTTTCAAACTTTTTAGTAAAATATTTTTGCGAAAACGAGTGCCTGAGCGTTTTACCTATAATGCCGTATAACTTCATAAGTTAACGTCTTTTTGCGGAACAGTGCGTTCCAACGCCCAAATGGTAAAGAATCCTGCCAACATAATAAGCATGGCAATAATAACTTGCTGACTAAAGAAATTAGGCAAATAATGATTATAACCTTCAATAATAGGCAAACCGCGACTACTAAGAATTTCGTTGCCAAATTCATTCAGTTTATAAATTTTTTCTTTCCAAGGCCACAAAATTCCGAGCGAACCAATAATAAAACCGGTAAGCGTAGCCATGGTGAAATTGCGCCATTTGCTGAAAAGCCACGACAAAAAATGCGAAAACAAAAAAAGCCCCAATACAGCACCTGCGGCTATAGGAACCATAACCATAAAATCGAGATTATTAACCGCATCAATCATTACCAATTTATAATTGCCCATTAAAATAAGTACAAACGAACCCGAAATACCGGGCAAAATCATTGAGCAAACAGCAACAATGCCGCATAAAACCAAGTAAAAAAAGTTTGCATTTTCAACCGCCGGATTCATAAATGTTAAGGTTGTAGCAATTGCGGTACCAATAATTAGAAACAGTATAGTACCCATGTTCCATCTTTCGATAGTTTTGGCTACGTAATATATAGATGCCAAAATTAGCCCAAAGAAAAATGACCATGTATATATTTCGTAATTTTTGAACGAATAATCAAGCAAACGAGCCAGCGTAACAACTCCTATACCCAAACCGGAAAAAACTGCTACTAAAAAGAAAAGATTCAAGTGCTTTTCGAATTCGGTAAACCTACCGGTAAACAGAAGCTTTAACGCTTTAAAATCCAACGATTTAAGCGAATGAATAAGTTTTTCGAATACCCCGGTAAGCAAAGCAATGGTTCCCCCCGATACTCCGGGAATAACGTTGGCTGCACCAATTCCAATTCCTTTCAACACTAATAAAAAATGGTATATGATAAACTTTTTCATAATTTTCTTTGTTAAATCGAACTAATTACCGTGTAAATGTACACAATTATTTCTTAAAAATTGATGCTACATCCGGAAAATACTGCGATATTATTTCTAACCGTTCGTCAACCTGCCACTCTTCGTGTTGAGCTTTAGTAATTTGGGTAGGGCTAGTAAACGCCAAATGAATAACTTGCAACAAAGTTGAGTCCGGAATTTGTTTTAAGGCATTTTCGAGTAACTTAACGGCAGCCTTTTTACTTTTATAGGCACTAAGCAACGATGCATGTTTTAACCAAATATCAATTTCGGTAGGGTTAATTTGCGCTGCTTTTGCATATGTTTTTAGTGCTTTCCTGTATTTTTCCTGCTTTATATAAGCTTGTGCCAAAAGCATATAGAATTCAAAACTTTCGGGTTCTATTTCAATAGCGCGCACAAAACTTGCCACAGCCACATCGAGTTGCTCTGTTTGAGCATACACTACCCCTAAACCAATATAGCCATCGGCAAAGTCGGGTTTAGCTTCAATCGATTTTGCAAAAAAGCTTAACGCATTGCCATACTCGCCCATTTTTTCGCAGCATTCGCCCATGTAACAAAGAGCTTCTGCCGAGCTTTCGTCGGTTTCAATATACGTATGAAACAAATTAAACGCTTCCTCGTAATTTTGTTCGTTAAACAATAATTGGGCGTAATTATAAATTGCCAATACATGGTTTGCATCTACCGCCAATGCATATTCGTAGGCTTGTTTTGCCAAAACCCATTGGTCGGTTTTACCATAAACCACCCCTAAATTATACCAGGTGTTGCTCGAAAAAGGCGATTCGTCGAGCAATTTTTCATACATTTGTGCAGCTTTTTCGAATTTGCCTGCACGTTCGTAATTAAATGCCAAATCAAAAAGTATGCTCGGACCGGTTGCATTGTTGTTGTATGCCATTTCCAAAAACTGAATGCCCAAATTGTATTGCTCCGCCGATTCGTATGCAATAGCAATACCGGCAATTATTTCGGTTGGGTCTTCGTCGTATAACGCCAATCCTTTTTCAAAACACGCAACCGACTCGGTATAATTTGCTATGTTAACATACAAATGGCCATAGGTTAAATGAATTTCGTAGTTTAGTTTCTCTTGTTCGGCAATAGAATCGAGCAATACTTTTACCTTTTCGTTTTCACCATTTTCAAGTTTAACCTGAGCCATACGTAATTTCAAAATCGATGCGCCGGGGTGCAACTGCAAACCAAATTCAATTGCTTTGGCGGCAGCTTCCATATTATTTTCATCAAAATAGAAGTCTATTATGCTTTCAAATTCATCCACATCGAAATAGTATTTTGCCTTTTTGTATACCATTTCTTCATATTTTGAAACTAAAGCATCCAGTTCATTCTCTTCCAAATCTCTGTTTTCTTTCATAATAAATATTTACGGCTGCAAAAATACAAATTACTTAGTAATTAATAATAAATTGCGTGCCGGAGTTTTTCGCGATGCAATTATAAACAACTCAACGTAATATTCCAAATTTTAAATTCATTTGTTATGCCTAATATATTTTAAGTTGAATATGGAATAAGATTTGTAGTAATAAAAAAAATAATACGCAAAGATTTTTTTTTAATTTCGAAAAAATACTAATTTTAAAAAAAAATTAATGCGCAATCAATTTTTTTTTCTTGTTTTTTTCTGAAAAAATATATCATGGATAGAAACACATATACTTTGTACTTAGCATATTCAGTAACCGAACTGCCCGATACATCGGGTAAAAATTTATTGAATTATATCCGTTATATTCTTGAAAATGCTAATATTAAGGTGGTTGAATCGGAATTATACACCAATGCTTCAACCTCCGAAATTGTTTTACCCGACAAACCCAACTTCTATTTGGTACTTATGAACGAGCATAACCTAATACATAATGGTTGGCTCCGCGAATTTGAACTTATTCATTCGCTAAATAAAACTACCGATAAAGTTATTGTTATCATTCAGGATGATGTAACTACCGATGGCAAAATTGATTTTAGTACCGCAATAAATTATTTTGAACAGAAGGAAAAATCTAATATCCCGGAACCGGCAACGGCAATAAAAATTCTGGAACACGCCGAAGCATTGGCTAAAAAACAAACCCTTTGCATTATTAAAAACAACGACCGATTTGCCTACAGCACCATAGCCGCAGAATTGAATAAAAAACTACGCTCGACTGCAAAAAAGGGCTTTTCGCAAAAAGCCAAAATTTATCCGCTGCTGGGAATTTTGTTTTTTATTATTCTGATGATCATGTTTTTTTTAAGTGATTTTTCGGGCGTTTTCAATTTTAAAACCAATGCTACAGAGCAAACCGGCAACCAAGTTACGCAAGTACCCAAAACCGCACGCGATTCGATGGCTCAAGCCGAGGTAGTTATTAAACAGCGTAAATTGGAACAAGATACCGCGGCGGATAATGCGGCAAAGTTATCGCAACAAAAACTCGAAAGCTTAAATTTGGCAAAATACCGAATAATACTTGAAAATGCCGACAATAAATTAAGCGCAAATAAATATATAGAAGCAAAAAAACTTTTTGAAGAAGCACTAAAATTACTCGATGCCGACTATCCGAAACTTAAAATTGAAGAAATAAACGAACTGTTGAATGCACAAAAATATGCCGAAATGCTAAAGAATTATGCCATATTGGTTGAAGGCGGCAGCTTTGAAATGGGTAGCAACGACGGCGACAAGGACGAACAACCGGTGCATAAAGTTACCCTTAAAACTTTCTATATAAGCAAATTTGAAGTTACTGTTTCGCAATACCGTACTTTTTGCGAAGCTACCGGAGCACCTATGCCGGCCGCGCCAAGTTGGGGTTGGACGGACAACCATCCGATTGTAAACGTAACATGGGACGAAGCAAATGAATACGCTAAATGGTTAGGCAAACGACTACCTACAGAAGCCGAATGGGAATATGCTGCAAAAGGCGGAAAGCATAAAAGTTCCTACAAATATGCCGGCTCAAACGATTTGGAAAAAGTAGCTTGGCACGAAGGAAATTCGAAAAATTCGACTCAAGAAGTTGCTCGAAAACTGCCAAATGCATTGGGCATATACGATATGACAGGAAATGCTTGGGAATGGTGCAACGATTGGTATGCCGAAAATTACTACGCTATAAGCCCGGAACTTAACCCCAAAGGTCCGGAAACCGGCATAAAAAAAGTGCTCCGTGGCGGAAGTTGGTTCAGTTTGGCAAAGTATTGCCGAATACCTTACCACAGCAACGGTAAAGTCGATTTTAGATATAGCCATATTGGATTTAGAGTAGCTTGGGATGCAAATTAAATATACCACCATGCGGATTTTAAATTTCGTGCTGAAATACAGCTGTTTTTTGCTTTTTATTTTTTGGTCGGAAACCATTTCAAGCCAAATTGTAAATGAAATATCGGTTCCGTACGGAATGAGCAAATCGCTTTTTGAAGGTACCGACCCAATTAAAATAATGATTGCTGCCGATTTCGACGCTTTTAGAAAAGATATAGGAGAAGAAAGAGGCTACCATCCGGCAACGCTTACCTACCGAACAAAAACCGACGAACCTAAATCGGTATTGATAGAAATTAGGGTACGAGGCAATTTCAGACGGAATAACCGAGTATGCGACTTTCCTCCGGTTCGCTTACGGCTGCCCAAAACTTCGCGCGATAACGAAAACCCTTTTTTTGACGAAAACAAAAATTTAAAACTTGTTACACACTGCCGCTCTAACAATGCTAATTATCAGCAATTTGTAATAAAGGAATACCTTATTTACCGGGCATACAACCTTTTTACCGAATACAGTTTTCGCGCTCGTTTAGCAGAAATTACCTATATCGATTTATCGGGCAAGTCAAAAATTGAAACCAAATATGGTTTTTTTATCGAAAGTACCGAAGAAATGCTTGCTCGCATTAAAATGACTGAACTTCCGAATATTGTTATTCCACCCTACCAAACCAACCAAGATGTGATGGCAACTTTCGACATGTTTCAATACATGATTGGCAACACCGATTGGTCAACTGCCGCACAGCATAATGTGTTGCTGGCACGAAACGACAATCCGTACGATGCTCCGGTAGCCATTCCGTACGACTTCGATTGGTCGGGGTTGGTAAATGCACCTTATGCCGTACCTCAACCGGATTTGGGCATTCCAAGGGTTGTAGACAGGTTATACAGAGGCTATTGTCGCACTCCGGAAGAGTATAAACGTGTTATCGAAATTTTTAACAATAACAGAAAACAACTTACCGACCTTTTTTATTATTCGGAACAACTGAATGCCAAACAATTAAAAAAAGCACTAAAATATATCGACAGTTTTTACAAAACAATAAATTCAGAGCGCAATTTTAAAAGCCAAATTGAATTTAATTGCTTAAAGAAAGAACAATAATACCATGCTGCTAATCCCAAACATATTTCCACGAACCATCGGCTTGCTTTTTCCAAACCGTATGAAATATTCCTTTTGAAATTGAAACCGTACCGGCAGAATCGGTTACTTGCCATTCGTACTTTCCATAGGTATAAGCTAAAGTACCATCGTCGGAAACATCAATAAAATCGGGACTCCAACTAACTTTAGCATTTTTATAAACAGGTTTCGAATAGAAATTTTTAATACCTTCCTTTCCCGAAATAATGGAATCGTTACTGCGTTTTATAACCGCATTTTCGGCTGCAAATTCATAAAATCCGGCTTCAATTCCTTTGCTTGCAACCAAATTATTAAAAGCTTGTTCTGCGGCTCGAACTTCTTCTTTTACTGAAGCTTTTTCCGGTTCAGATAAGTTGTTACCACATGATGAAAAAATTAGCAACGTTGTAAATGCATAAAATAAGAATTTTTTCATTGGGTTTAAGTTTTTTAAAGAAAGAAAATCAGACCGTATTTCATAGTCAAAATTAATTAAATCTTTTTAAATTTGACAATGCTTTTCAAACAATATTATTGAAATTGCCGACTGTTTTCAATTCCAAATGCTTCGAATTAAATTTTCATTTCTAAGTTATTTTTGTTTGCTTTGAATTTGAAAATTTTTCAAACTAAAATTACCTTTATTATGAAAAGATTTGTATTGATTATTGTTATTAGTCAGTTAATTATGTTTGGTATGGCACAGCAAAAATTAACGCCCGAATTGCTCTGGAGTTTGGGCAGAGTGGGCAGCGCTTTGGTTTCGCCCGACGGAACCAAAGTACTTTACGATGCTACTTTTTACGATGTAGATGCCGACCGCGGTTTTCGCGATTTGTACACCACCGACCTTAATGGCGCACCTGCCGTTCGTATTACCGAAACGCAATTCAACGAAAATGCTGCGCGCTGGTTGCCAAACGGCAAAATTGTATATACTTCGTCGGAAAGTGGCTCGAACCAACTTTGGATAATGGATGCCGACGGCAAAAACCGCAAACAATATAGCAATATTGATGGTTTGATGGAATTTAAATTCGATGCAACCGGCACCAAATTGCTTTATACCAAAACCGTAAAGCTCGATAAAGCAGTGGTTGATGTATATTCGGATTTGCCTAAAGCCAATGCCAAAATTATCGACGAAATGATGTACCGCCATTGGGACAGTTGGCACGATTTAACCTACAACCACGTTTTTGTTGCCGAACTAAAAGGCGAACAATGGATTGAAAATAAAGACATTATGACCGGCGAACGTTTTGATACACCGCTGAAACCTTCGGGCGGTATTGAACAAGTAGCTTGGAGTCCGGACGGTAAACTTATTGCCTATGCTTGTAAAAAGAAAGTTGGTAAGGCGTATGCCATGAGCACCAATTCGGAAATTTATTTATACAACACCGAAACCGGAACTACCGAAAATATTTCGGAAGGCTACATGGGCTACGATTTAGACCCAATTTTTTCGCCCGACGGAACCAAAATTATTTGGACAAGCATGGAACGCG
>JFJP01039780.1_pt1 | contig 13212 bp, 14 predicted proteins | sample 431651 | NCBI WGS metagenome assembly JFJP01 (sample SAMN02602958, study PRJNA72255) | Microbial mat metagenome, whole genome shotgun sequencing project. | biome: fresh water; feature: sink hole; material: water; isolation source: purple microbial (photo- and chemosynthetic) mats found in...
CTGCCAATCCGGAGAATGTCGTGAGCAAATAAAATAGATTGAATAAAACCGGAGATTTGCCTGAGATCGATTTTTCGTCAACAGAAGGAAGAAATCCCTGAATTAACCCGTTTAGCCAGAAAAAACTTACGGCGCCAGCTAAAAAAAGAAACGTTTCATATTGCCCTATTTCTGAAGTCGGGAGTCCCGATTTTGTAAAAACTACTCCAATCAGCAACAGCGTTGAGAAGCGGATAAGCTGAAAAATTTGTAAAGCCGAAATCTGGGAAATTTTAAAGTTCACTGACGGATGTTGAAACGTTTGCGTGACTCAAAACTAAGAAAAAGCACGAAATGAGAGACAACTTATTGCTATTTATACGAAGAACTTATTCAAAATACCGCTTTTAAACCAAATCGCAGGCATCGGCAGGCATCCATTTTCTGTCTTTGCCCTCCCATTTAATGTTGCAGCCAATGGGGTTGGTTACCGGTACCGAAACCGGTTGACCGGAGAGTAATTCCAAAAGTGTACGATCGAGGTCGTTAACTGCTATTTTAGATGCATCACGCGGCTGATCGACAGCACGGCCGGTATAAACCAATTTCCGTTCCCGATCGAACACATAAAAATGCGGGGTTTTCAGCGCACCATAAGCCAAAGCAATATCTTGCGTTTGGTCGTAAAGGTACACCCACGGAAAATGATTTTCGCTCATCCGGAGTACCATATTTTCAAAACTATCTTCTTCGTAAGTATTGGCGCTATTGGAGTTGATAGCCACCAAACAAACTCCCTGCGATTGAAAACGAAGAGCTGTCTGGCGTGTCACTTCATCACTTCCGAGCACATATGGGCAGTGGTTGCAGGTGAAAAATACAACCAGAATTTTAGAATCGGCGAAGTCATCTAGCTTATAAAACTTCCCATCTGTAGCTTTCAGACAAAAATCTGGCGCCTGATTTCCAATTTGCAAAGTATAAGCCATAAAATCAGATTTGAATAATTTAAAATCTAAACAAAATTCAGGCAAAAATGATCACAAAAAAATCGTTGCCAGTACGAAATATGCACTGGCAACGATTTTTTTATAAATACGTTTTCCGGAGGCTAATCCTCTTCCGAGTTTGCAATTATTTTTTTGTTTTTCAGCACATTAACAATTACATCAACAATTTGATCGTCGAGCATAGTCGAGTAATTGAAAATTATATCGAAATCGTTGTTATCCAGTTTTCTTCCGGCCACATGTTCGACAAAAAGATTACGCTGGCGATCAATTTCCAACACATATTCCTGAGCATCAGCCCACGACAGGTTACTGATCTGCATAATCCGGTTAATCCTCCAATCTAGAGGCGCCTGAAGTTTTACACTCAATCGTTTCGGAATGTCATGAGCTATTACGCTAGCTGCCCGGCCAACAATAATGTAATGCCCGTCTTCGGCAATACTGCGAACAACAGCCTTAACAGTGTCAATCACTTTCTGGTCATCTGCATCATAAACTTTAGAGGTTGAAAAGGCGGAGGTAACTTCATGAATGCTCTGTTTTGCTTCTCCCAGAAATACATTCTTGATTTTATTCGGATCCATTTCCAATTCCTGCGCGGCCAATTCAACCACTTCTTTGCTTACCCATTTCCATTCCACATCGGTTTTAGTTTCCGATAAGTAATTGTAACCGGTAAGAATTTTAGAAAGTTTGGTCGCTATGCGCTTAGCCGAACAGCCGCATTCTCTGGAAATAGTCACCACCGGACCAAGGTGACGAGGTTTTCCATTGCTTTTTTGATCGGCCTGTTCCAGGTAATTACTTAAAAAGTCTTTCATAAGTTATGTATTAATTTTAGGGTATGGTTCTTTAAAATTTATTAGTTAAAGCTACAAATGAAAAGCCTAGCAAAAAAACTAAACTGCTTTACAATACTTGTATTTCCTTATGTTTTAAAACTGTTTTATTAAACACTTTATTAAAAGAAAATGTAAATCTTGATATTAGCAAAACTAATTTTAAGGCAATAGCAATAATCAGGAATGATAAAAAAAATCAGACTACCAATGTTTTTATTTTCAGGTTTTAACACACCTTTTCAACGCTCGGCCTGAAGTAAGAAAACATGACTTAAAATGAAATTTTGTTCATTTGCATCCGCCTGTATCAGGAAAATTGCCTATTTTAGTTTTAGATTTTAGTTGAATTATGAAGAATTTTCCAGTTTTCTTTTACCTCATCATTTTTCTGACGCTTTATTCCTGCACGAACAAACAGTTTACTCCTGCAGAAGCTGACCGATCAATGAAAATATTAAACAGCAATTTGGTTAATCTGGGCACTGTAGGTGCAGAGAAACCAGAATTCAATGCCTTAAAGTTTTTATATCAGCAATCCGGAGTTCCGCTGCCTTTTGCAAAAAAAACCGGTGTACTTGCCGACACTTCCACTTTTCGGATGACTACCCAAAAAGGTATTTACAAATGGAATAAACTGCTACAATGTTTTGAAAAGAAACAAGCGTCGGAACAAGTTATCTTACTTTTCCCGCTTGATTCGGTAAAAAATGACAGCATTCGTTTTGAACTTGCTGATTACACAACACAGGCTTATTCGAGCCGACCAGATTTGCCCATATCAGGAAAAATAAGAATTTTTAAAGACGATCATCAGATCTTTACCGTTCTGCACACAGCAACCATTACCAATAACCTTCCTGAAAGTATTCATACTACCGCCGAAGGAGATGATTATTCAGTAAAGTTCCTGCTAAACCGCACCCAATCAGGAAACAGTGGTGATTTATTGATCGACTTTTCGCTGGGCAATAAAGGGTTTGATGCGATTTCGGCGGAAGTAAGGGCAAAAATTGAATACAGTCGGCAAGGCTACTTTTTCAAAACCATCGATTTCAAAATCAAATTGATTGATCATCATGTAACCGGCAAAATTAATTATTCGGCAATCGATCCAACCTCGGCCGATTATATCAGTTCGTTCAATTCAAACTCTTCCATTCTGTTGTTTGAAGGTAATCATCAAGTAGGACGTATCGTGCTGAACAAGATCGAGAACGGAGAATTACTCGATTACTTTATTCGCTTTTCAGATGAAAAAGAAGTTTTGTTAAGCCACTATATTCCACTATTAAATAAATTGTTAAATTTGAAATACTGATCTTTAAAACCCATTTTTATGAAAACCCAAAATCTATTCCGCTTAGTTCTATTTATTCTCTTGTTGGCAGGCATTTCTGCATGTGACTGGTTAGATTTCAACAAAGAAGAAACCGATCCGGCAAAAACGATGGGCAAAGTAGGAAACTACTGGACTGCCAAAACTCCGGGATATCCGAATACCTCAATTACCATTCAGGAAAACAACGATGGAAATGTGGTTGCATCTTTCCCTTACAATGGAAAAACCTTCGAAGTTGAAGGAAAAATAACCGATAACGGGTTCTACGATTACGTTTACAGCAATGGCGACAAAAGTAAACCTTTTGCTCTCGTTAAATTTGATGCCAATGTTGGTGACAAGTGGGAATACAAAATTGGCACTCAAACAGTAACCCGCGAAGTGGTTAAAAAAAGTACCACCGACGATACTCCCTATAACGGATTCTGGATGATTAAAACAATCGATGTACTGGAAACTATTCCTTCCGGGGTACAGGTTAGAGGAGCTGCCAGCCCTGCAAAAACTATACTTTATAAATGGAATCACAAATTTGGATTTATTTCTGCAGAGATAACAAAAACCGATAATTCAAAAGTTGTTGTTGCCCAAGACGACACCAATGTGGCAGATTTATAGTTACATGACCGACTGAGCAAAAAAGGGTGAGACTAAAATCTCACCCTTTTTTGTGTATTAACCGAATCATTATCGAAATACGGACTGGCAATCAAATCATTCGGGAAAACCATGATCCCACCGTTACTATCCAAATCGATGCCCAGCACCTCATAAAATGCTTCCCATATGAGCAGCGAACAGTACCAAATCTTTTTATCTTCAACAGTTATTGACTGTAAATTTCCGGGAAGTTGGGACTTTAACCGTTTCTGCGATCTCCATGATGAAACATCATGATCTTGTGCCAGTACAAATTTCAAAATAGAATCGCGCTGCGAGTGAGTTAAATTGTACCTTAACCGGTAACGAAATCCTCTATTTTGCATCCCGAAAGTAGTGTTGGCAAACCGGTAATCATTTCCCTCAAGAAAACCAGGACCTTCTCTCAACTCATATTCTTCGGGAACATCACGAGCCTGAGATTCAAATATCCGGACTTTTTCGAGCAGTTTCATGGTATTTGTATCTCGCCCTCCTTCAATAACCAAAAGAGCATGACCAAAGCCCCTTCCTCCATTTACCATAGCAGAGCCAGCAAACCAGTTCATATTTGGTTTTACCAGAATATCGCAAGGTTCAAGTTCGGTAAGATTGATTAAAGTATCCTGAATCACCTGAATTTCGTTAATCGATTGTGACCCCTCGGACGATGGAGTTTTATCCACATCATTCATCACACAAGCCAACAACAAAATCAGGAAAAAAAACACAATTATACACCTGAATAATGGAGACATACCATCAGAAATAAAGTTAAACGGTTCTTTTAAAGATAGTTTCCGGATATTCCACATTGGTTAAAAACAGTCCGTGCGCCGGAACAGATAATCCGGCTGCGCCGCGGTCTTTCATCACAATAACCTTTCTGAATTCTGCCAGATTTATTTTTCCTATCCCTACTTCCAGTATGGTACCAACCAATGCGCGAACCATATTACGCAGAAAACGGTCAGCCTTTACTGTAAAAATAATATCTGTACCTTCCTGTGTCCATTCGGCCAGATAAATTTTACAATTATTGGTTTTAACATCGGTGTGTAACTTGCTGAAGCTGGTAAAATCGGTGTATTCAAATAAAATCCGACTTGCTTCGTTCATAGTTTCGAGATGGAGTTGATGGAAGAAATACCAGGAAGTTTCAAGCGAAAAAGGATCTTTCCGAAGGGTTAGGTGATATTGGTAAGTTCTCGAAATGGCATCAAACCGGGCATGAGCTTCAGCATTTACTTTTGAAATGCCAAAAATCACGATATCCTTATTCAGAAAGCTATTCAGTTTATGGGTAAAATCAGGATGGTCGAGCAGGAGTTTTTCAGAATCGAAATGAGCCACAAAATAACTGGAATGAACTCCTGTATCTGTTCGTCCGGCACCAGTTACGGCAATCGTTTCACGCGTGATCGTTGAGAGTGCCTTTTCCAGGCATTCCTGCACCGAAACAGCGTTTGGCTGAATCTGCCAACCATGAAAATGAGTGCCCTTATAAGCGAGTTCTATGAAATACCTTTGTGCCAATAGATTGATTTTTGGCAAAAATAAAAAAGTGAAAGCATATTCTGTTAAAGATCGCCGTTTTTATTAATTTCACGGCCATTTTAAGGCTAAATAGCTTAACAAATTTTAACGAAAATTTATCCTTTTTCAAGCATGGATAGTTTATTTTCGTGTTCGAAAAAAAAAACAGCATTCAAAATAATTTTATTCAAAAAAATATGAATCAAACAGTTGATATCCGCGAATTAAACGAAAGAATTCAAAGAGAGAGTTCGTTTGTCGACATCATCAGTATGGAGATGAACAAAGTAATTGTAGGTCAGAAACATTTGGTCGAAAGCCTTTTGGTTGGACTTCTGTCTGGTGGCCATATTTTATTGGAAGGGGTGCCCGGATTAGCAAAAACACTGGCAATTAACACTTTGGCAACGAGTATTGACGCTAAATTTGCCCGCATCCAGTTTACCCCCGATTTGTTACCTGCCGACTTGTTGGGTACCATGATTTACAGCCAGAAGAAAGAAGAATTCATTGTAAAAAAAGGTCCGATCTTTACCAACTTCGTATTGGCAGATGAAATTAACCGTGCACCCGCCAAGGTACAGTCGGCATTACTCGAAGCCATGCAGGAGCGACAGATTACCATTGGCGAAAACACCTATAAATTGCAGGAACCTTTCCTGGTAATGGCTACCCAAAACCCGATTGAGCAAGAAGGTACCTACCCGCTTCCTGAAGCGCAGGTTGACCGTTTTATGTTGAAAGTGGTGATTAAATATCCAACCAAAGAGGAAGAAAAAATGATTATACAGCAAAACCTGCTAAAAGCTTTCCCAACAGCATCAAAAGTGATGCGTCCGGAAGATATTTTGAAAGCCCGCGATGTGGTAAAAGATGTATATATGGACGAAAAAATTCAGAAATACATTGTTGATATCGTATTCGCCACGCGTGATCCGAAAGCCTACAAATTAGATAAGTACACCGACATGATTTCGTACGGAGGTTCGCCACGTGCAAGTATCAGTCTGGCACAGGCAGCTAAAGCTTATGCGTTTATTAAACGTCGTGGTTACGTTATTCCGGAAGATGTTCGCGCTGTTTGTCCCGATGTAATGCGTCACCGCATCGGACTAAGCTACGAAGCCGAAGCGAACAACATTACTTCAGAAGAAATTATTGCAGAAATTTTAAATACTGTTGAAGTCCCTTAGTGAAGCGATACGAGTTACGTGTTTCGTGTTGCCTGTTAAACCCGAAATCTGGAACTCCTGACCCGCAACAAACTTTGAACTTTAAACATTGAACTTTAAACTGAATAGTTTTGGAAACAAGCGAACTTATAAAACGAGTCCGGAAAATTGAAATTAAAACGCGTGGATTGAGCCGCAATATTTTTGCCGGGGAGTATCACAGTGCATTCAAAGGACGTGGAATGGCTTTCAGCGAGGTTCGTGAATACCAGTTTGGCGACGACATACGCAACATCGACTGGAATGTGACTGCCCGTTACAATAAACCGTTTGTTAAGATATACGAGGAAGAACGTGAACTAACGGTGATGTTACTGATTGATGTGAGCGGATCGCGCGAATTTGGCTCGACCGACAAACTGAAAAAAAATATTGTTACCGAAATTGCTGCAGTTCTGGCATTTTCCGCCATTCAGAACAACGATAAAATCGGGGTTATCTTCTTTTCCAATAAAATTGAAAAGTTTATTCCTCCCAAAAAAGGACGAAGCCACATTTTGCGGATCATCAGCGAATTAATCGATTTTGAACCTCAGGAGCGTGGAACAGATATTTCAGGAGCGATCAGATATTTAACCAATGCGATCAAAAAACGCTGTACCGCGTTTGTGATTTCCGATTTTATCCAGAAAGATGAGGCATTGGAAAATGCTCTTTCGATAGCCAATAACCGGCACGATGTAGTTGCACTTCGAATTTACGACGAACGCGAAACCGAATTGCCCGACATTGGAATGATCAAACTAAAAGATGCTGAAACCGGTAACTACACATGGGTTGATACATCGGATCGAAATGCAAGGAGAATCTACCGGAAATGGTGGTTTGATTTATCGCAGCAACTCGACAATAGTTTCAAGAAAAGCCGTGTTGATTATGTGAGTATCAGCACCAATCACGACTATGTAAAATCGTTGATCAGCCTGTTTAAAAAACGTGCATAAAAACAATTTCAAATGAAGCAAAGAATACTATATATCGTACTATTTGTTTTGCTATCGGGCGGTATTCATTCGCTCAGGGCACAGCAGGTTACGGTAAAAGCCAGTATCGACTCAACACATATTCTTATCGGCGATCAGATTAAGCTGCTGTTCGAAATCGAAAAACCGAAAGACCTCAGCATTCAGTTTCCACAGGTTCCCGACACGTTCAATTCACATGTTGAAGTGGTGAATCGCTCGAAAGTTGATACTTTGGCTCTTGATGATAAAACACGCGAAAAGCTTACTCAAAGCCTTTACATTACTTCTTTCGATAGTGGGGTACATCAGATTCCTCCATTTTATTTTAGACTGAAGGATGGTAAAATGCTTGATTCTGTTGCTACCAGGGCTTTAGCTTTTCAGGTTTACGGAATGAAAATTGACACCACTAAAGGCCCTGTTGATATTAAAACCGTTTATAGTGCACCGGTTACATTAAAAGAGGTAACTCCTTACATTCTGGGCATTATCCTTATCGCAGCCATTCTCTTTTTCATTTTTTACTACATCAAATGGAAGAAAAAGAATGTTCCTCTGTTTATCAAGCCCGAAAAACCTGCTGAACCAGCTCATATTATTGCCTTGCGCGAACTCGATCGCATAAAGAATCAAAAGCTGTGGCAGCAGGAAAAGATTAAACAGTACTACAGCGAAGTGGCCGACACTATCCGGAATTATATCGGAAACCGCTTCGATGTGCCGGCTATGGAGCAAACTTCAGCTGAAACAATCAGCACATTCAGGCAAAGAAAGGAGATGGTTGGCGAAAATTCTATCGATCAGCTTCAACACATTCTGAGTCTGGCCGATTTGGTAAAATTTGCCAAATACACACCACTGCCCGACGACAATAATCTGACTTTGATGAACGCCTATTTCTTCGTGAATCAGACCAAAAAAGAAGAACTGAAAGCTCCTGAAAAACCAGCAGCAGAAGAAAAGGAAAATGAAGAATCAGCCGAAAAAATAACCGAACAATAATGATGAACGGAATAAGTTTTAAAAATCCAGAATTTTTCTACCTGTTTCTGCTTTTGTTGCCAATGATTGCATGGTACATCTGGAAGCAGAAAAAGGCTGGAGCCAGCATACAGTTTTCGTCGGATATGGGTTTTGCCCAAATTCCGAAAAGCTGGAAATATTACTTCAGACACAGTGTTTTTGTGTTGGTGCTGATGAGTTTATCGGCGATGATTACAGCTTTGGCTCGTCCGCAATCATCAAATAGCTGGCAAAATGTAACTACCGAAGGAATCGATATCGTAATTGCTCTCGACATTTCAAGTTCCATGTTGGCTATGGATTTCCAGCCCAACAGACTGGAGGCTGCAAAAGATGTGGCTACCCAGTTTATTTCGGGACGGACAAATGATAAAATCGGCCTGGTCGTTTTTGCAGGTGAAAGTTTTACACAATGTCCATTGACTACAGATCATGCAACAGTAATCAACCTGTTCAAAAATATTGAAAGCGGGATGATTGAAGACGGGACAGCAATTGGTAACGGTTTGGCAACTGCCGTATCTCGATTAAAAGAAAGCACTGCCATTAGCAAAGTAGTTATTCTGTTGACCGACGGAGAAAATAACCGTGGAGAAATTGCCCCGGTAACTGCCGCTGAACTTGCAAAGACATTTGGAATACGTGTTTACACTGTTGGCGTAGGAACCATCGGAACAGCCCCCTACCCGATACAGACACCTTTTGGTCCGCAAATTCGGGATGTTGAAGTTAAAATCGACGAAACAACCTTACAAGCTATTGCATCCACAACAGATGGAGAATATTTCAGGGCAACCAATAATAACAAACTGGCTGAAATCTATCAGGAAATTGACAAATTGGAAAAGTCGAAAATTGACGTAAAGGAATTCAGCAAAAAAGAAGAAGAGTACCTTAAATATGCCTTGGCTGGTGCATTCCTGTTGTTAATGGCGCTGTTTCTGAAAACAACCATTTTCAGGAATATACCCTGATAAATGATTGGCGAATTATATAATAAACATCCAGACATCCATCTGGAACTTTGAACTTGAAACTTTGAACTTGAGAAAATGTTTAGAATAGCAAATCCGGAATATTTATATGCATTACTGGTAATACCGGTACTCATCGCTTTTTTCTGGTATTCCAGAATTCAGCGAAAAAAAGCACTGGCTATGTTCGGACAAAAAGATATTTTGTCGGTTTTAATGCCCAATGTTAGTGCATCACGTCCAGTACTCAAATTTATTATATTAATGTTGGCGCTTGCCAGCATTATTGTAGCAATAGCACGCCCGCAATTTGGTTCGAAGCTGAAAACCGAAAAGCGCAAAGGAATTGAGCTGATTATTGCGCTCGATGTATCGAACAGCATGATGGCCGAAGACATTGAACCTAACCGGCTCGAACGTTCGAAACGCGCTATTTCGCAATTAGTTGACAAACTAAGCAATGATAAAATCGGATTGATTGTTTTTGCGGGAGATGCCTATACTCAGCTTCCCATCACCGCCGACTATGTTTCGGCCAAACTATTCCTGAATTCGATAAGCACCAATATTGTACCTACACAAGGAACAGCCATTGGTGCAGCCATTGAATTGGGCACCAAATCCTTTAATCCGCAGTTTAAAGGAAGTAAAGCTATGATTATTATTACTGATGGAGAAAATCACGAGGACGATGCTATTGGTGCGGCGAAGGCAGCTACCGAAGAAGGAATTGTAGTTTATACCATCGGAATGGGACTACCACAGGGAGGGCCAATCCCTGAGTATTCGAACGGAATGAAAACTTACAGAAAAGACAGAGAAGGGAATACTGTTGTAACTAAACTGGATGAACCCATGCTTCAAAAGATTGCTGAAGCAGGAAAAGGCGCTTACATACGTGCAAACAACGCACAGGTTGGCCTTAATAACCTTTTAAACGAAGTAAATAAAATGGAAAAATCGGAACTGGAAACTCAGATTTATGCCGATTACGACGATAAATTTCAATACTTCATCGCCTTTGCATTATTCCTTATTTTACTTGATTTTATGATACTTGAACGAAAAAACAAGTACCTGAAAAATTTCAAATTGTTTGCTGACAGAAAATAGACAAGATATGAGACAAGGATATTTAATAGTGATACTTCTGATGGTTTGGGCTACCACTTCACTGGCTCAAAGCGAACGAAAGTTTGTTCGTCAGGGAAACAAATATTACGAAGCTGCCCTAAAAGATACCACCAGACAGGATACCACTCAATACAATAAAGCAGAAATTGAATACCGTAAAGCTTTAGAGAAAAAACCTGACGATCAGAAATGGAATTTTAATCTGGCTAATTCCCTTTACAAACAAAGCAAAATGGAAGAATCGGCAGAAAAATATAAGGAAATAGCCGACAAAACCGAAAATAAGATTGAAAAAAGCAGGGCATTGCACAACATGGGTAACTCCTTACTGATGAACAACAAGCTGGATGAGAGTATTGATGCTTACAAAGAAGCGCTGCGAAATAATCCGGGTGATTTGGAAACCAAATACAACCTGTTGTATGCCATGAATCTGAAAAAGAAACAAGACGAGGAGAAAAAGAAGCAGGATCAAAATAAAGACCAGAATCAGGATAAAAACAAGGATCAAAATAAAGATCAAAACAAGGATCAGGATAAAAAAGAAGATCAGAATAAAGATCAGGATCAGCAAAAAAAGGATCAGCAGCAACAACAGCAGCAACAAAACAAAATTTCGAAACAGAATGCAGAACAGATGCTGCAGGCTTTGGAAAACAGTGAAAAAAAGACACAGGATAAAGTAAAAAAGATTCAGGCTCTGAAGGCCAAATCAAAAAATGTGGAAAAAGATTGGTAACAAACTCCATATTTTAGATATCAGAAACCTGTAATTTGGATTTTGGAACTTTGAACTGTAATTTTGTAAAAAAGAACCGAAAATAACTATGATCAGAAAATTTAAAGTACTGCTAATTTTGATGTTGGCAGGCTATATGACAATGGCCGACAACGTTCGGTTTATTATGGAAGGACCCGAAGCTGTTGCGGCAGGTGACCAATTCAGGCTTGGTTTTACGCTGAATGAAAGAGGCACCGATCTTCAGTTACCTGACCTGTCGAATTTCGATGTTCTGATGGGACCATCCACTTCTCAAAGCTCAAGTATTCAAATCATAAACGGTAAAACTACCCAAACATCGAGTTTCTCTTATATTTTTATCCTTCGCGCTAAAAAAGAAGGAAAATTTACGATTCGTCCAGCTTCAATCAAAGTTGATGGCAAAACCTACGAATCGAACAGTTTGACAATTCAGGTTGTAAAAGAACAAGCTCAACAGGCAACCGGAAATCAAGGACAAGGAAGTCAGCAGGGAAGCCAGAGTGAAGAAGAAGCCCCGGCTGGAAACATCAGTAAAGACAACCTGTTCGTACGTGTATCGGTAGATAAAACCAATGTTTCGAAAGGCGAACAGATCCTTTCGACCGTAAAATTATACATCAGCCAGAATGTACCGCTCAACGGCTTCGACGAAGTAAAACTACCCACTTACGAAGGTTTTTGGACAAAAGACATTGATGTTCCTTCTCAGGTTAATTTTACCCGCGAAGTTTACAATGGGAAAATTTACCAGGTCGGCATCCTGAAAAAAACTATTCTTTTTCCACAGCAAACCGGAACAATCCGGATTAATCCTTTCGAAATTACTTGTCTGGTTCGACAAAGAGTTCGTCAACAGCAAGGTTTTTTTGACGATTTCTTCGACAATTACCGGGTAGTAAAAGCAAAAGTAGTAAGCGATCCGGTTGCGATCAATGTTAAAGATTTACCCAATCCACCCGCTAATTTCTCCGGGGCAGTAGGGAATTTTAGCATCAGCTCTTCGCTCGATAAAAACGCATTGAAATCGAATGAAGCGGTTACACTGAAACTCACAGTGAATGGAAGTGGAAACCTCACGCTGATAAATGCTCCAAAGATTGAATTGCCTCAGGATTTTGAAGCTTACGAGCCCAAAACCAGCGATAATGTAATTGCCAGCGATAACGGACTTTCAGGTTCAATAAGTTTCGAATATCTTTTTATTCCGCGTTTTGCAGGTAATTTTACTATTCTATTAAAGTAGAAAAAGGCAGCGACGACCAAAACTCTTCCGTAGTTAGTTCGTTTTCTAAAGAAGATGTAAAAATGATCGGAAAAGATATTCGTTTTATCAAGCAAAATAAATCTGAACTTAAACCCAAAGGGAGTTCTTTCTATGGCACCTTTGAGTTTTATATCATATACATTTTGAGTCTGGCAGGATTTGCCGCTTTCTTTGTTGTGAACCGTAAAAAAATCAGGGAAAATGCGAATGTTGTACTTGTTCGTAATAAACGTGCCAATAAAGTTGCACTGAAACGTTTAAAAGAGGCTTCCGGATTTCTTAAAACCAATAAGCCGGAACAATTCTACGAAGCTGTAATTAAAGCATTGTGGGGTTATCTGAGCGATAAACTAACCATTCCGGTAGCCGATCTCAATCGCGAAAAAGCATCAGAAAAGCTGTTGAGTAATGGAATAGATCAGGAAACGGTAACCGAACTAATGAAAATAATTGACGACTGCGAGTTTGCCCGTTATGCTCCTGCAGCTTTCTCCGGAACAATGAATGAA
>JFJP01027388.1_pt1 | contig 13210 bp, 17 predicted proteins | sample 431651 | NCBI WGS metagenome assembly JFJP01 (sample SAMN02602958, study PRJNA72255) | Microbial mat metagenome, whole genome shotgun sequencing project. | biome: fresh water; feature: sink hole; material: water; isolation source: purple microbial (photo- and chemosynthetic) mats found in...
TGAGCCACTTGTTGTTGAACCACTTGTTGTTGAAGCATTGGTTGTCGTTTGAACAAGACTAACTGATGTCAAACTCGTCACAACCTTTCCTGAAACCCCATTTTTCAAACATAAAAAATTAGTCGAAGAAGATTTTGTATAACCAGATGGGCATTCACTGGATGGGGAGACTGCAAGCCACTCTCCTGTTTGCAAAGATTGAATGCATAAATATTGTGTTTCCCAAAAATAGAACTCTCTACCTTGATAGGAACTCACCCATTGACAATCCTGATCACTTTGGCAATAATCCCAGCTTTGAACTGACCCATCATTGCAAATGCAACCTTCATTGAGTCCTTGCCAATAATAAAGAACTTCTTGGCGATAATTTGTAGGGCATGTTGCGTTCGCATTCATTGATTGTATGTCAATAATAGGTCCTTTTTTTAAATTATGACTCAATCCGACAAGCACATTTTGTGCTGGAGCGAGGACTGATCCATAATTAAGGGATAAAAGGCAAAGGATCACAATAAGAAATATCATACAAATGCAAAAAAATAATCGAGGAAAATTTAAGAGGAAGCATTTCGTGTATTTTCTGAGAAATGAACATTTGTTTGTTAGAAATTCTTGATCAGCATAATGGTTAAATGCATTCATATTTGAGGAAAATACTTTGGAAGACGAGGCGTGTCCATTTGCTTGAAATGCATTCATATTTGAAGAAACTACAATGGAAGATGAGAAATGTCCATCTGCTTGAAATCCTTCCTGTATGTTGTGGTTAAATGCATTCATATTTGAGGAAACGACCCTGGAAGACGATGAATGTCCATTTGCTTGAAATTCTCCATGAAGTGCATTCCTTTTCGAGGAAGCGATCCTAGAAGATGAGATGACCACGTCAAAATTTTCGGATTTGTTCGAAGATTCCATGATGATAAATTTTGCCTTTTTTATTTTTTATTTTGTTTTGCAATAAAATTTGATGAATCCAATTTTTTTTATTTTTTTTGTTTAAAAAAAATATCAAAATCGTTAAAAAAAAAAAAATCAAAAAAATAATATTTCTAAAAAATTAACTATCGGTATTCTTGGTAACTTGCAGTGGCAATGAATAATAATTGAGTAAAAAGCCTGAAACTCCACTGAGAAAAAGCTCCAATATCACAGAAGCATACATATTTTCATAAGAAGCTTTCCAAGATTTTAACCCAGTGGTTATTAATTTATCATTTCTGTTTAAAAAATCATATTCTTCTTTAAATTTATCATTTATTTCCTTTATATCAGAATTTCCTAAAAAGATGCTTGTGCTAACTAATTTTCCAATACACAAAAGCATTAAAAACAATGAATAATATCGACAAAGAAATTTCAATGGTTTTCTTGCAATAAGTAAACCAAACAAAGACCAAACAAAAATAAGGATATCAAAAGCAAAAGAAGCTTGAAAAGCATGTGAATACAACTGCATTGATGGGTTAGAATTTGAGGTTTTTAGATAAATTTCGTTGACATTGTGAAACCAACTGTTGACTGAAAGGGAAAGTAGAGAATAGATAGATAAAAGCAGGGTCAAAATAACTTCAATTCTTTTCATTTTCTAATAATTTTAAGAAATTTTAAAGAAACATTATTTTTTTTTAGACATTTGTGAATTAAGTTGCGATAAAATTTAAAAGTTTTCTTATTAGTTTTTCTTATTAAATTAAAAAGAAAAAAGAACAAAGAAATTAATATAAAGAGAAAAATTATTCTTAATTTTTTAATCGCTTTTCATAATTCCTCAGTTGTCTCACAAACCCTGAATTCGGGCCAATAACTGACCTTTTTTTCTTCACAAAACTGTAAGATTCTTGATAAGTCCATTTATTCTTCTTCATCAAATATGCAATAACAATTGTTGCACTTCTTGAAATCCCAGCAGCACAATGAACTAAGACACCTCCATTTTTCAATCCATTTTCAATCGATTCAAAAGTTCCATCAAAATACTTTTCCAAATCAAAGAGTTCATGATCGAATGCAGGAATAACATGATGTTTTATTGCTGGATTATAATGAATATTCATTCCCATTGCTATTGTAAATACGGTTTTAATCTCTCTTTGTTTCATTTTGGTTTTTTCCATTGCAGCTGAAATATCTCCTAAATATAAGGCTCCTGTTTGATCTGTTCCCTCAAGAATCACATTTAGGTTTTTGTAAACTGGCACAACAGAAGGTTTAATAATTTTTGGTCTTATCACAAGAGACATGCTGGGATTTCGAAAAGTTTTGGGTTTTGGAGAGACTTTACTCGCCACAAGAGAAATGCTAGGGATTAGTAATGTTTTGGATTTTTGAGGAAGTTTAATTGCCACAAGAGAACTGCTGGGACTTGGAAAACTTTTGGGTTTTGGAGGTAGTTTTAATTTTGGAAGCATTTTAAAAAGAAAAAAAATTTTTGTTTTACTATTTATTATAAGTTTTACAGAATATTTTGATTTAAGAATATTATTTTTTTTCTTCTTTCTAGAAATTACTTCAAAATACATTAATATAAAATTATTTTTATTTGAAATTTTTGTTTTTTAATTTAGAAACAAAACAGTTGAATTTTCTTTTGAAATTTGAAAGAATTAAAATTTTTTTTTGGTCTTTTAAAATCTGAATTCATTTTAATTAATTCACAATGGAAAAATGAAAATTTTATCAGAATTTATGGTGTTAAATTGAAAGAGGGTGCAGTGTGAGACAACCCAGGAGATTTGTTTATATTAGGATCAGTCATAACAGTTAATTCTCCATCAGAACAGCCAAATAATAAGAATCTTTTATCTTTAGAAAGCATCAATGATAAAACCGAACCCGAAACTGAAACCGGAGCTTTTTTCCTTTCTTTTAAATCCGGAATATCTCTAAACACTACTTCTCCATAATCATTTCCATAAGCCTATAAAAAATGGTGATTTTAAATTGGTTTTATATATATTTTATTTTATACTAAAAGATCAATTCCATTCATCCATTTTATTATTAAAGGAGATGCAAGGAAATAGGAGGGTTCTTTGACACATTCTAAGAATTGACCATTTATAGAATAACTGTAAAGCATTCTTTCCGGCTGGGAATAGAAAATGACACATGAAATGGGTGAACTTGCTAAAACCACCTAATTAAAAAAAATAGAATTTAATTTCAAATTATCATCTTTGAAACCTGGTTTATTGATAAGTTTTGGGGATGTTTAAAGCTTTTCATATTCAATCCACTCATGAGATTATAAATGAAAATTTTGCCGTTTTTAGATGATGTTGCAAAAATCTTCATTTCTCGCGAAATGAAGCATGAAGTTATCTTTTTTGTTTTTAAAAAGAAAAATAACATTTATTTTCTTTTACTTCATCATCATGATCATAAAATATGTATTTCACTTGCAATTTATATTCAGGTGTTATTCTCCAATAAATGCATTCTCCATTCTTTGAACCAGTTATCAAGAAATTTTCTTTTGGATCATCTTCAATGACCGTGATTGTTTCAACGTGTTGATTGTATATTTCAATTATGTTATCAGTTTCTGTGGATATTAGCAACAATCTTCCATCCCAATATCCTCCACAAACAAGAATCTTTATTTTTATTTAAGTTTTTCTAAAAAATATATTTAAAAACCTTTCCCATATTCAAAATTTGACAAGGAAATACAGGATTGTCAATAGAAGCATCTAATATGTTGAAAACATCATCTTTTTAATTCAGAAGCAATCATTGGAAGAAAAAAATAAGAATATGTTATTTTTGGAATTTCCAAATAATAAATAGTAATTGATTAAGATTTATTTTTTACTTTTCATTTTTTCATAGGTTAATTGCTTGTCTTTATCCGTAGCACAGCTGAATGGAATTATCATTGTGTTATTGGGAACTGCCGAATTCGAATTCAAAGGCAAAGGCGAATTCCACCATCTTTTTATGGCAAAAATAATTAATCCATGCTTATAAATAAATATTACATGAAAGAACTCAAAATTCCATTTTTTCTTAAAGCGAAAATCTTCGCATCATTGATGAATTTGATCTTAATGATAGCTTTTGCATCCAAAGTAAAGAATTTTTGTCTTTTAATCTTCGAGGATTTAATCTCATCGCTTTTTTTAATTGCACTGGGCTTGTAAATCTTCAAGTTAGCAGAAGGATCTGAAATCCATTTGCCTTGCATCATACTTTCCTTTGATTGTCTTGCAGGATGATTTTTAAGAAACAATTGTGATGGGGTTTGTCCGAAATGAACGATCTGAGCTTCAGTGGAGACCTTTAAGCTAGGATCAAGGATTTTATCAATTGCAATGCCATCTTCATAAGTCATATAATAAAAAGTATTCAGATTTTTTTCAGCTTCTTTGCCTTTTTGCTTATAGCCGAAGATCAAATCTATCCAATTATGAAGGTTCTTTGAAACATAATCAGACTCCAAACATAATCGATGCATTGTGACAAAGAAATAAGGGTTTCCATGAGCCCATTTCGGTAATTTTATATTGTGAACACGATACCCGCTTTGCTGAAGACCGAAATCATGTTTTTCAAGATTTAAACACAGTTCTGGCATATAGAAAAACTCAGGAATTAGCTCTCGAACATCAGAAATTTCTTCAGTTGCACAACGAAAAGAATCCTTAAGATCGAAAAAAAGTCGATCTGCAAGGTCAAATTTGCCATTTTGAAGCTCCTTCGCACCCAGAGTATATGGATATAATCGAATTAAATAATGGAAAATAATCGCCGGGCTAGAATAATGACTTCCAAAATGGAAATTCGGAACTTTTGCATATGGATCATTCTGCTCAAATCTTTCCATAAAAATTTTGGTTCTTTCAGAATTTCCCTATAATTATTAAAATACGTATTTTAATAAAAAATTAAAATGTTAAAAAAGTGACTAAACCAAAAATAATAATTTATAGAAAAAAAATAGTTAACCATTGCTCCCATTGTTTTCGAAAAATCTCGGAAAATTGCTGGATTTTCTTGATCAATCTTGTCGAGAATGTAATTAGTGAGGATCCAGGGGAAGACTGGGTATTGCGTGACATCTTTATAGCTTCGTCCTGACAAACCATTCAGCAGCATCAGATAATCGAAATTCGAAATCTCATAATTCAACCATTTTTTTAAAATTCCCGATTTATCAATCAATTTTCTGGGATCTAAAGTCTTATTATATTGCAAATTGATGCATTTTGTCTTGCGTAATCGAATCAATTTCTGGCTAACTTCTTCATTATCACAATCAGGGAAATTAAATAGAATTGAAGTCCCATCAATAAAAAAGATTTCAAGGGCAGTTTTCCTAAGAACATATCTTCTTCTTTGAATTTCTCTGATGTTTTCTAAAGGCCACTCCTTTAAAAATGGTCTATTTTCACCAAGTTTATAACATAGAAATGCTAAATGAGATTCCTTTTGTTCCAGAAATTCAAAGTGAAAGCTAAAATATATATTAATTAAATAAATTGAATTTTTTTGGATAGATTACACTATTTTTTCAGAAGTAATTGTCAAAACTCCATTTCTGAATGATAAGGTTTTGATCCATTGGCATTTTTTTTGAAGATAAACGTCTTCTGTTTAAAAATTAAGTGTGAAATTTATCAATATTTAGCTTATTTATTTACCTGTTTTCGAGTAATTCAAAAATGGGAAAGCCTTCGATTGTATAGCCTTTTAATAAAATAATTATAAATATATTTTTCAGTATTTCAACTTTTATGGAGTTCGTAATATTTTTTTTGACATCTGAAATGAATTTCGATTTTATTCTCGATGAACTCTGCGGTAAAAGCACAGAATTATTTGAAAAGCTTTCGTCATTTTGCAAGCCACCAAGCACCGGAGTTAGGCATTTGATTTCCTGATTCATGGTGATAAAAGGACTCAAATGCAAAATAGATTGATATTTATTCAAAATAGAATGCTTTTTATTTTTTAATTCCTCTCTATTCCTGATCACAATCTGTGGCTCCTTTAATTTTAATTTCAAAAAGGGTCTTGACCTATTTTTTATCTCATATTTCCAAAGCTTATAACAATAGAATTCATTAGGCTTTATTTTTTCATATTCAAAATCAGCGGGATCAAATCTTTTATCATTCTGATTGCGGAATTCGGGATGCATCCAAGGACCATAATGAGTCCTCATTTTCTTCCATGATTTATCCCACATATGCTTTGTAAATCTGGTGTTTTTCTCTGATAAAAAGATTTCGTTCTGTTTTTTGAGATCCTCCTCTTCTAAAACATAGAGATTTTGATCATATATATCATTTTCGTATTTTATTCGAAGGTTATCTTTGCCTTTCTCCATAATTTTCTGCATTTTCTTGTTATTTTCCAAATGAATTTCCAGCATTTTATTAAAAAAAGGAATATATTCTTTGAAATCTTCGTCGAAGATTTTCTGCAAAAAATCTAAAATAAGCTTGTGTTGACTGAAAGCGAATTTCCATTCTTTTGAGAAAATCAAAGCTTCAAGATGCTCAAATTTAGATTTCTTTATCAAAACTTTTAATTTTCAATTAAAAATTAATTAAAAAACCTTTGAACTAATATACAATGAAAATGGAAAAATTCTTTCGTTCTGGTTGTTAAAGAGATAATAGGTGAATATTTCATAAGTGAATAAATTCGAAATTGGGATTAAAGGACTGGCTGTTAAAGATGTAAATTTAGTCGCTTTTAATTCTTGATAATTCTGAAACCCCCCGATTTTATTGTTCATTTGATCAAGGAGATAAATTGTAAAAATAACAATATCCTCGATTTGGCTCATTAATAATTTGGCAACTTTTTCATTATTTTTATGATTTTCTAAGAGTATGTACAAAAAGTGGAAAGGAAAGAGAATGTTTGAAATTATGATGTTTTGTTGAATAGTTGTAAGAGTGCTGTCTCTAACATTTTCGCAAACCATAAGGAAATATTTCAAAATTTTTGATTGTTTATCTAGCCAAAAACTCAACAAAGGCATATTATCAAAATTTATTGAAAATTGGATGTAAATTGAGTTCAAAATGCTCACCACTTTTATTAAACTGCCTCGTTTTTTTAATATTTCATGTGTGGCATAAGTTTCATAGAGAAATATCTAAAATTGGTTACTTTAATGATTTTTTTTTAGATAATGCTAACCTCAAGATCTTTAGCGTATTCAGTAGTATTGATGTAATCTAATAAATTTATGATTTTTTTCTGAATGTCCTCCCCATTTGTTTCTTTTATTAATTGTAATGATAAAAAAAATGTTTTTTTTTCGATCAATACTTGTTCTTTGAGGAAAAATCTCAGGCCAAAAGGCATCTAAAACTTTGAATAAATTTTCGACAATTTTGTGATCAAGCCATTTATTTTCCATATATGTTTTCTTTAAATCTAGAGCAATAAATGAAAAAAAATTAGGAGGAGAGTTTTGAAATGAAAGAACTGGCTGGGATATCATTTTCATTTTTTATCACATTGCAGAACAATTTCATTGGTGAAAAATTTGTTAGCACTTCAATTTCGAAATTTTCATAAGGGAAAAGCACGATTTCCTGAACTAGAAAAACTAAACAAATTAAATTTTTCCAAAAGATCGATGTGATGTTGGGTCGGCTGGATTTAGAAGGATCTCTGCAAGAAATAATTGAAATTAATATTTAAGGGTTATTTCTTCTTATATTCTTACATTAAAGATTCCAAAATATTGCTAAAAAGATGCCTAAGTAAAAATTTTGCAGCCAAAGAGATCTTTATTTTTATTAAATAGACAGAGTTTTTTTAAAAAAGGGGTTAAACTTTTTTGTCATCTTCAGAAATCATTTGAATCGTTGCTATTGATTGCAAGTGCTTGATAATCAATAAAACCTTTTCATAGCCATTATTTGAATAATTAAGGATCGCATGCTTCATTAGAATTCCCAAGATTTTCGTTCCAAAATCCATAATCTTTTTAATAAATTCATATTAAAAATGATTACCAACTAACACAGAAATTCATAATAATAATAAAAAATATTTAAAAAGATAAAATTTGATGAAAAAAAAAAAATATAAATTTCATAAAAATACCATTGATGAATTTTTAGCATCAGGTTCAAAAAACAAAATTTGTTGATGAAGCAGTAATTCACTCAACCAAAAGCAAAATTCCTGTGATTCCAGCAACATATTGCAATTAGATTGATTCCATTTTATCAGCATGATCACATCTTGTAGAATTTTAGGTTTCAGTTCATGAGAGCAATTCTTATAAAATCCCATGATCAGCTGAACAAGAAACGATGAATCTATCTTATCGGTGTCATCGATAGTTAATTGTGTTTCTAAATTCGAAGGGGTTTTCCGAAGAACCCATTCCATGATTGCATTATAAAGCGGCTGACAATCTAAAGCTTCCACTTCATATTCAGAAGAGAAGTTATCAAACTTCTTTTCAAGGGAAAAATCCTTTTTATCGAATTTGAAGCTGTTGGAAGTCTCTTCGATCGAATTCTTGTTAACATCAGCGGAATTTGATAAATTCATGTCAGTGTCAAAACTCAATGAATTTTCTTTAATTACAGTCACTTTTTTACAAAAAGATTATGGAAATTTTAAAAATAAAAAGATCAAAAATTAGCAAAAAAATAAAAAAAAATGATGATGAGATTTTTTGAAAAAATATATTTTTTTTTCTCTATAATATTACATTCTTTTTCTTTTGCGAACTTCAACTTATTATTATTATTTTCAGGAAATGATACTGTTTTAAGACCTCTACAGCTTTGTGGAGCATCAAATTTTTTCACCATAGGCATTTTATTCGCAAAATAATCATCATTTTTTAATTCCCCCCCTTAAAACATGTGAATTGGTAAAATTCTCTTCAAAAAATATATAAAAAATACTCATATATCTAACGCATAAAACGGCCAGCTCAGATATTTCTCTATATTCTTCGCTCAATTCATCAAGATTTATATTAACTCTTTTGCCTTTTTCACCACCACAACTATAAATTTCATTGATTTGATCAGTATCAATAGAAAGCACTGATCCAATATTCTTTTTAAACTTTAGTGGATTTTTCAAATTGGATGATTTCGGTTTGTTTATTTCTCCAAATTTTTCTTCATTGATTATGTTTATTTGAGGTATTGCTTTTATGGGAATTTTTTCGCTCTTGTCGATTTCTAAGAAATTTTCTTTTGAAGATTCTTCTATTATATCATCCTTTAACTTCAAATTGAATTTCCCGAAAGTTTTCTTAGGCTTTTTGTCTGTTTTTATCATTTCTTCCTTTTTTATTTCAGGTTTTTCCTTTAATTCAATCATTTCTTTGATAACTTTTGCCTTTTCTTGAATTTTTAGTTCTTTTTTCTCTGGAATTGATTCTTTTACTGAGTTTTTGTTCGGGAATGAGAAGTCCATGAATTTCGGCTTTCTTTTATTGGACATCGAAGGGGCTTGTGGAATATTTTCATAGTCATCATTCAAGAATCTTTAATAATTTTTTAAATTTTAATAAAGAATTGAAGTGATTTTATTTATATTTTAATTAAAAATGGAATTTTTTTACTGGGTTCCTAAATCTTTGACATCATCTTGAAAATTCTCCTCGTTTTTCACTTCCTCTTCTTCATCCTCCACTTCAATCATAATTTTCTTATTAACCCTGATTTTTTCCACTGGTTTTTCTTCTATGTTTTCCAAGTTTTCTTTATTTTTCTCTTCGTTTTCAGAAGTTATTGATGGGATTTCTTCAATTTCTGAATTTTTTTCATCATTTGACAACTTTTCATCTGATTCTCCCTCTTTTTTCTTCTGCTGGTTCAAAAACTTGCTTTTCTTTTTCTCTTTAATTAAATCCATTTGATAGGATTTCGAAGAACCAGAATCCACTGAACGAGACCTATTTCCTCTTTGATCAAATTCGTTTTCCAAAATAGGAGGCTTACAAGATTTCCGGAAAATAGAAGCTGGATTTGGTCGATTTATAAGCTCTATAGAATTTCTTTTGGGCTCAATTGATGAAGAAAGCAAAGATTTCTTTGGGAGATTCAGATTCCAAATTATTGAAGAAATATAACTTGAAATTTCTTTTTCACTTGTTCCCTAATAAAAAAAAATAATTTTCATTCGTAAAAAATTGGGGAAATACTGAAATTTTCTGGATTATGAGAAAATTTATAAATTTAATGCACATAGCCTTGATATCTAATAGAAATGAATTAATTATAAAATTGTAATTTTCAGATATTTTTCGTAAAAATTAAAAAAATAATAAAAGTTATAAATAAAATATATAAAAAGAAAATTGGATATTCTTGAATTTGTAAATAATTACCTAAACATGGTGATGTTGAAATCAAAAAGATCAAAGTTAGGATGAAGTTTTGTTCACTGAGAATCTTCATCATCATTTTGTTGCCAAGAGAATTTTCCTCAGCACGATCAATCAATATTGACTTGATTACACAGTTATTTTTTTAAAATTTTATCTCATTATTAATACTTTTAAAAGCTGAAACAAATTTATTAAGAAACAAGGTGATGATTTTGAGTTAAAAGTGCGCAAAATTTGTATGAAATCATTGTGTATTGTATCGCCTCCATTGATGATAATCACCTCAACAATGCCTTGCAAACAATTCAAAAATATTTAATTTCAAAAAAAAAATTACTTAAAATAGCTTTTATAATTTCTTCAGTTTTCCAAGTTTGCTTCATTTTTGCAGATTCCTCAACATTTAAGCCTAAAGCTAAGCAATGCGTTTCACAACAAGTCAAATTTTTTATATCGAATTTATCAAGCTTTTGAAGCAAAATTACAAGTAATTTTAATAAAATTTTAGATAAATTATATATATTATATTATATTATATTATACAGCGATTGCTAAAATATCTGAAATTCCGAATAATCCTCTATAATGTTGTGGTTTTTCTAAGTAAAATGTTCGGATGAATTTGAAATATTCATTCTTTAAATAATTGATTTAATGTTTTATTGAGAAAAAAAGAAGATTTTTTACCCTTGTTGAATTATCTCTACAATTCTCTAAAATATCCAGATTCCATAATATTTCAGTGAAAAGCTAAAAAATAGTATAAAATCAGAGAGAGAAAAATAAAATAAAGACTTGATCGATTAATTTTTGATCAAGAAGAATGTGTTTTAACTCAGCCAAAGCTTCCAATGTTTCATGGTTAAAGAAGTTTAAATCAAGTTCAGAAAGATGTTGACCGATTATTTGAAAAATATTGATTTTTAAACAATCTGACTGATTTTCCACTTTGTTTTTTAACAAAATGATTAATAATCTCATCAAATCGTTCAATAGATTCGGAAATTCATTGCTATCACAAAATCCTTTAAAAATTGATTACATAAAGGTTTTTTAAATGCAAAGGACTTAGTATATAAAAGAAAGGCAAGATTGCTGACATTCCACCATATAAACTCATTTTAATCTTTGTGTGATCTTTCCATGTGACTCCTGTATTTTCTAAAAAGTGTGCATCATTATTATTGATCAAATCATAACACATAAATTCATCTGATTAAAAAATAATAATTAATAAATAATAAATAATGGAAACTTGTTCGTGTCGGGATATAAAGCAAATATAATTTGCTGGTCAAATTCTCTAAAATAAACTTCAGATTTTTTATTCCATTATTGTTTTGGATCCCAAAATTGAAATAGGAATAGAAATCTCCCAATTTTTTTCCTATTGTCGAATTAAAAATCATTATTGTCGATATTCTTCCAAAGAACTGCTCCCCAAAGATCATATTTGTCATTTCCAAATCAGCGTTGATTTTCGGGTATTCAATGTTATAATTTTTGTAAAAATTTTGGTTTATGTATATCTGTAAAAAAATAAAAACTAAGAAATTTTTTTTATGAAAAACATTCAAAGAAGCTCTTCCAAAAGTTTTTGCTCTTTCATGTTCTAGCCCCAAAAAATACCAAGTTTTTGTTTTATATTCTCCAATGAAAACTCCATTGCTTCCTGTTGTTGGGTTTGTGTAATGAATAGGCAAAACACGATAATAAAGATTTGATCCAATGAAATAAGCTTCTATTCCTCCGCCGCCATTTGAGGAACAATGGATTGTGAATAATTTTTGAGGAGCTTTATAAAATTTATAGAAAATCGATAAAAGATTCATAGATTTTACTTTCTTTTTCGGCTATAGAAGTCAAATTTTCAAATTCTTCTAAATAAAACCAGAAACAGAGACAAATACCCTTAATTAATTAAACAAAAATTTTTTTCATTTTTTTTTTTTAAAAATTTCTACGCTCGCAAAAGGCCAATGAAAATTCTTTGTTGAATTAAAACGTATCCCCGATCTTTGAGAAGAAAAATAAAAGAAATTCTGTGGTTCTTCAGTTAATTGAGTTTGTTTTAAAAAGATTTCCTGTGAAAATAAAAAAAAATTCTTGAATTAAAAAAATTAAAATATATTGAACTTGTAACAGTTTGACGGAGTGGTGCAAAAGAGAGGTTGAAATAGAATCCAAATATATCTGAACAGTGTTATTTTGGTAAATTTTCACAAGGTTTCTTGTTGTCGGAGTGTTGAAAACCAAGAATGTGGAGATAAAATCCAAAATTTGATTTATCAACTTTTTTAAAATGAAAATTTTTTAAAGTTTAGAAAAAATTAAAATTATGAAAAAAGTTGCAAAACGAAGGACTACTTGAGCTTTATTGTTCTCTATTGATTTAAAATATAAATTTATCAAACAATCGAGAATATTCTCTCCCTGATTCTTCTGATCATAATTAATGGAAGCATGAAAAAGAGCAACAGAGTTTTGAGGGATTTTGTTAATCATTTTTTTAAGAGCTTCTAAGCCATTCATTACCTAAAAACTTTTAATAAGAAAAGGCCATTTATAGATGAAAAACTATTTTACTTTGATTTCATTAAAGTTAGTTTCTAAAAAAATCAAGATCTCTTCTATGGCTTTAGGGTTTATCACAATGGAGTTTTTCTTGAAAAAAAGGATGAAGTGCTGGTTGATTGGGTCAGAAAACAGTTTGTTTAAATTTTCGTCAAGTTCATCAATATTATTCATTGCTTTTTTGAAATTTATGATCAAATTGTTTTTTCTTCTTTTTGAAAATTTAATCGGAAGGAAAGACTTTTAATGCTTATTAACTAAAATATTTTGCTTCTTGAAAAATTAATAATTTAAATCTTT
>JFJP01039561.1_pt1 | contig 13209 bp, 10 predicted proteins | sample 431651 | NCBI WGS metagenome assembly JFJP01 (sample SAMN02602958, study PRJNA72255) | Microbial mat metagenome, whole genome shotgun sequencing project. | biome: fresh water; feature: sink hole; material: water; isolation source: purple microbial (photo- and chemosynthetic) mats found in...
AGTATCTCCTCCACATAAAATAATAACTTGATATGGTATTTTTAATAATGTTAAAGTATTACATGCAATACTTAACATTTCTTCTAAATATTTATCTGCATCTTCAGATGAGCATAATATTACCATTTCCGCTTTTTTAAATTGATGTAATCGTACTAATCCTTTTGTATCTAATCCAGTAGATCCTGCTTCTGATCTAAAACAATCAGTTAATGCGCATATTTTTATAGGTTCTATAATAGTTTTATTTGCATATATATGTAGTAAATAACATTCAGATGTTGGTATTAGATACTTATCTTGTTCTACTAAAAACATATTAGATGCTTCTGATGGATAATGTCCTGTTTTTCTAAGAGACTCTTTATGCATAATATATGGTATAGAGTATTCAGTAAAACCATTTTTTAAAAGTTGATTTATCATAAATTGACCTAAAACTCTTTCTAATGTTGCGAGATGACTATTGAGAATGACAAATCTACTACCACTAATCTCAGATGCTAGATTATTAACATATAACTCATGAGATGTATTAAAAATAATATTACCTTCTCTTTTAATTATGATGTTATCTGCTGCTGTTTTACCTTCTGGTACAGATTCATGTAGCATATTAGGAAATTGTTCTAAATAACCTATATAATCTATATAAGATGCTTTTTCTTCTTTATTTGCAATATTTATTTGTTCTTTAAGAAGTTTAGGATCCTGGCTTGTGCTTCTAGATGATACTAATTGATCATATATTTGTTTTTTATTTTTCCATTCATTATATTTTTGGTATAGTAAATCTACATCTAAATTATCTATATGTCTTTTTTTTAACATCTGTCTAATATCTTCTGATTTTAGTTGTTTTAAGTTTAGCATAGTAAAATTATACAATATAATGATCAAGACGAGACTTGCACTCGTAAAACCTAGCATCTGAAACTAGTGTGTTTACTATTTCACCACTTGATCATGTGTGTGCTATAAGCCGAATTCTGTAATTGAGACTCATTTATCTAGCTTTTATATCACTATAAAAGTCTTTGCAACCTACCTGAAAGATTGAGCGAAGAGCCCTCTTTCTGCTTGGTCTTGCTTTCAGTGGAGTTTATACATGTCAAATATTACTATTTAACATAGTAAGCTTTTACCTTACTTTTTCACCCTTACCATAAATGGCGGTTATTTTCTGTTACACTCGTCATTATATTTCTATATCCAGGTGTTACCTGGCACTGCCTTCTGTAAAGTTCGGACTTTCCTCAAAGATTACCTTTGCGAGCCTCCGCACACATATTCATTATATCATATTTTAATATTAAACTTCTTCTATAGTATTGTTTTTAATAGTAAAATCATCTTTTTTCTTTGATTCAATAACTGTAATATGATTTAAAGATGCAACTACTTCAGAATAACATTTTTCTTGTTGAGTATTCTGATCAATAACTACACGTACTTGTAATCTACCTCCAATTATAGCCAGTAATGTTCCACTTACTAGGTTTTTAAATATATCAATAGCTGTTTGTTGATAAACATGTATAGATATCCAAACAGTTAATGGTTCGTCTGTATTTATTATTTTTTTAGTAACTGCAATTGAAAAAGATAATCTTTGCTTTCCACTTGGTAGATCAACAAGTGTAGGTTCAGATCCAACTCTACCAACAAAAATACTATAACTATCATATACAATATTTTCAGCATCTCTACCCACTCTATTTGCAGAGTATACATATAAATCTGCATTATATGGAGATAAACGATTTATAAATGATGCTTTTACAATTATATTATCTCCTTGTTGTAAATATTCAAGTATAGGAGAGTTCATATAACATGTATAACTATGTGATAAGTTTAATTCTTTTTTTTCTTTAGTAATTATTTTTGTTATAACTTCTAGTGTAAATCCTTCTTCGTATTTTTCTTTAATTATACCTATAAACGTAGTATCATTAACCATATATTATGATATGCTTTTTTATGAGCAATTTACACAATATCTTAGAAGATTTGAAAAATATCTCAATACCTTTAGAGCCTTTACGCCCTTACTTTGGATATCTAGAACCAAAATTAAATGAAAAAACTATATCAGTTCATTATAATAAACATCATCTAGTATATTATGAATATCTTAAAGAAAATAAAATATACACATTAAATGATGCTATTAAAACCCATAATCATAAAACTATAGATTTTGCATATCAGTTAATATATCATAATATGTTTTGGAAATCTTTATCACTTGAAAATAGTCTTGATAAATTTGAAGAATTATATCCTAATTTTAAATCAGATTTTTATCAAATATTATCTAATAGTTTTGGTAGTGGATGGATGATACTTATAAAAGAAAATGAAGTATTTACATGGAAGTTTCTTAGTAATGCTGAACCCTATAATATAAAAAAAATATTATTAATATTTGATATTTGGGAACATGCCTATTATCTTCAATTTTACGAAAATAAAACAGAATACTTTGAAACTTTGTTAAGTCTATCTAATTTTACTTATTTTCAAAATCAAATGAATTAAGTATTTTGCACTGAGCCATTTTCACTAGAGCTGGAAATACTCTATATGGTGAACAAGAAATATAATTCAAGTCTAACGTAGAGAAAAATTCTATTGATTTTAAATTACCAGCATGTTCACCACAAATACTAATAGAAAGATTTTTATTTACAGATTTACCTTTTTGTATTGCTATTTTCATAAGTTCTCCAACTGCTTTAGTATCAATTTCAACAAAAGGATCTGATAAGAATATACCTGTTTCTATGTAAGATTGTATAATATCAGAACAATCATCTCGAGATAAACCATAAACAGTTTGAGTTAAATCATTTGTCCCAAAACTAAAAAAAGTTACTTTTTTTGCAATTTCATCAGCCAGCATTGCTGCTCGTGGTAATTCTATCATTGTACCTATATTAGATATATTAGTATGAATATGATCTATTTCAGATGGATCATTTACAAATGGTATCATAATCTCAATATTAGCATTTAGTGATTCTATGACCTTAATTTGTGTATTATAAATTTCTGGTCTTATTATACCAACTCTACATCCACGAAATCCCATCATTGAGTTTGTTTCTTTTAATTTCATTATTTTATCTAAGCATTTTTCTTTAGATATTTTTAATAAATTACTTATCTTGTTAATATCTATATCATTTAGAAACTCATGTAATGGAGGATCTAATAATCTAATATTTATAGGTTTATTATCTAAAATTTCTATAATACTTTTAAGTTTTTCTAATAAATAATTATACATATCTTCTAAATACTCAAGTTTATCTGAAAGTATTACTTTTTGTATAATTTCAATATTATCAAAAAATATATGTTCGATACGTAATAATCCAATACCAGATGCTCCAAATTGCATAGCTTTTTCTACTTCCTCCAATGTATCCGCATTTGCTCTAACTGTAGCATATCTTTGAGCCCAATTTATTACTGTGTTTATATTTTTTTCAGATGTATTATGATATTTAATATTTTTTTTACCTAAATAAACTTTACCTGTTGATCCATCAATAGTTATTTCATCTCCTTCTGAAATACATATATCATTAATATAAGCTTGATTATTAATTATTGTCATATTAGATACTCCACATACACATGGTTTGCCTATACTTCTTGCAATAACAACAGCATGAGATGTAGTACCTCCATGAGCTGTTAACATGCCTGCAGCATTATATATACCTTTAATATCATTTGAGTTTGTCTCAAGTTTAATTAAAATTGTATCCTTCGTACATTTATCTGCACTAAATACAGCTGTACCTGATATAGCTCCTGCTGATCCTGGTAAACCAACACCAATTTCAGATATATTTTCTTCACTAATTTGACCATGCAACAAAGATGACAGATTTTTTGCCTCTATTTTTAATAGAGCTTCTTTTTTGCTTAAAACTTTTTCAGATACAAGTGCTATTAAACTTGTGATTTGCGCCTCAGCTGTCATTAATGCCTCTCTTGTCTGTAATATATATATATAGTTATCTTGTATTGTAAATTCAATATCTTGTACATATTTAAAATATGTTTCTAACTTATGACAAATATCTTGTATTTGATTATATAAATGAGTAGGCAAATTAATAATAGATTTAGGTGTTTTTCTTCCATCAACTATATCTGGTCCTCTTGCACGTTGTAGAAATTCTCCTGTAATTTCTTTTTTACCAGTATTAGGACATCTAGAAAATACTACACCAGTATAAGAGTTTTGATTTAAATCTCCATAAACCATTGATTGAATAATAACAGCTGTACCTAAATGATCATCTATTTTATTTATTTTACGATATAAAATAGCAGATTCATTATTCCATGAGTTTAATATTTGAATAATACAATTATATAACTCATCATAAGGCTCATCATGAGTACCGACATTAAGTACTGTATCCATCATACCTGGCATAGATATAACTGATCCAGATCTTACTGATACATACAAAGAATATCCATATATTTTATTAGTTATTGTTTCTAAATTTATAATAGCATTTTTGATATCTAGTATAAAATTATCAGGCAATGTTTTATTCTTATAATAATACTGACTTACTTCAGATGAAATAATAAAACCAGGAGGAGTATCTATTTCTAGTTTAGCAATATGTAATAAGCCAAAGCCTTTTTTGCCAACAATACTAACATCATGAATATCATTATCTTTATTAAAATAATATATATATCTATTCATATTTCAATTGTATATTTTAATATTTTAAAAATAATGTAAGATATTCAATTAATAAAGAAACAATATAAAATAAAATGAATTAATTATATTAAATTCTATAATAATCATATGAATGATATTTATCTCTCTAAAATTAAAATTGTTATTTTATTTGGAGGTAACAATAAAGAAAAACATATTAGCTTAAATAGCTCTCGATCAGTTGTAGAACTTCTTCAATTATCTAACACTGATATTTCTATATATTATATAGATAAAAATCTAAAATTTTATTTAGTACCTATAAATTATATATATTCAAATACTATAGATGATTTTGAGTTTTCTTTTAAATATCATGAAGAAGTAGAATGGAATAAATTCGATTTTTGTATACCAATGATACATGGTATTTTTGGAGAAGATGGATCTATACAAGAAATACTTGAAAAAAACAATATACCTTATTTATTTAGTAATTCTAGTACATGTAAAAAAGTATTTCAAAAAATTGATGCAAATAATTTACTGAATAAAAATTCAATAGAAACATTAGATCATATTGATAATTTAAAATCATTTATTACTCAACATAAAAAAATAATTATTAAAAATAATTTATGTGGATCATCTATTAATACATATGTAACAAATAAATATCAAAATGCATTAGATTATATGAGTAATAATGAAAATTATATTGCTCAAAGATATATAAATGGTCAGGAGTTTTCAATAGTAGTTATGCATGGTGTTGCATGCGATCCTCTTTATATTAAATCTGCAGAAGAATTTTTTTCATATACACAAAAGTATTATCCATCAGATGTTATTATTGAAAGATTTACAAATAATACTATTAAAGAAATGGCTGAAGATATTTTTTGTAATATTAATGCAAAAGATTGTATTCGACTTGATGGTATTATTGATAATAATAATAATATTTATTTTTTAGATTGCAATATTATACCAAATATGAATCTTAATAGTCTATTTTTTCAATCATTTAATGAACCAAATTATGATGTATTTTATCGTTTTATAAATAAATCTCTTTCTAATAATAATCTACCAACTATTGAGTATAGTGCTAGTTTTACCAGTTCAGTGTCTATAATTTTTGGAGGCGATTCATCAGAAAAAGAAATTTCATTATTATCAGCAATTAGCATTTCTTTAAAACTCATAAAAAAACATATAGCACCTGTATATTATTTATTAAAAAATAATTATATATATTTTGTTCAATATTCACAATTATTTAAAAATAATCTAAGTAATGTATATTCAAATGAATGTCTTGGTACTTTAGATGAGTTTTTAAGTACTCAAACTCATATCTTTATAGCTTTACATGGTGATATAGGAGAAGATGGTACAATACAAACTATATGTGAACAGAAAAATATTATATATAATGGAGAAAATTCTAGAACATCTGCATTATGTATAAACAAGTTTATTACTAGAATTAAAATAGAAACAAGTATAAAAGTTAAAAAGATAAATTATGGATTATCCAAATATCCATATGCAATCAAAACAAATTTTCCCTGTGTATTAAAACCAAATAGTGATGGATGTTCTTCTGGCGTAGCTGTTATAAAAAACAAAAGAGCATTAAAATTATATACAAATGCTATTATAGAGGATAAAACTAGTATTACTATAGATAATCAAATAATTATATTACCTGATCAGAAATTTGATATTTTATATGAAGATTATATTCAAACAGATGATATATATATAGAAAATAAAACAATATGTAGAAATATTATTACAGGTTGGTTGGAATATACTGTAGGATATTTTTATCATAAAATTTTAGCAGCAAGTTTAACTATAGCAACACATAAAATATTAAGCGCAACTGATAAATTTTTGATTGGCACAGGTATAAATATTACAGGACCATCTCCAATCCTTACAGAAGAAGAACATAATTTTATTTGTGATAGTATAAGAAATTTAATTATAGAACTGGAATTACTAAGTTATGGTAGAATTGATATATTTTATAATAGCATTACTAAAGAAATAATTATAATTGAAATTAATACATTACCCGCATTGACTAGTGCAACTGTACTATATAGTCAGTTTTTATATAATAATATTAATCCATCTGATGCAATATGCCGTATAGCAAAAAAATTAGATTTAAATAGAGAATATATAAGATGATGTTTAGAGATATAAAAATATATAATCATTTTAATTTATATTTACAAAACTTAATTTGTGCTTGGAATATTATATTACCAGATTATGCAGATTGTGCTCCTATTGAATTAACTAACTTTTTACTTATAATAAAAATACCTTTATATAAGCTTAATATTAATGAAAAATTTGTTATGAGAGAAATTAACTGTTACTTTAATCAGTTAATTGTGAAGAAAGTATTACTAAAGAATAAAGTCATAGTCTGATATAATATATACTATGATTACTATATACTGCACTGAAAAGACAGTGCCTGGTGTAAATAAACCAAGAATAGCACCTAAAATAATAAAAAAATCGATATCAGTAGAAACGAAAAAGAATGAACCTAATCAAATATTAGAAATACAAACTAATGTTGAAAATCTAAAAACTCAAATGAATGATATAAATAAAAAGGTTGAACAAACAGTTAATATACTACAACAACAATTAAATTCAATACAATTTGAACTAGATGCAATAAAGACAAAAATCTCTGAAGAAAAGGGTAAAATAGAAATTATAAAACAAAAAATATCTGATGCTAATAAACAATTAAATAATAAAATCAAAGAAATGGAAAAGCATATTGAAGAAATAAAAAATATAAAAACAGAGGATAATAAGGACCTTAAATTTGAAATACAAAAAATGAATGAACAAATAGATATAATAAAAGACGAACTGCAAGTAAAAATAAACGAAGAAGAAGTAATGCCATTATTATCTGCTCAACAAAGATTATTAAGTCTTATAAAAACTATTGAGTCTTTAACCTTATCTATTAGAAATGAACAATTCTCCAATACTTTAAGATTATTATCTGAATTAAGTTTAAATAATATACCAGATATAAACTTTGATTTAAATATTATTGGAGTATCTAAAGATGATGAAGATGATGATATACCCGAAACAACTCAAACTAACATAGAAACTCCAAAAGTTTCATCTCCTACTTCGCCGCCTATCATAAATAAATCTGTGCAACCTAAAACTCCACCTCCAAAGGCTCAACCCCCAAAGCCTCCAGCAAAAAAGGCTCAACCTATACCTGCTAGAATACCAAAAAGACCAATACATAAAAAACCAATACCTAATCCTAAACCTATAAATAATAAGAGAAAAGTATAAAGAGTATAGAGAAATTTTTGCCATAAAGGAGAATCGAACTCCCGACCTTTTCATTACCAATGAAACGCGCTACCACTGTGCCACTATGGCTTATACAGTTTATTTTATCATAATTTAAAATAGATTTTTGTATTTATATTAAGATTATAGTATGTTTTTTGTTTTTTGTTGGATAGATCAAGATAGTTTTTTATCAGAAAAGGTATTTGTTAGAAAAAAAAAAGAGCAAAAAAAAAACCTAACCCTCATATCATCTTACAACCAATAAATAATAAAGAAATACTTGATCAAGCATTAAAAGCCTATCATCCAAATATACCATTATCATATGCTACAGAAAATATATCGGTAATATTTACTGTGTTATTTTTATGTGGATTACTTATACAGATAATATTTAATCTTTCTAAATTAGAATTTATACTATGGAATACATTATTATTAGTCTTCTATATATATATAAAATCACATCAGAATTACTTTTTTGAACAACATGCCCAAAAATCAACTCAAGCATTTCTAGAGCAATTATCTCAAGTTCATCCAAGTAAAATTAATGAAAACAAATCTCAGACACTTAATGGCACTATTTTATTACAAAAAAATATATTTGATTATTTACAAAAAGTATATGAATTAAAATATAAATATAGTTTTTTTAGTGTATTTATGCAATTAATTATCATAATATGTTTTATTACGCTTGGAGGTACTTTCATGGTACTTATTAACTTAATAGTAGGTAAAACAGGAGAAAGAGTTACTAGTTTATTGACCTTTATGACAAAGTATCTATCTGAAGAAAATATTTTGAAAATAACTAATGATATGAATCTAGAAAATATAAATAAATTATTTGAAAATGATCCTAGTTTTCAGGTAAACAAAATAAATAAAGAATTATTTCTTGCTTTAATCCAAGATATGAAGAATCTAGGATTAAATAATGATGATATTCGTAGTATATTAAGAGATATTCTTTATTATATTAAAGAAAAAAATCTAATTAAAATTTTTGGAAATACATATGAAATCATGCCATTTAAAATACTTCAATCAAAAATTGCGGATACTCCAGATAGAGCTGATATACCTAGTAGCGAGTTTTTTAAAATCTTTATAAATATGATAAAATATCAACCTTCTCAATACTGTTTTCTCTTAAGTATAATAATTTTGATATTATCAGTGCCATTTACTATATATTTAATGAATAAAATTGCAATAGAGGATAAAATTATTAGAGAACAAACACAGGAATATGCTAGAGTACTTTTTGATAGAGTTACATGTGCTAGAACTATATGTGCATTTTCTTTATATACACACTTCAATACACAACTTAAGAAACCAACAGATAAAATACTGTTATCTAAAAAAAAGATGACATTAATGATTGTAGTAATACAATTATTATATATTATATGTATAATGGCATCTTTACTAGGAGTAATAATATTTTTTGTGGACAAAGGTATTTTATTGCAAGAGAGCGCTAATATAACTAAAGCAATGAGTCCGAAGCTTAGTCAATTAGTTCCCACAGCAGAAAAACAACTTGTATATCCATTTTTATATTACAAAGTAGATGGTAATATAAGTAAATTACCAATAGAAGTTGCAAATCGACCAATAATACCTAACAGTATCATAATAGATGAATTAAAAAATAACGAATTTAATTATCAAAAGAAACAACTAGAAACAAAAAATTTAGCAGAAACAACACTAATTATCTACTTATTTATTTTATGTTTATCTGTATATTTTGTATTAGGTCAACCAATATTATTTATTATTACTTTTTCTTCTTATCGAATTAACTATATATTTACATTGTCAGCATGCAACAAACAGATACTAGAACTATGGCAAATTCTTGAAAAAGAAAATAAATTTGTAAAAACATCTTGCTCAGAGTTACCTAAGAAGTTTGAAATTAGCTGCGAAAATTTATCTATTTATATTAAAGATAAACCTTTAATATATAAAATGTGTATTACATTTAAACCAGGGTATCGTGTAGCTATTATAGGTAAAACAGGATCAGGAAAAAGTACATGTTTAGATACATTTACAAGATTTAATGATGAAAAGTTTACAACTAATTTTAGAACAGATGGTAGTATATATATAAATGGTATACCTATAAATAATATAGATATACAAACATATTGGAATAGTTTTCTTTATATTACACAAGAAAATAGTATATTTAATACAACTATTATTGAAAATATTGTATTAAATTTGCCTGTTGATGAGGATATTATTAGACATGTGGCACATCTATCAGATATTCCTTGGTTATTTGAACGTATGAATGAAAATATAAATGTACTTTCTGGAGGAGAAAAGCAAAGAGTATGTATATGTAGAGCATTATATACATTTTTTTATAGAGAAAAGTATGGAGGTAATAATAATGCTATTTTTGCCGATGAGCCAACAAGTGCCCTTGATACAAAAACAAGCATTAAAATGATGAAAACACTCTTTGGTCTTAGCAAGAATACTTTATTTATGATTGTAGATCACTCATTATTATCTTTAAAATTTGCAAATAAAGTATTATTCTTAGGTAATAATTTAATTTGTTTTGCTTCATCTGTAATGTTATATATTTTAGAACCACAGTTTAAAGAATTATGTGATAGTAAAAATATTAAGTTTGAAGAATTATATAATCCATTTAAAAATGCATACATTAAATTTTATATTTACAATAACCAAAAGTATTGCATATTCATATATGAAGATCAGTTATATATGAATACTTTATCAGATATGATTAGTGAAATGCCAGAAGTAATTGAATATATGTTTTATCTACTTATTTTTAAGAAAGAAAATAAAAATATTATACAATATATTGTATGATGACCGAGAATAAAGATATAATCGATGTTGTTTCTGTTAGTAACAAATTTACTAAAAATCAAAAAGCATGTCATAGAAGAAGAAAACATTTAGGAAAGTTAAAAACTTATATTAAAAAGTTTGATAATACAGTAGAATCTTTTATTAACATACAAAGTTGTGCCGCATCATGCAGTAGAAAGGGAGTAATACCTAAAAACAGAGCAAACAGAATAATATCAAGATACTCTAGAAAAATAAAAAATGTCTTATAAAATTGTTAGCTGGAATTTAAATTCAATCAGAATTCGAAAAGATCATTTACGTGATTTGATTAGTAAGCATGATCCAGATGTAATATTTCTACAAGAAACAAGAGTAGATAATTCTAAGTATCCAATAATAGATGATTATAATAATTATTATTTTGGAGAAAAGGGTCGTAATGGCGTTGCTATATTATCAAAACATACATGTGACATCTTATTTATAAGTGATAGAAAGATTATTGCTAAATATAATGACTTAGTACTAATAAATATTTATGCTCCTTGTCAGTATGGAGAAGAGAAAATAACTTTTTTTGATAGTTTATTGAGCGATATAGATACTTATGAAAATATTATATTAGGCGGAGATTTTAATGCAACTCATAATAATAAAGATGTACATAAAATGTTTTGCGATATCTATAATGATACAGAGAGAGAATTTATGCATACAATAAGTAATAAATTAGTAGGTTTGTCAGATATTGGTAAATTTACTTGGTGGGATTATCGAGTTAATGGATTTGATAATAATATTGGATTAGGTATAGACAAGTTTTTTGTTTCACCAAATATAAAATTTGATGGTACTGCTAAAATTTTAAAATATTTTAGAGGACTTGAAAGACCTTCTGATCATGCTCCAATTTTATGTCAAATTCTATAATCAAGTTTATATAAAGGTGATAATGGAGGATAGTTATCTATCTCTGATTGTAAAATAAAATTTAATTCTTTAAGAGACTTGCATCTTAAATACCATTCAAACAAGAAATTATAATCACGCCAATTAATAATATTAAAATACTCATAAGAACTTATAAAACTAAATAGTAAAATATCGCATACAGATAACTCTTGATTAAATAAATAATATTTACCTTTTAGAAAACTATTATATTTTTTAAGATAGTTTTGAAGTTTATTTGATGCTGAATTTAAAGATATGAGTGGTGTTTTACCATATAATCTTACGTCATGAGCTAAGTATAAATAATATATATCTATATATAATTCATTAAGAGATGATGCAAAATTCATTTGATCTATTTGGCGAAAAAAAATATCAATAATATATTTAGCATGATTTTCTTTAAGATAAATAATAATTGGCCATACATCATAATAATAGTTAGTTTCATTATATAAAGCCGGAAGTTTATCTATATTAAGATTTAAAAACATACTTCTACTAGATATTTGTATTTCTTTAATATTTGATATACAGTGTTTAGTAAGTATTCTCACCGCGTTACTATATGGACATGTAGCATAAAAATACAACTTCATATAATATGTTACATTATATTGAAAAATAAGTGTAAATATGATAAAATTATATATATGCTTCTGTGGCGGAATAGGCAGACGCGATAGACTCAAAATCTATTTCTAGTGATAGAGTGGGAGTTCGACTCTCTTCAGAAGCAAATCTTAATTTTCTTATAATTTTTATATGAAATAATTTATTATGTTTATAATTATAGCTCAAAATTCACAAAAATATAAATATGCAGTAATAATGCCAGCGGCAAGTATTATAGCATCTAGCATAGCTATATTTATAAACTTCAATATAATAAATATTATATTAAATATACTAAATATAATAATTATGAGCTTTATTATTTATTCTTTATATAAAATTAAAAACATTACAAAGCCTGCTCCAATTATTTATCAAGATACAAATAATATTACCGATCTTATTACTCTTAATATCGATAAACATAAAAATATTTATGAAAAAGCTCAATCTCTTAATAAAGAACAGTTTCAAATACTATTACATTATTCATATTTACTAAAATTTGAGATCAAGATTATAGATCAAATAATAGCAGATAATCTTGATTTCTATAAACTCATAGAACTTGAAAAGCATGGAGGAATCTCTGATGAACAATTAAAAGCATATCACAAATTTTATGATGATATTGATTGTAATGATTTAGATGTTAAAAATAAAACGCTAGATTTTAGTTTTTATGATACTATACCTGATGA
>JFJP01024643.1_pt1 | contig 13208 bp, 14 predicted proteins | sample 431651 | NCBI WGS metagenome assembly JFJP01 (sample SAMN02602958, study PRJNA72255) | Microbial mat metagenome, whole genome shotgun sequencing project. | biome: fresh water; feature: sink hole; material: water; isolation source: purple microbial (photo- and chemosynthetic) mats found in...
TGGCCAGCAGACTCGTCGACGACCTGCCGCGCCACACGGCCTCCCCTCAGCATAAATAATTAAGATCGACGCGACAATTAACAAATCCGATGAACGACAACCGCAAGCAGCAGCAAGACAAGCTGGTCCTGCACCTCGAACAGCTCGAGAGGTACAATCGAATGATAAAGAAAGAGAGAACGCAGATCTCTCGAGGACCATCGAAGACATCCGAGCCAGGTACGAAGAGCGACTGGCCTTCAAAGACGACACCATCAAGTCGCTCCACGAACAGCTCGACGAGCTGCAAGACACCCTCAAGAACTCGCAGAAGTCCGGCAGAGGCAACGAGAACATGCTCGAAGAACTCAAAAGAGACAACGACCAGCTCCGAGACCAACTCGCAGACAAGTTCGCGCGCGACCTCAACGACGAAACGCTTAACCGCGAAGTCGCCTCCATCAAAGACCCCTCCGCCTTCGCAGCAGTCAAGTCCATCATGGCCAAAATGAACAAACAGAAAGAAGAGGTCAAGCTCCTCAAGTCCGAAATCGCGCAGTCCGGCAGTCTCCAGAAAAGCCTCGCCGACGCAGCGAACAAGAGCAAACAAAAAGACGCAGAAATCAAAACGCTGCAGATCGAGATCAAGAAGCTCATGACCCAAAACGAGTTCCTCCTCCGCGAGTTCGAGTTCATCCAAAAGAAACAAACCCAAGCCAAGCGGACAGGCCCGACCGGGTCCGCCCAGTCGGCCCAGCCGGCAGACGCGAGCAGCCAGGGCTTCTACGCGGAGGCGGTCAGAGAGGTACGCAGCCGTTAGACAGATCTGCGGCATCCTGAAGATCCGCGACGAGAAGAAGCTGGTCGCCTCGGTCAAGATCATCGAAGAAGCCTACCAGCTGCTGCCCGCCCTGCAGAACACCGTCGAGACCATCTTCAAAGTGGTCTACGAAGGCAACATCTTCGAAACCCCCCTCAACTCCTACGACGTACCCCCGGCTCACCCAGGACCTGGCCGACGCGGTCGAGAACTGGGCCACGAACCTCCAAGACTACAAGAGCCTGGTGGACGGCCTGCTGGACATCCTCGAAGTCGAGGAAGACGAGAACAAAACCGTCAGCTACATCGTGCGCTCCACTCACCCAGCTGCAAACAGTCAGCAGACTCAGAAAACGGTCCGGCTCTCCCGCAGCAGGCCCCGTCGAGATGACCCGCGGCGAGAACGACCACGTGATCATGCTGCTCAAAGAAATGCTCGGCGAACACTCGAAGGACGGCCTGCTCGACTCGGTGGCCGCCCTGCAGAAGAGACAAGAGACTGCCCAGCGCTTCCTCAAGGTGACCGCCGCTCACGCAGGAGGCTCGCAGCATCCTGCGGCTGTCCGCCTCGACGGCCGAAGAGACCGTGTACAGCAGGGCAGTCCGCGAGCTGGACGCCCGCACGGCCTAAGATTAATTGCTTATCTGCAGAAGCAGCGATTAATAATAACAGTCAGATCGCAGATGGCCGAGCCCGTCCCCGCCACCTCCACAGTCTTCAGGAGACACACCTCCGCCAGGCAGTTCAAGATGACCACGAGGCAGCAGTCCTCGGCCTCGCTCAACAGGCAGGCGCCGGACTTCTTCAAAGACACCCGGGTGCAGACCTGCAGCTCCATCAAGCTCGTCGACGGCGTGCCCAAAGCAGTCAGCTTCCCCGCAGCCTCGCAGCGCGCTCGCTCGGCCAGGATCAAGTACGACCGCATCAAGCGAGCCCAGACCGCCCACCCCGTCTCGATCTACCAGTACCCTCCGCTCACCAGGAACGACTTCATCGACTTCCGGTCTTCAGGCAGCATCTTCACCTCGCACTTCGCTAAGCCGCTCGTCCGCTACGACCCTAACAGCGTGCGGAACCAGATGCGTGACACCTCGGAGCTGCCGGACATGAAGTACGTGCAGAGCGTGCGCATCGGCACGCCGCAGTAGCAGCGGTTGACTCTAGGGCAGGAAGCGAGTCGACCTGGAAGAGCGAGTACAAGGAGAAGATCGGCAACTTCGTCGACCTGCGGTTCTGCACGAACCCAGCGACGCTGACCAGGCGGTACAAGTGGCACAGGGCGAAGTTCGCAGCATAATTTTAACAAGTACTACGAGAATCAGTTATGCTCGGCCGGACTCTCCAGCCATATCCACCTGCGCAGCTCAGCTGTCTGCTGGTCGGATCTTCCTGGCAGCTTTCGTCTGTTCAGCCTGTGTCTTGGTTCTTTCGTTTACGCTAATCCTAAGGATTGTTCGACTTTACCTGTTCGTGTACCGTCTAGCTAGCTGGGAAACAGATTCCGGGCCCAGGAGCAAGACGCTTCGAGGTTGTGAAGATTTATTTTTTTTGACCGAGCCTTTCCTCTGCGGAGTTAATTATAAGATCTTTGACCCAGTCGATATGTAACAATTCTTAATCTTCGATGAGTCAGAACGCGAAGACAGGCGAAAAGAAGCCCGAAGCCACGAAAGAGCTCAAGAAGCAGGACACCCAGGAAGAGCTGCCTGAAGACGAGATCGCGCCTCAGCCGAGGAGAGTCGTGATGCTGCTGGACGCCTACCCGGAGAAAATGATCAACCTGCGGGAAGACCAGGAGCGTGCCGAGCAGGAGAAGCAGGAGCAGCGGCGCAAAGCGGTCGAGGAGGAGGAGCGCAAGAAGAAGAAGCCGACCGAAGGCGCAGGCGCGGGACAGAACAAGTCGACCGTTGCAGAAAACAAATCCCAGGTGCAGGGCTCGCAGGCCGAGGAAAAGAAGCAGAAGCGCAAGGACAGCTTCGACGTCAAGCACCTGGACAACCCCGAGATCGAGTTCGACTACGAGCAGGCCAAGAACGTCCTCCACGTCAGCCCCAAACCCGAAGGCGTCAGCCAGATCACCGAGATGATCCGCGCGGCAGAACACGGCCCCCACATCTCCTTCTGGGTCTTCTTCGACGCCCTCAAGTACGAACACCCCAGTACCCTCCGCTGACCAGAAAACCACATCACCTTCCTCTCCTTCGGTGCCTCCGCCGCAGCGAAGTCGCTCATCTTCTCTCTCGAGAAGGAAGAGCGCAAAGACAAAGACGCGAAGGGAGGCATCAAGGTCCGCAGCAACATGGTCGTCAAGTACATGTAGTCTCCAGTCACCCAGCGGCGAGCAGTCCGGCAAAGTCGGCAGACTCATCGCGGAGTGCCAGATCGTCCCCAACAAGCTCTACTTCGTCACCCTCTCCAGCATCTACAACGCAGACGCAAACTTCACCGAGTTCAGACTCGCCATCAACGGCAAGACCGAAGCCTCCCAAAGCGCCAACGAAGGCATCAGGATCGACCCCAACCACGTCGTCGTCGGCTCCGAAGTCACCAGCAGCAACTTCACCGGCCTGCTCAGCGACCTGCTCATCCTCACCATCCCCTTCGACCTCGCCAAACAAAAAGAGTTCTACGAGAACTACTGGGACTACCAGAACGGCACGCGCGGCAGAGAACTGCTCGACGACCAGCTCGTCTACGCCAAGGTCGAGGAGAAGTACAGACAGTCAGGCTGCCCCAAAGAGCTGCTCAAGAGCTACAAGTACGACGAGAGCTACAAGCGAACCGTGCAGGAAAAGCGCAACTACAAAGAAGTCGTCGAGACCGAGCAAGAGATCAAGGCCAAGACCGACAAGTCCAAGGCAGCCAAGCTGCAGCGCGAGAAGCGCGAGAAGAAGATCAAAGAGAACGTCAACAGCCTCATCAGAGACATCCGAGCCACCAAGCCCGAGTACTTCGGCCTCCTCCGAGACTTCGTCAGCAGCAGGAAGTGGATCTTCAAGTCGCTCAACCTCTACTCCCCCACCATCAAGAAAGCCGGCGAAGCCATCCTTCCGTTCCCCTGCGCGCACAACCTGCTCTCCAAAGTCAAAGACCTCCAGGTCCCTTTCTACGTCATCGAAATGGAGCACTTCTACAAAGTCTTCAACATGGTCCGCGAACTCAACAACGAAACCAAGAAGCTGCTCGTCGAGTTCGCCAACATCACGGACACGATGATCGAAGAAAAGAAGATGGGTCCCTGCATCGTCTACGACAAGTACCTCCACTACCTCTGCTGGGCCGAAGACCTCAGACCCGAAGGCTGGCACGAGAAGGTCGAGGAAGACAACGAAGAAGAGGAAGAGGAAGACATGTCCTCCAGCGAGGAAGACCCTGCGGCCCTGGTCAAAGACGACAAGCCCAAAGAGCCCCTCACAGACTTCAGCGAGAACGCCTTCATCGGCGACAGACAGGGCCTCAAGGAGAAACTCAAAGTCTTCATGCACGAGCTCAACGAGACCGCGGAAGAGGAGACCGGAGACATCCCCAAGATGTACTACGAGAACAGGAGACTCCACTCCTTCGAAGTCTTCCACGACACCCAGCGAGTCCAAAGCCTCATCTTCAACTACTTCGTCCGCCTCGACGAGAAGACTCCCTGGGAAGACGTCATGAACGACTACGAAACCAACGGCTCCGACCCCACTGCCGTCGAAGAAACCGGCGGCAAAGGCAAAGAGGACAAAGCAGCCCCCAAAGGCGAAGGCGGCAAGAAGGTCGTCCCCACGCTCTACAAGATCGAGCAGGTCAAGTGCTTCCAGGAGAAGCTGCCCGACGAGGAAGGCGGCAAGAAAGACGACAAGACCAAAGAAGAGCCCAAGGAAGGCGAAGCCAAGAAGTTCCGCTACAAGTTCGCCGACCCCAAGCTGCTCACTCGCTCGATCTTCCGCATGCACGAGTGCAACAAGCTCGTCTTCAAAACCTGCGACAACAAAGTCTTCACCATCCGCATCTTAAAGAAAGACGGATCCACCTACAGACTCGAGCTCCAGAAGAACATGAGCGAAGAGTTCCAGGTCAAGCGCCAACAGCGCCTCGACGAGATCGAAAGAGCCAAGCAAGAGCTCGCCAAGCAGGTCGAAGAAGAGAACAAGCGCGAGCGAGAGAAGAAAGAGCGCGAGCAGAAGGAACGCAGAGAGCGTCGCGAGAACAGGAAGAACAAAGAAGTCTTCGTCAACACCAGCCAAGTCGAAGAAGAGAAGCCCGTCGAGGTCAAGAAGATCGAGATCCCCGAGCTCGGCGAATTCGACCACGTCAAGTACACCTGGATGCCCTCCGCCAACCCCACCAACTTCGCCATGGCCATCATCAACGAAGACAACCAACTCATCGGTACGCTCGCGCTGACCCAGGCTTCGGCCTCTACAAGAACCACCACGAAGCAGTCAAGATGCACAACCCCGAGTCCCTCGAAGAAGTCCCCATCAACAACTTCAGAGACGTCCTCAAGCACCACACCAAACACACTTTTAGAGAAACCGACCATTTCAGAGTCCGCCACCTCAAGTTCAAGTACACCAAAGAAAAGTTCCTCGAAGTCGTCGTCCGAGTCGAGAAGAAACGTAACCCCCGCTAACCGCAGTCGAAGGCGAGACTCAGTGGTACTCCGACATCCTCGACGAAAAGGCTCGTCTGAAGCGAGAAGCCGAACTCGAAGAAGAGAAGCGCAAGAAAGAAGAAGAGGAGAAGAAGGCCAAGCAGCCCGGAGGAGTCGAACCCCCCAAAGCAGACCCTCCAAAAGCCTCAGCAGTCAAAGAAGAAATCAAGACGCAGGAAGAGAAGGACTTCGAAGAAGCCCACATCTTCGAGTTCGACTTCGTCCACGAAGAGATCGCTCGCCAGCGCAGAATCGAAGAGATCGCCCAGCGCAAGCTCAACAAAGTCAAGGCAGGCGGCAAAGACGCGAAGGCAGGCGGCAAGGACGCAGGCGGAGCTGCCAAGCCCAAAGACGGCAAGGCGGACGACAAGAGCAAGCCGGGAGACAAGGGCAAAGGCAAGGACAAGCAAGAGGTCAAGAAAGAAGACCTGGTCCAGCTCATGGAGATCGACCTCAAGCGCATCCAGAAGATCAGAGTCGACCACAAGTACGGCCAGGCCTACAAAATGCTGTTCCACTATAAAGACGAGACCGTCACCACCATCGAAGTCCCCGAGTTCAGCGAAGAGAAGGGCAAGCTCTTCATGGCCATGGTCGAGGATGAACGCAAGAAGAAAGAAGTCGAGTTCCAGAAGAGCCTCGACGACTACAACAGAGAGCTGCGCAAGCACGACCGCGCAGAGCTCCGCAAGAAGATCCAGATCCGCAAGACCAAGGGCGAACTCTACACTCCGGTCAAGTTCGAGAAGAAGAAGCCCGAACCGAAGATCGAGAAAGACGAAGAGAAACGCATCATCGACCAGTCCATCTACTACATCAACGACTTCAGCCCCATCGACGGCATCCACTCCATTTTCGCGCCTGAACTCAAGAACCTGAGGTTCTGGGGCGCGAAGTTCCAGGTCAAGAAGACCGAAGAAGAGATCCAGATGGTACGCGACTCTCACGGCAGGAAAAAGAAGAAGTGGAGAAGCGCAAGAAAGAGAAGGAAGAGCAGGAGCGGCTGGCCAAGCTCGAGGAAGAGAGCGGCGAGAAGCGCAAGACCCCCGAAGAGGTCGAGGCCCAGCGCAAGGCAGAAGAGCGCAAGGAGAAAGAAGCGCACAAACTCAAAGACGACTTCATCCGCAACTACTCGCTCTCGAGACTCGGCCTCAAGCTGATCTTCTTCATCGACTACCACGTCACGCCGCAGAAAGACCCCGCGAAGCAGACCATCACCATCAACGAAACCAGGATCAAGGACGACCTCTTCAGCAAGAACTTCAACACCGTCTCCAAGTTCCTCAAAGACATCATGCCCGACTGCACCATCATCCCCAACTACAGGAAAGCGGCCGCCATCGGACTCTTCCGCATCTACACCTACGGCTTCGGCGAGAACCCCGAGCAGGAGATGGAGTTCTTCTCCAACAAGCATATAAAGACGCCCTTCCCCGACGTCAAGGACCTCTACTACGCCCTCATCGACGAGTTCGTCCGCTACGAAGACCTCAAGAAGCTCGAGACTCGGCAGAAAGATGAGCTCACCAGTAGCCTCCGCTCACTCCAGGACTCGGCATCAACCTGCCCACCGACGGCAAGAAGACCCAAAACGCCACGGTCGCATAAACTAATACAATTTTGACGTACGATCGAAGCGCTTAGCTTAAAGACCCACCCTCTGCCAGCCCTGCGCAGGCGCCTCGAACGGCGCGACGCCCACGGGCCTGGGCCTGAAGAAGCGGAAGTGCACGAAGGTGAGCACTGGGTCAGTCGAGGCTACCCAGCGAAGTCGCGATGTACTCGTTCCTTCCGCCCTTGCGAGTCTGGATCAGCTTGTACAGCGGCGAGTCGAGCGAGAAGAACTTGCGGGCCATCCGATGACGATTGTAGTCGATTAAGATCGGAGCTAATCTACAACTGGTATGTGCTGTTTGAACGACGCCGTATAATTAACCTGCTCCTCGCATGGCCGCGCTGCTCACTAGCACGAACGAAGAGTTGGTGCGCAGGCAAGACAAGCCGACCTTCAGGCACAAGTCCAACCGCTCGCCCTCCGACGAAAGACCCAGCTCCTTCCGCTACACCAGACCCCAAACCTCCCTCGGAGACCCTGCAGACATCGAAAAAGAAACCAAAGAGCTCTGGGACGCAGAAAGAAAGAAAATCAGAGGCTTCGAAAAGCCGGCAGACTACATCTCCGACGAAGCCAAGCTGCAGATCAGGCCCGGCCTCAGGTTCTGGGAGTACCTCGGACTGGCGAACCCTAAAATAAAAAAGCCTCGCCTTTGGATCCCCCGGACCCTCGTCAACTGCTCGGGGAACCAGCAGTTTTTCCTCTCCACTGGTAGACAGCGCTCACCAGACGAGCGAACCGGCAGAATCACCTGCAACCTGGACGCCAACTACACAGAGTTCGAGAAGCTTCTGCTCGCCAGACTCGAAGCTTCGATCAAGGTGCCGCAGGATTTGAAGGTCGCCCGCGACGAGCAGCAGCGCAGACAGTACGAAGCAGACGAGCGCAAGAAAGAACTCGACAAGCTCAAGAAGCGCGAGTACTTCTACGCCTTGCGCAAGCGAGTCAGCGAGAACGACGCGGTGGCAGTACGATCGTATGAGCGAAGGAAGTCTACACCTTCAACAAGTGGGCCCAGGGCCGCTCCAACGTCATCCAGTTCGACGACAACTCGCTGCTCCAAGAGTTCGTCTACCCCAGAGGACCCAAAGCCTGCATCACCAGACTCGTCTACTACACCAAACACAACAAAGAAACCAAAGCCAACTTCGGCTTCAAGATCAGGAACAAGTTCAACCTCCACGACGCAGACTCAGACCGACTGCTCACCGAAGACATCGCCACGGTCAACAAAGGCGAAGACAGCAAGCCCTTCAGCTTCACCGACATCAAGCTCCACGGAGTCAGTCTGCGAGAGTTCGAGGCCTACGCCGAAGAGCTGGTGCAGTTCATCGAAAGAGTAGCAGCGAGTTAGCGAGGCGTACCACGTGCGGATCCACATGATCGTGCTGGACTTCATCACCGACAAGCAGAAGCGACAGGTCATGTTCAACTGCAAGCACATCGAGTACCTCTACACCGAGCCCCTCCAGAAAGACATCGGCGAAAAAAAGCGCACGCTCGACGAGCTGACCTGCTCGGTCTACTGCAAGCTCTGCGGACTGATCTTCAAAAAAGACGAGGCGAGCAAGACGCTCACCTACAAGCTGCTCTGGGAACTCGCGCAGCACCTCAAGAAGCGCGGCAAGCAGCTCAAAGACATCGAAGTCTCCCACAGCTCGACCAGGCCCTGCCGCGTCTGCGACCTCTGCTACATGGTCGTCGTCAGCGAGCACGAGCTCATCGAACTCGAGCAGCAGTTCGCGCGCGTGCAGAACATCCCCGTCACAGACCCCTACCTCCGAGTCCCCGTCGAAAAGAAAGCCAAGCACCGGCCAGCGCTCCTCGGAGACACGCTCAAGCAGTGGCGCTTCATGATCTACCTGCAGGAGCTCGCCTTCGACGAAGAGAACCTGTTCAAGAAAAACAACATCGACCAGAGTCAAGTGCACCTCCAGATAAAACTCTCGCGCATCAAGAACGACTTCGAGCTTAACCTGGTCGAGCTGCCCGTGGACCCTCGACTCTTCAACGCGTCACCTGAAGATCGCAAGCTGCTCTACGCTCACCGCTTCGAAATAAACCTGCTGAGAGTCTACTACTTCTTCTCGGAGTTCCTCGACATCAAGACCTTCCTCCACGAGACCGAGCTGCAGGTGCGGCTGACCTACAACAAAGACTGGAACAACTACATCGCGCAGGGCTCCACCAAGACGCTCAGCGACTTCGAGAACGGCAGGGAGAAAGGCCAGAAACACCAGGGCAGGATATACATGTTCTTCGACTCCGCAGAACACTGCACCATCAAGGTACAAACAACTCACGCAGCTCATGGCCGGCCTCGTCTGTGACGGGAATTTCAACACAGGCTCGATGAACCTCCACAAGTTCAATGGCATCTACTTCCCCAACGACGACTTCTACAACTGCAACATCTTCCCCGAAGAGTGGATCGAGATCTTCATGGACGTAGCCTCGACTCAGCAGAACCAATTACCCGAAAGCGAAGACGACTACCAAGAGAAGAAAGTCCAGCCGTACACTCCGGTCTGCACGCCTGCCGAGCTGAAGAAAATGCTCGAACCGAACCACCGGAGCGTCAAGTTCGACAACGTCGAGTCCAAAGTCGACAACCACCTCGACGTGCGGCAGTACCTCGAGCAGCTCGAGAGACTCAAACAAGAGAAGGAGGAAAAGAAGGCCAGGCCCTTCTCGACCTACACGAACAACCACGAGCAAGACTTCGCCTCCAAAGGCTTCAGAATCAAAGGCGATAAGGTAGCCGACGCTCACGCAGAAACCCATGACGGCAGACCCCAGGAAAAAACCCACCACGTCCGAACTCGACCGGCCAGTTAAAGCGAAGGTGAGGAAGTACATCGACTCGAAGAAAGAAAGCGAAGTCTACCGGCCGAAGAACCCAGGCACCGACATCTTCAATCTTTCCGAGCACGACCACAACGACGACCACAGATACCTCGAAGAAGAGTACCTCGAAGGCCACGACCAGAACAAACGAGCAAACAACAGACTGGTGAGCGCACAAGACCACCGCGCATTTCTCTCCAAAAATCAACAAGCACTTCTATCGTCTAACAATAAAGTATCGAATTAACTATTTTTATTCAACTTCCTCGTCAACGCTCGAGTGTTTCGGATGGTTTTGAGTCTTTCTGGCGAGTAGTCGTCTATCTCGTCGTAGGGGTCTGCTTCGCGCTTCTCTTGCTTCTTGTCTCGGTCTATCCTGTTCTTGATCCTTAGATTGAACTTCTCGATTGACGATATCGTTTCTATCGGTGGCTGCGGCGCCCTGCCACCTTTCCTCTTGCGGAAGATGTACTCGCTGTTGCTGTGAGGGTTCGCCGTCTCTCGGTCGAGCTGCTTGACCAGTTCCGAGGTGTGGGGTTTTTCAGCCTGGGCTTCTTCTTCGTTCTGGGTGAGAGCGGCATACCTTGAGGTGTTTGCGGGAGATGTACTTGCAGATGATCTCGATGAAGATGGCAGCTCCGAGGTAGAGCGCGCCGATGTGGTTGTTCTTGTCTACGTTGGAGACGAAGGTTTCCCATGCCTGTTTGAAGCGTTCGTTGTAGAAGCCCCAAGTCTTGAGGACTTTCTTCTTCATGTAGTACTTGTTGGTGTCTGTTTCGAAGTCGTCTTCGGGGCCGTCTTCCTTGTCGTCGTCGCTGTTCTCTCGGTCGTGCTTCCAGAGCTTGTTCTTGCGCTTCTTGAGGCTGAAGAGGTCGTTCTCTTCGTTCTCGCTGTTGTCTTCGTTGTTGCTCTCTTCGTCTCTGCGCAGGAAAGTCTCGATGTGGATGAACCTGGTGTTCAGCAGGACGAGCATCTCTGCGACTTTGGACTCGCTCATGTTTTCCCGTGCTTCTCTCCGCAGCATCTCGCGGTGGTTCTTCTCCATCCACCTGCATTTCCGAGTGCGCAGGTAGGCCGAGAAGTCGTTTTCGAGGTCCAGCAGCAGCTCCATGAGGAAGCTGGTCGAGGCGCGTTCTTGGATGCGCGACTTGTGGATGCGGTCGCGGTAGATATCGAGCAGGTGGATGTTGCGGTTGACGCGCATGCGAGGCTTGAGGTAGTCTTCCTGGGGCTGGTAGATGCTCACGTACTCGCGGACTCGCTCGAGCGTCTCTTCGATGGACTCGTCTACCTCTTCGTGGATCTCGTTGCGGACCGTGCTGGAGGACGGCTGGCTCTTCTTGGAGTCGGCCGGGTCCACGCCGCACTCCTTGAGCATGTTCTTTATGTTGGTGTGCAGCTGGCCTTCTCGCCTGCCGCTTTTGTTCAGCGAGTTGAGCAGCGAGTTGACTTCTTCTGCGGTGCGGTAGACGTTGCACCTGGAAGAGGAAGAGCGGTTGTCGGTGTGTTCTTGCATGTACACGACGCCTGGGTCGTCTCCGAAGAACTGCTTGAGGCGAAGCTACGTAGTAGATGTTGCGGTCGCGGTCTTTGCCGAGCAGCTGGCTCGCGTGGATGAGGAATGGAGACTTGAACTTGAACTCGCTGAACTGCAGTCGCAGCTTGGCCAGGAGACTCTCACACCTGTGGATGTTCGTTTCGTGCTTCTGGATTCGCTTTTTTATTTCTTCGATCTCGTTTCTTTTCTTCTGCATTTCGAGTCTCGGCAGGTTGCGCAGCATCTCTTCCTGCAGTTTGAGCTGCTGCTCCAGCGACTCGAGGTTGGATCTGTCGGTCATCTGCTCGACCTCGAGGTCTTTGCTGCGTGATAGCCTCGTACATTTCGTTCTGCAGCTTCATCTTGTCTTTGGAGAGTTCGGACTGCTTGTCGCAGAGACTGGAGAGGCTTTGGCGGAAGAGCTGCAGCTCGTGCATCATCTCGATGAGCTGGTTGATCGCTTTGAGTTTGCGAAGGGGGTCGATGTAGTTGTAGCCAGCGATGCCCGCTTCGGCGATCTCTTTGAAGATGGCTCTGGTCTCGTCGGTGAACATGTCTTGGTAGTCTGGGAAGTCTGCCAAGGAGACCATGACTTCAGGCCAGAATATTCGGAAGTGCAGTTCGAGGAAGTCGTCTTTGAGGTTCTTGATGAGGTAGAAGATCTGTCCGTAGTCTTTGGCGTACTCGAACTTGGAGCCTTCTTCGAACTCGTCGATGAAGACGTAGAGCAGCGCGATGTGAACGTCGTGGACGAGGTCGACGCAGTCAGGCCCGCTGTAGAGCTGCGTGAGGGAGGGCTACGATGGCTGCGTTGATCTCTTGCCGCGTGAAGGTGGGGCCCTGCAGCAGCTCTTCGTAGCGCTCGAAGAAAGCCGCGATCTTGATGAGGTACTTGAGGTGGTAGGGGCTGATGGGCGAGCGGGCTTCGAAGACGGGCTGGTGAGCAGCGAGTACCTTCTTCGCGGGGAGCACCTTGCTGCAGAGCCAGGGGTACTCGTCGAAGAGCTCGTCGTCGACGGGGAAGACCACTTTCCACGCGCTGTTCACGAACTGCGGACTGCTCACCCGTGGCTACTGTTTGGCGGCGAAGCTGCGGACCATGATCTCTTCTTCGGTGAGCTTGACCTCGGGGACGATCGGCTGGGGGAAAGAGATCGGCACTGGCTCGACGTCCCCGAGACTGCGGAAGAAGTTGGTCAGCTGGCCGGCGTGTGGGATGAGTCTGCGGCGGTCTCGCAGCAGCGCCTCTGCCTTGTCTCGCTTGGCCTTCTTGATGCGCTTGGTCGCTTTTATTTTTTTTCCTTTGGCGTCTTTGGCCTTCGTGGGTTTGAGCTTTTCTGGTGAGGCAGGGCTACTGGGTTTCTTTCCACTGGCGGGCTCTTTCTTTTTGTTCAGTCGAGGCCGGCCTCGCTTCTTCGCGCCTTCTTTGGGTTTGGGTTTTTCTCTCGAGAGCTGCTTGCTGGCCAGGGCGTCGGCCTGCTGGCGGTCGGGGCTGGGGTCGAGGTCGATCGGCGACTGGGGGGTGGGCTCGAGGCCGGTCTGGCCGCGCGCCTCGAGGCTTGGAAGCTGGCCGGGCTGCGGGGCTGCGGCGACCCCGGCCTGCCTGCGACTGCTGCCGCAGGAGCTGAGACTGATGGCGCCGTCGTTCACGATTTGGTTCTCGCTGCTGAATCCCGCGACCAGTGGCTCTTGGTCCATGAGACTCGCTCGCTTCTTACTGAAATATTTAGATATGGGGGTTAATCAGCATATCGCGATAGTGATAGAAGCCCA
>JFJP01039730.1_pt1 | contig 13208 bp, 7 predicted proteins | sample 431651 | NCBI WGS metagenome assembly JFJP01 (sample SAMN02602958, study PRJNA72255) | Microbial mat metagenome, whole genome shotgun sequencing project. | biome: fresh water; feature: sink hole; material: water; isolation source: purple microbial (photo- and chemosynthetic) mats found in...
CAATACTTCATTTCTCGAACGACGATCAATTTCGCAGACTGCCTGCCCCTAGTCCCGGCCACATAAAATAACAAAGGCGCTATTAGCGCCTTTGTTATTTTAAATTGTTATTGTTGCTGATATTCCGTCCAGTAGAGCCTCGACATTTTTTCTCGAAAGCGAAATCCCGACGTTGTTTGTCGGGATCCCGGGCACTCGGGTGCCCTTTTCGAGAGAATTGGGGCACTTTTATTTTAAACCCGGGCACTCACTCTGAACTTTTTCCGCGCTACACATCCTCAAATCATAATCGTAAAATCGTAAATGCATATTCTACTGGATTAACCGCAAATACTTGAATTACAATTTACGATTATCTAAAACAAAAATGCCACCTGTGAGAGTGGCATTCTAAAAACCCATAAATAAAATAAGAAATAATTCCGACGGTCAGTATCATGGTAGTACAAAACATTACTTCATTATACGAGGTTCATAAGTTGCTTGGCCATAGTGACGCTATTTGTGCGTGTGGATAGTTCACACTCTCCACACACAATATTATTCCGTTTATCTACCGCGCTCCATCGGAGTGGAAATGATTTGTTCATATTCCGCCGCTGTTAAATATTGCGGAACGTACGTTACCCCCTGTGCTTTTATATTCTTTACAAAAGCGCGCAGGTGATTTCGCGAACCACGCAGAAGATTGTCATAGACAAATGTTATATCCTGATTATCTGTTTCTCGTAAATGTTTTTGAAGATCAACAATATCAACTTCTTCAATTGTTGCACCAACGTTTAATGCATCTACAACACTCTTGTTCCCTTCTACGATTAGAGCATTATACAGGTTTTGCAATCCTTCGTTTTTAAATACTCCCGCGCCGTTTACATCAACCGGATCTTGCAGTGAATATCTGGTCAATAATGATAAAATTGCATTCATGTGCATTTGTTCACTGCGGGTGATATTTGAAAACGGGCGCAGGTTCCATTTTACATACAATTCAGTATAGACATCCCGAGCAAGTTTCTCTTCCTCACGCATATAGAGTAAACCATTACCCTCTTCAATTGATAATGAGTCTGATGCTATTTCATCTAACGACACTAACATCAAAGCGCCGTCTTGTTCAGGATTATTTGAATATTGTTCCATGGAATCATCTAACGTTGATCCTGTAATAGTTTTGTCACATCCTATTGCAGAGATCATCATTATTGAAGAAAGAAACACTGCCAAAGAGATTGTTTTCATTGTTGTATCCTTTTTATGTTTTTTTAATTGGTTGATTAGTTTGCGGGTATGGATAATTCACACTCTCCATACCCTGTACATCATTTACCTCTACCGCCGCGATTCATACTTCCTTTTGATCCTGTTCCATCGCAAACACCGGATCCATTACCGCCGCCGTTACCTTTATATCCTGTTCCATCTTTCGGTCCATTGGCATTTCCTTTTGTGCCGCTTCCCATTTTTTGGCCAACACCTGTTCCGACATTATCACATATTCCGTCACCATTTTGATCTACAAAAGATTGACCGTTACCTTTTGGTGTGCCGGTTCCCTTTTGCTGTGCAAATGCTGAATCAGTGAACATGAAGCCAAGAGCGAATACGACTGCAAGTGTGGATGCTGCATTGATAATACGTCTCATAAAACCTCCTATATATTTTGAATTGGTAATTCGTTCATTGAACTTGTTGCGTTATGCTCATAGTAATACAAGCACTGTGCCAAACACAATTTGAGACTTTTGCTGAGGATAATTTGAATAGATAGAATTAACGATAAACTATTACGACGTTTCTGTCGAGATGATTCGACACTATTGTCGTACAGTTTTTTGCTTGGAAATAATCGGGAACGGAAGGAACAACATTATATTCAATTCAAAACAATATTCTACAATAATTGAAATATTCTTTGTAATTCATCGGTATTGTCTGTCACAATTCTATTGCAGCTAATACGATGACAATGAGGCATTATTTCATCTGTGTAACAATAGAAGTAATAAACTTAGCATTTGTTCCACAACATCCGCCAAGAATTTTAAGATTATATTTTTTGTTTAGCTCTACCATTCCTTTCGCCCAGTCTGCAGGCGAATCTGCGTCAAGTTCGATTAAGGCATCAAGTTCTTCAGGACTTTTACTAGAGGCATTAGCCTGAATACCGAATAATCTTTTCTTCAAGGTATTTCCATCATCCTTAAGATGTAGCAATGAATGGTGTAAGATATCTGGATGGATACAATTTGTAAGGTAGCACAATGGTGGAATCGATACTGAATTATCTATTATCCTAATAGCATCTGTCAACGATGTACCGTCAAGTATATTGCCGTTCTCCCGAATGATAAAACTAATAATATATTCTACGCTTGTTTTACTCATTGCTTTCGCAATTCCTTTCGCTTCACTCAATGCGGGCAGCGTGGATGCAAACAAAAAATCTACTCCTGCGTTCGATAGTATTTCATTTTGCTCTTTGTGGTATAAATATGACTCTTCTTCACTTAACGCTTCTTCCGGTTTATACGCATCACCTTTACAGCCGGTTAAACCACCGATAAAAATCGTTTCAGACATACTTCCATACGATTTTCTAATCCTATCCATAAATATAAAAGCATCGGTATTGATGTTTTTCAGATCAACATGTGCCTGATGAGTTCTTTCTTTGTTTGCACGCCACGTTGGAGTGAGCAGCATGATCGGAAGGTTTGATGAATTAGCGATATCTATATATTCTTTATAAATGTTTTCTAAAAGAATTTTGCCTTCGGCAGTATAGATCATTGGAGCATTTGATAACAACTCATCCAGAGGATAATGGAACTCACGCTTAAGGCGTTCTATGACCGAACCTTCAGTAAGGATTAACGGATATTGTTCGAGAGCTTCTTTCAACGACATTGTTTTACCATTTCTAACTTCTTTAAACAACTGATTATTTTACGTCCCACTTTTTAAGACAATAGCGTAAATTTCTTTCCGATATTCCAATTTGTTTTGCTGCTTTTGATTGATTATTGTCACATACTCGTAGAGCTTCATAGGTCAAATCTTTTTCCATATTTTCAATCTGAACAGGATCATTCTCAGTTTTTTACTTTGCCACGGTTATCTCATTTTTGGTTGCGCCTCAATGATGTGAAATCAAATCAGCCTGTTTATGGATGGGTGTTGTGTAAAAATACTTTCATCCGTTCATTCATCATACATGATAATATATGACATTTTACCGAACGTCAAACAACATTTGCCAACATATCTGTCGACTACCTCTTCATATCAAAAGGAGTGTAGAGTGTTGTCGGTGTCAAAAATCATTGATGAGTTATTTACCATATTTCTAAAATAATACCTTAATAGAGAGTTTCTTTTGTGATATTTATTTCTCGGTAAATAGTTTTATGGAATAGACCAATAAAAATACAGCAAATGATCTTTTTATCACATAGTCAGGAAACACTGCAATGTATTTGGATGTTAAATTGAATTACTGAAACTACTGCAATCGCAGACCTGATTTATTAAGCTATCGCTATGGATATACGGATAGATCTATTGATTTGTACGATGTTCTTTTAAAGTCTGATGGTCGCAATGTATTGCATCGGTTAATAAATTTGTCATGAACCCATCGTTGTGTGAAGTGAAATCTTTCAACTGTGCCAATTGTAGTATTGGATTCGGGGTCTTCGACAACTGGCGTAAAAAGTCATACTGCCATTTTCAAATTAAATTCCTTTTTAAAAAAATCACTTTGAATATTTTGTTTCGACCGTTCCCCAAAGCATATATCGAAGTAGAAGCACCGTTGTGACTCACATTCCGGTAATTTGCTTTGAGGATCAAAAAAGCAAGTCCCGCGAGTGCAGGGCTGAGTGTTATTTCAAGAGAAGCATCTTCTTCAGTTGAGTAAACCGCTTATTAGGATCTAACGTACTCACCGCCTCGATCCTGTAGAAATACAATCCTGAAGAGACATTTGCAATCCATGTTGTTTCGTGCCATCCGGTAGATTGCTCTGTGTTCACCAATTCCTCCATCAGCTGACCGAGGATATTATAGATCCTCAGAGTGACATTGCTTTGACTCGGCAATCCATATCGTATTGTTGTAGATGGATTGAACGGGTTAGGATAATTTTGTTGGAGCATAAACCATTCGGGTATAATTTCATCGGTCTTGCGGATAGTTATAACTGTGTTCATATCGGATGATAGAATTGTTCCGTTGACACCACATATCATAAGTGTTGTATCATTATGATTAACGATATCAAGAAATTCATAACTGGTAGAAGCAAATTCAAGGCTCCAACTTTCCCCTGTATTTGTACTGTATAATACACATCCGCTATCTCCAACTGCCCAATAAGTGCTGTTGTTCCCAGCAATAGAATAGATATTTTTCAATGTTCCCGTTTGTACATTCAACCATGATGCACCAGCGTCTGTTGTGCGAAGAATGGTACCAGTTGATCCGACAGCAAATCCGACTGTTGCGCTTCCAAAATAGATATTGAAAAGATTATTCGTTATCCCGGTTGTTACTTTAGTCCATGAGGCACCACTATTTGTACTATGCAGCACAAGACCGTTACCACCCGATATCCAACCTTCTTCCAGGGAGGTGAAGATTACACCATACAATGAATTCGTCACTGTGCTCTGCTGCTTCTGCCATGATACTCCGCCATTGGTTGTGTGAATAATTTCCCCTCCATATCCTACTGCCCAACCATTGTTGTCATCAATAAACGAAATCCCAAAAAGTGTATTTGTCGTATTCGTTGTTTGTTGTTTCCAAGTAATTCCTGCATTTGATGAATAGAGAAGCACTCCTAAATCCCCTACGACCCAGCTATTGCCGAAAGGATTAATTTGTATTCCATAAAATGAATCACCGGTGACACCGTTTGCAAATTCAATCCATGATGCCCCATGATCGGTAGTTCTTGACATAAACCCATAGTCACCAACCGCAATTCCTATACCTGACGGACTCATACCGAGCCAGTTGATATTTTTGTGCACGCCGGAATTTACCATCTGCCATGGTGTACCTGCTTCTTTAGCCGCAAGAAATCCAAATTCACCAACAGTGATAATTGTTCCATGTACTATTGCGCACCCATAAATTGACGCATACGTCTGCAATTCATCGATTGCCCATGATGCACCTCCGTTTGTAGTATGCAGCGATAGACCATTGTCACCAGTTATCCAATATTCAGATTCATTGATAATTTCTACATCGTTGAGTCCATTCGTGGTATTCGATGTCAGTTTTGTCCAAGTTGTTCCTGAGTTTGTTGTTTTTGAGATCAATCCTTTGTCCCCGACAACAATTCCGGATACTGAATTGATAAATTTGATCTTCATCCCGGTTGACCCAACAGTTCCTTGATTACTCCACGAAAGGCCTCCGTTGACCGTGTGCAGAATGATACCGTTCGATCCGGTAATCCATCCTTCTAATGGTGATACAAAATATGTACTGATGAGCGAGGTTGAATTGGAAACACCGGATATGGTTTTTCGTGACCAGGAGTTCCCGCCGTCGGTCGTCATGAGAATTACTTTTGTATCACCAACAGCACAACCGATATTTTTGTCATAGAAAAAAACGCCGTTCAATCCGTCGGTCACTCCGCTTGATTGCTGCATCCATTGCATCCCGCCATTGGTTGTTTTTAGAATAGTTCCGTTGTCGCCGACAACCCACGCAGTCAATGAATCAATGACGGATATTTCCCGCAAATGATCGGTGATGGCTTCGTATTGAATTTCCCATGATGTGCCCCCATTGGACGAGGCCATGATCGTACCATTTTCTCCAACAGCATAACCGTACGAAGAATTTACAAATTGAATACTATAGAGCGTGTTCCCTTGCGGGAAAGGATTTTTCCAATTCCATTGATGCGCACTAAAGAGCGGAGTTATGATGATGAACATTATAAGAATATTTTTTTTCACAAACTGATCCCAATACTGAATGAATAGTTTTTCACAGAATAATCGTTGTATGCATCATTTGATATATTGCGAAGAATATTTGAACTAATAGCAACATCGGCTCCAAACCCGTCGGTGAGTTGAACATAACGCGACACATAAATATCTATATTGATTCGAGTATCTTTTCGATAATCATTCGCTATTTCACCCGTCACCAAATCATACGATGGCGTTTCAAATGTCTTTTTTTCAAACTCAATGTTCATTTGCCATTGAATATTGTATGGTAAGATATATTTTATCGCGCATTGAAATTCAGGACCATGAGCATTAAAGACACTATTATAGAGGTCCTCATTCAACGTAAGCATCGATGTATTTTGCACAAGTGTTAACAATGTTGATTTCGAATTGATCCGATACGCTAGTTCCATCCTCACGATTAAATCATCCCATTGTTTTTGGTAAAATATACCCATCGCAATCTGGTACGTTGAACTCGTTTTGGGATTTCTTAAAACATACTTGTCAGATTCACTGGTATCGGGATATGTATAGTACTCCCAATACTTTTGCTTACCCGATCCTGCTAGCATTGAATCAGCCACGATTTGAACAACATATGAGCGTGTTTCTTCAAACAACGATGTATCATAGACTATGTTCGGGAAATATTTCAAACCTGGCGATATATACATACCGTATTGCTCATCCGAAGTCGTGCCGTTATCAACGTGAAGGGATACGATTTCAGAAAGATTATTATATGGCAAAAGGTTTGGATAATACCGATACTCGATCTTGTTCAAAAAACGAATGACAAATTCATTTTCTCGGTAGATAAATACACCATTGTGTAAGATGATCCCATTGTTATTAAATTCTCGATATTCTGCTTTGTCATGTCGAGCAGTCACTTGGAGATTGGAAAGTAAAAACAGACCGGAGGAGTCCATGACAGGTTGTGATTCTTCTTCTTCTCCATCTTCGGTTGTACTATCTCCAGATTCAGTTCCCATTTTGGTCACCATCCCTGCCGATAACCGGTGTTCATAATAATCACGTAGTGAGAATCTGTTGAATATCATCGAACCGCCAACATATTGGAACTTTAATGAACCGTTCTCCAATTCCTTATCAGTACTTACCTCTACATACGTTTGATACAGCCGATCAGAATAGTTCTGATAATTATAGAGCGGATTACTGCTATAGCCAACTGTGGCGGAACCATATGCTGATACTTGCCCCTGAGTAATCTGAATAACCAAAAAAAATAATACTATCACAAATAATGGATTCTTCATTAAGACGATTTTACCATTGGGTCGAAACGAACCGTTTTGTCCCACACTCTTTTTTCTTTTTTGATATATTCAATATACGCCGCTTTAAGAACAACATAGATCCACAACTGACAATAGGTGAAATACATCAGCATGATGATGCCAATATTTTTAGCGCTGTCTTCCTTATCGTAAGAGATGGCAAGTGTGATCTCAGCAATGAATAATACAAACGCCATGATCCACACAAATGTATACGGCCCGGGAAGTGAAATACTGACAAGATTTGTAACACTTAAGACAAACAATAGATCCGAGACGATAATGGCAAAGAAAAATGTGTAATAAAGAGATAGTGTATATAAGATATCAAATGCCAGTCCCTTACTTTTAAATTTTGGGATCTGTTTAAAGAATTTGGAAATGACATAATTGTTCCCCCGCACCCACCGCATCCGTTGTTTGATCCATACTTTCCACTCCTGTGGTTCCTGTTCATAGGTTATGGAATACGGAATGAATTTTATTTTATATCCTTCTTCATAAATCCGGATGCTCAATTCAGAATCTTCAGTCAGTGCCTCTTCGTCCCAGCCGTTCAATTGATTAATCAGCCATGACCACATTACGAAGTTCGTTCCGGGCAATGTTGCAACACTCTGCATCTGCCACCTGCCGGCTTGAAGCATCGACTGAAAGCTTAAGGTTTCAATATTGATGAATTTCGTGAGAAGATTGACATTTTTGTTCACCGTTCTGAACTTGCCTAAAACAGCCCCCAGTTCAGGATCAGCAATGAGGTTAGCGACGAGATATTTCAAAGCATGTTTATCGGGAGTGTTATCGGCATCATAGACTGCGATCACCTCTGCATGAGCCTGCTTGATGCCAAGGTTCAACGCACGCGATTTTCCTTTGCCTCCTTCTCCTTTGGGAACATCATATAATTGAACGCGCACATCTTGTCTGGCATATTCAAGGATGATTTCTTTTGTCCTATCGCCGGATCCATCATTGATGACAATAATTTTCAACTTATCTTTGGGGTATTCAAGCTCTAGCATGGAGGCGATGGTCGCGCCAATGACCCGTTCCTCATTATGAGCAGGGATGAGTATCGCACACGAGGGAAAATCAATCTCTGAATTATCGATGCCGGTCTTTTCTTTGTACGATTTTATTAGATTAACATATCCGAATAATGTCAGCAGTAATTGGTACCCTATCATGAACCAAATCAGAATAACCGCCACAACGAAAAGAAAACTAAGATCGATCTCTAATATACTCATAGGTTTATGCTCTGCCTTCTCCAGATGTACGGTTCACCACTTTAAGTCCCATATACATCAAGAACATAAGGATGATTGCGATTGTACCAAAAATAGCAATCGCTGTAGTTGACCATAAGCTTGTTACATTGATACCAAAACTGAATTGATCGCCTGCGATGAACTCCACCGTATGATTCCCCGGAGGGAGAAATATCGAATAACAATCATTCCCCTTCATCGCAGTGAATGAATATTCCTTCCCGTCAATGATTAAACTTGTCGGAACTGCGGAAAGAGAAATTAATGCCCGTACTTTTGACGTATATGTAAAATCAATTTGGCGCATGCCGTAGCTTATTGAATGCAATGTACCGGTAAATGAAAGTATTTTTGCATTCAGTTGAGACGTTGAGAATGATCCCGATCCCTGATTAGAATATTGTGCCGTATGCGTTCCTGCTGGAATGAGATACGTATTGCCGCGGAATGGTGATAATGCCGCCCCGTCGACAACGAGTTGTGTTATCTCTTTTGGGAGTCTAACAAAAAAATGATATGGGGCATTGCACGTAAATCCCTCATTGGTCCTTTGGAATGAAACATTCGCAGCTGAAGCGCTGGCAAAAAAGCCCATATCCTGGGGATTAACACTGGACTCTGAATATGTTGTGAACCGATCACTCCCGAGTGCCGCGGAATTAATCAGGTGGTAACTTTCCGCGCCCGTCGGAGTTCTTGTCGGGAATGGAGTAACCTCGCCTTTCTTTCTGAATGCAAGAATATTCAGGTCAAGCATCAAAGCTTCGGGGTCACCGATAAGCGAATCATATTGTTTGGCGATATCGATGTACCGCTGCGGCGGCAGCGACCATTTATTTTCCGGATCCTCTACCTGCAGAACGAATCCATATTCTTTTTGGAGCTGTAATATTGAATGCATATCAACACCGATATAATCGCGCAGTTCAGGTGAGCCAAGTTCATCCATCGCCGTGACAATAACTTCCAATCCTGTTCGTTCTTTTACAAGTGAACCAATCGATTGGAATATTTTTTTATATATGGCCGTCAGATGATCCACACGATAATTTGTGATCAGTGTTCGTGTTTCAGGATTCTTCTTCCAATAATATTTCGATTGTGTATCGAATATTTTTGAAAGTTCAATATTATATTTGCTTTTGAATTCATTTTGTGCGGAGATATGCATCGGTGTAAATAAATTGGGATCATCAAGACCGCGTGCTGCTTCAAAATATACTTCGGCAATATTAACGCCATCCCAATCATATCTGCGGAGAAATTGACTGTACTGCGTGACCATAGCATCAACGCATTGGTCATCGGTCAACGCAACGGGATATCGCCACGACGGCCGAACATCTTCACCTTTATAATTTTTTTCCCTCCATTCCGGATGATCAAGCCAAAATTTTTGACTCACCTGCGGTGGTTCGAGCCATGCATAGACCAAAATACCATTGGCATGTGCCAACCGGATCAGTCGCTCATAATCATATGTATACTTGGGATATTCATGCCATCCCGCGGCATGTACTATTCGTATCCCATTCCGAACCCATTGAGCGATAAGTTGTTCTATTGAGTACGTATGACGAAACCCCGGATCGAAATACATCTCTAAATTTTCACGTCGAACTAACGGTCGTACGGAAAAATATTTTCGCACATACTCCATCAGATATGGATATAAACTATACCCAAAACTCGAATACGGGTCAAAAAGTGAATTAATATAAATGACCTTTCCCTTCTCGAATTGTTTTCCGATAATCATCGGTGCATCAGAGATTTCATCGTAACAGAAGACCTCGTCAAGTTGATCCGGTTCAAACTTCGTTATGAGTTCGGTATACCGCCATTCGATCTTTTCTTCAGGGAAATACTTATCCCGTATAGAATTAACCCGTAACCGGGTAGGTAAATACGAAATGCCAAGTTCTTTTGCTATTTCATTTACTCCATCGGTTACAATATTCCCACCTGAAGCGACGAAATTTGTAATTGTTGTAAAGTCATTTTCGCTTAGAGAATCAACAAAAGCATACGGAACAATGACAATATTATATTTTTTCAGATCGATCGGTTGACCGACATAGATAGTATCAACGGGTATGCGAACACTCCGGAATACCGAGACAAAAGATTCCTGGTCAAGATACGCTGCGCCTCTCGCAAAATGATTCCACAGAATAACAGCACGCGGCTCCTTCCACTCATCATCCGACGAAAAGATTTTTTCATAGAGATTTTCCGCCGTGGCGACAATATTGCCGATCGCCGACACTGGTTTTTCCCGGTACTCAACAGGTTCTGCCTTATAATACTCTCCTTGGTTTAATTCGATGGATCTTGTAACAACACCATTAAATCTTTCCTCTGAAACCGATGTTTTAATAACTTCGCCGGTATGGTCGAAGTATGTTTCAACCAGGTATTGGTCCAAAAGTGTAACGGAATACTGTTGAGAGCCGGTAAGTATTACACGGTCATTTGTCTTGACCCAATTATTTTGTTCAGAAATATCTATATAGGTAAAGCCAAGTTGCTGAATACCATCGACCAATTGTTCGAGCAGTTCAATATTTAAAAAGGGATGGAAAAATACCGATGCGAAACCATCCCTGACATATAGATTCGTCTTTGCTTTTTGGATCAGGTTGTTAACATATACTTTGCTCTCTTTTAGATCAGCATTCAGAGGAACGTATCCCAAATTTTCCGGATATATTTTCTGACCGAACAGATCTTTGTTTATCACGTAAGGGAAAAATTGACTATAATCAAAATTTTCGATCGACAAACGCTGTTCCATAGTCGTGCTGAAATACTTTGCCACAGTTTTATATGTCAAAAAGGATCCTGTATAATGAGGTGTTTCCCATGCTAATGGGTACAACCCATTCCTCATGAATTCTTCGATACCCATCTCAAGTTTACGATGAATATCCTCTTCAGTCTGATCGACTATTGGCTTATTTGTACTTTCATCCCAAAATTCAAAATCCGATGCGGTCACTCCTTTATATTGGTGCGTTGTTCCATGCATCACAATTGTTGCACCATTCTTGACCATATATTTCAATGCATCGACAAATTCCGGTTTATCTGAAAGACTAAGGCGTATACCGGCTTCCGGATTGACATAAAATGGTATGACCGATACAAGAAACGGAATCCCTTTTTGGGCGAGAAGATCGGCGATATTACGAAGTTGTTCAGGATCCTCTAATACATCAACATCTTCAATGCGTATCAATGCTGAGTGAGATTCTTCATGGTCTTCTCCAAGAATGTCATGCAGCAAATCGGCGAACAATAAATATCTATCAGTTTCACCTGCAGAAGCAAAGGGCGAGTCAGCGATATAGGTTAGATTTTTTGATCGAAGGATATAAGGAACTTCTATTTTTGATGTTGAAGAATATGCGGTTGCGATCAGTGAAAGCGCCTTGTGATCCTTTATGGTAATGATATTGAGATTCGGTTCACCTTTCGCAAACTGTTTTCCGTTAGATTTTACTTCATCAAATATTGTTGTTGAATCAAAACGGGAAACAAAGAATCCATATTTTTTTGCCGCATTATATTTTTTCGAAAATACATCAAAACCAGTATTGATCCAGATGATCGGTCTCGTTGCCGATACAACATCATCCATAAATGCTGATGGAGGAAGATTCGTTGATTGAAAACCAATATAAAAGATAATATCAAATAGGTCTATCTGGTTTGATTTATATTCATCCGCACCTTGAACAGTTGTCACAGTAGAAAAGTGACCGAGCAGTGTTGCCAGTTGCCGGCCATCTCCCATGGCGTGATTCGTCAGCTCAGAACTCCCTTCTACAACAACAAGAATTTTTTTAAGAGGAATTTCCTGAGTCCATGAATACATGGTATTGGCAGACAATAGTAATATCGCTGTCAAAATTCGTATCGGTGTTAAAGTATGATAGAAACTATTTTTGTTTTTGGCTGAATGCATCTTGTACAATTCTATTATTTATGATAAATAATAACGGTTAAAGAATTTTCATATTATTCATAGCCAATAAGACTATTGAACACATACAACAATCCTGGGACGGATAATGTGGATAAAAATGCAATGATTATGCCAAAAATACATACCCATTCAATTAGCACTTTTTATCCAATTTTCCATTATTTTTTGATGAACTGTGTTTCAGATTCGACACAATTGTCGAATTACATCGACAATTGTGTCGAATCGCACCAGGCAATATTTCACTTTGGACGCCTTCTATTTTTTAAATGACATTGGAATTTGACTTCCGTCCAGCGGAGCCTTCGTAGCGATGTCCCGACGCTTTTTGTCGGGATTACGGCATATAAACGAAAATAGCATCCAAGCCAATCCAGTTTTGACCGCTCCCCCGCCCGCATCCAAACAGAAAAAACTCCGTGAATCACATACCGCATCTACCTTGAAGCTTAAACATACACGATCCGCGGTACGGGGCTGAGTTGTTTTGTGAAGAATTCCAAAATATCACAATGATCATCCTTTTGGGATTGTTTAACCTTCATCCTAGCATTTCACAAATCTCTCGTGCCGTTTGCATAGTTTTTATCACACAATAATTTTCCATTGATTAATTTGCGTAGGAATTTAATCGTCACTTATGACGGCTATT
>JFJP01022452.1_pt1 | contig 13207 bp, 13 predicted proteins | sample 431651 | NCBI WGS metagenome assembly JFJP01 (sample SAMN02602958, study PRJNA72255) | Microbial mat metagenome, whole genome shotgun sequencing project. | biome: fresh water; feature: sink hole; material: water; isolation source: purple microbial (photo- and chemosynthetic) mats found in...
CGCTGTATCCGGTATCATCAGCCACCAACTGCTCGACTTCGTCCAGCAGAGAATCCAATTCCGTATCGTCAATATCTTCAAGTTCATCCACAGTCTTGTTGGTCTTTTTGGCGACCTGATCCATGAATTCTTCCTGAAGAAACAACTTCCACCCGTAAATCGCGGCACCCTTTGCGATGGCTTCGTCCGGGTCAAACACTTTGGGCGTTACGGAAAATTCCTGAGCTACGCGGGCAGAGACGCAGGGCATTCGGGTAGCACCTCCGACCAGAATAATTTCATCAAACTTGGTATAGCCTTTTTTCAGGGCTTCTTCGAGCATTTCATGCGTAAGGCTGATGGTTCTTTCAAAAGCAAATCCTGAGTAATCATTTCAAACTGGGGGCGCTCCAGAATCGCTTTTACCCGCTCGCCTCCGTAAGTAACCAGAACCGGAGTTTTATCGCGCTGACTCAATACTTTTTTGGATTTTTCAGCAGATAACTGCAAATCCTGCCATGTATCCGGGTCGTCAAGAATATCTTTTGCAATTCCGGTTGCCTTCTGGAATTCCTGCACCAGATAGGTTACGATTCGGTCATCCCAGTCTTTGCCGCCAAGATTGTGATCTCCGCCCGTGCATATCACCTCAATGGATTCTCCGGGCTTGATGTCAATCATCGTGATGTCAAACGTCCCGCCGCCCAAATCATAGACCAGTACCACTTTTTCTTCGGAGACTTCCATTGAACCGTAAGCAATGGCTGCCGCAGTCGGTTCGTTGATAATCTGATGCACATTGAAACCGCCGATTTCTCCGGCTCGGCGCGTAGCTTCGCGCTCGTTGATACCGAAATACGCGGGACAGGTGATGACCAAATCCGTAATTTTTTCTCCCAACTGCTGTTCCGCATCCTGAACGACTTTTCGGATAACAAAGCTTGAAATTTCCTCTGCCCGATACGACCTGTCGTTATGCCTGAATAAGAAATTCGGCTCGCCCATGGAGCGTTTGACAAAACTCACCACATCATTCGGGTACAACCGGGCGCTTTCTTTGGCAACTTCGCCGACCACCACGTTATCTCCGTCAAAAAATACAACAGACGGCGTTACCCGCTGATTTTCAGCATTGGGGATGACTACCGGCTTGCCATATTCATCCACATACGCAATCGAAGAATAGGTTGTTCCGAGGTCTATACCGAAGATTCGCTTGCTTTCCTTACTCATCAGAATTCCTCACTTATGTTTTAACGGCATCTGCCTGATATACATACACTGCCACCATTTCGGGGCGGATTATCTGTTCATCCCATTCATAGCCCGGTCGCAGACTTTCTGCCACCGTTTTATCTTTGGACGGATCATTGGTTTCTGCTTTTTTCAACATTCGCTGTCGTCTCGGATCAAAGATATTGTTATCACAGGTAAACGTTCTGATTCCCTGACGGGAAAAAATATCTTCCAAATCAGACGGAATGCTTTCCATCAGGCTTAAAAGCTTTATCGGGTCTTTTTCAGAAAGCGGCAAAGATGCATAATGACTTGTAAGCCGCCTGATATTATCAATCACATAGATAATATCCATTACAAAATTTTTCAGATATTTTTTGAGCAGATCGTCTTTATATGCCTGAAGATCCTGATGGAGATTATCAATAATTTTGTCTTTATGAGCGTCATATTTCAATTTGCCCTGAAATTCTTTATCCAGATGCTCGGTTTTCTTTTCTACGTTGATAATATGCTCATACAGCTTCAACAGCATAGAAATAATGGTGTCATCCGGAAGGCTCTGCTCCGCGCTTTCCACCCGGCTCCGAACTTCTTTCAATTTTTCTTCCACCGCAGCCGGGAATAACGGCTCGTCAGGCACGACTTCCGTTTCTTCCGGTTCGATAATCTCTCCTGAGATGACAGACGGCTCGTCTTCAATCTCTGCTTCGCTGATCGAACCGGTATCATATTCGGTGGGTCCGGACTTATTATTCATTGAACGCGCCTCCTTTCAGTGAGTCTGTAATTTGAAAAAAATTATAGGATAAAGCAGTTGAAGTGTCAACTCTTTCATTCTTATCCGATCTTTTTTTGGTTGATTATCATCGCTGTATGTCATATAAAAACATAGTATGAAAAGAAAAAGGGGGGAATATGATACATCCTGTTGAAAAAAGTCATCGAGTTCTCAGTATTCAACATAAAATGAGCATACTGCTGGTGATTCTCAGCACAACAATATTATCTGCTCTGGCAGCTTTCAACTATGCCCATTCCCGATCCCGATTGACTGAAGAGCTGCATACCCTTTCTCAACATACGATCTGGCGCATGTCGGAAAATCTGATGCTGCCGTTGTTTGATTTTGACACAAAAAAAATTAACACAGTGCTGGCTGCCGAAATGAGGGAAAAACGAATCTTTGCCGTCCTCATCAGAAAGCCTGATAAGAAAGAGATTCTCTACGGCAGACAGAGAAATGCGGCATGGGAGATGACAGACGCAAAAGAGGCGGTTTCAGGTGATTTTATCATGCAGCATCAAAATATCGTCTATCAGAACAATCAGTTGGGGCAAATTGAAATCTATTTTACCTGTAAATTCATGCAGAATGAACTGTTCCGTTTACTGATTCCGAACCTTATCGCTATTTTTTTGGCGGATATTATTCTGGTGCTGTTTCTGCGTTGGGGCTTGAAAAAGGTGATAGTGAATCCTATTTACCGAATATCAAAAAAATTAAGTCAAGGCTCCGGCAAAGTTGCAGATGCGGCGATTCAGGCATCCCGAAGCAGTGAATCTCTGTCCTTTGCCACATCAGGGCAGGCATCTGCTTTGGAAGAAAGCGCTTCATCTATGGAGCATTTGTCAGCGACGGTGGCTCAGAACGCTGAAAATGCCGAAGATGCCAGCCGACTTGCGACTCAAGCGCGAAAAATTGTCAATGAAGCGGGCGAATCTATGAAACAGCTTAATGAATCTATGACCGCGCTGTCAGCAGCGTTTGAATCCACGTTTAACATTATTCATAATATTGACTCAATCGCTTTTCAAACCAACCTGCTGGCATTGAATGCAGCGATTGAAGCAGCGCGGGCAGGAGAAATCGGCGCGGGTTTTGCGGTGGTTGCTCAGGAGGTGAAAACGCTTGCGGGCAGTGTGTCTTCCGCAGCAAAAACCACTGCCGATCTTATCACAGGCATGAACAGCCAAATGAAAGAAAGCGTGTCCGGCGTCTCAAAAACAACTGAAACACTTTCCACCGCTGCATCTGTTACTGAAAAGGTGTATAAACTTGTTGCGGAAATATCCCAGGCATCTTCCCGGCAAAATACCAGTATCGGACAGATGAATACGGTGATTGCCGAAATCAATCAGGCAGTCCAGCAGAATGTATCCAATGCACAGGAATCGGCTGCGGCTGCCTGTGAATTAAGCGATCAGGCAGATCAAATTGATGAGTCGGCTGGGGAATTGCTGATTCTTGTGGGCGGGAAAAAGAATAATCAAAACGTACAGAACGATTCAGAATAAACAAGGAGGAAAAAATGAAACGTTTACGGATAATAATCGCATTGATGGGAATGCTGATTCTGTCTGCTCCGGCAGACGCGCAACAAAAAATCAACATTATGACAGAGGACATTCCGCCGTTTAATTTCACAAAAGACGGCGTTGTTCAGGGAATTTCCACAGATACACTGCTGATGATGCTGGAAAAAGCCGGTTATCCTGCAAATCGCTCTGCCATAAAGGTGCTGCCCTGGGCAAGAGCATATCAGGCGGTTCAGGAAGAACCCGGTTCAATACTGTACAGCATGGCGCGAACAGATGAACGTGAAAAACTCTTCAAATGGGTCGGTCCCATTCAGGAAGTAAGTATCGGTCTGATTGCGTTAAAGAGCAGAAAAATTGTCATCAACACACTGGAAGACGCCAAGAAGTATAAAATCGGCACGATCCGTGAAAATGCTACGGAACAATTATTAATCAAATCGGGTTTTGACGAAAACACCTTAGATAGAATCGCCGATGCGGAGTTGAATATCAAAAAACTTCAGGCAGGCAGGGTTGATATGCTTGCTTTCAACATTCCGACCACATATTATCTGATGCTGCAAATGGGATTATCCATGAAGGATTATGAGGCGGTTCATACCCTGAAAAAAGTCTCTTTCAATTTTGCATTCCATAAAGATACCGACGATAAGCTGATTGAGAAATTGAACAGCATTCTGGCTGAATTGAAAAAACCGGATGCGACAGGTGAAAGCCCTTATAACCGCATTGTGAAAAAATACTTGGGGACGGGTTTTGAATAATAGTTTATTTAAAACAGAGAAAAAATTATTTATTGACATTGCCGTATTGATACTGTATACTTGATATATCAAGTATACAGTATCAATACGGCAATTATTATTTTTTTAACAATATGCACACAGAGAAATTTCAACTATGGGAGGCGTTCTTAAAAGAACTGTCTGATAAGATTGCCATACCTACTCCGAATCAGCCAACAGTCCGCTGTTGGACTCGCACGTCATTGACAAAAATTGTCAATGAAATTAAGAAACGAACAACATTACCGGCTACCTTCTATAACACACCTGAAATATTAAATCATTTAATAAACAGCGGATGGGCTTATCGTGTTGAGGTAGATGTGCCGTCTGATAAAACACCTCCTTCAAAGGAATTTTATCTGCTCGACATCAGCCCGGACTATGGCGCGGTTGATCCGCTTGAATTATTGCAGGCATATAAGCCTGATGGAATAATATGTTATTTAAGTGCGTTGACATATCACTCACTTACAACGCAATTAGCAACATATCATCACATTGCTGCATTAAGCAAGCCGTCAAAAGTATATCATCAATTCCGCCATAAGGATAATCCACAAGCTTCAGTTAAGAAAAAATCTCTTGGTGAGATGATATTCAGCTATCAGGATATTCCTTGTTATTTAATAAAAAGATCTCCGTCTGTATTAGTCGGAGTGCAAACGCGGATTTTGGGTCCGCGTACTCACCTTCGCATGACAACTTTTGAACAAACGCTTATAGATACGGTTCATAAGCCGCTTTATTGCGGCGGTTCTTCGGTTGTATTTGAAGCTTGGGAAGAAGGTATTGCTCGATTTGATGAAGAATTGCTTAATGATTATCTGATCAGAATCAATTCTCATTTAATTTCAAGGCGGGTTGGGGCAATGTTTGATTTACTAGGATATGTTCCCTGCGATGAATTGAAAGAAACTCTTGAAAAAACTTCAGAATCAGGTAATCAGATAACAAACATTTCGCTGTTACCCGGTCTTGAGTTTTGTTCTTTAAATTCCAAATGGCGGGTAATGACGCCGTAATATCTGATGAATTCAGAAGATTTCAATAAATGGAAGTCGGATATATTAGGCGACATACTCACAGCTTTAGCAGCATCGGAAAAGCTTAAAGAGATTCTTGTGTATAAAGGTGCAAGAATTTTAAATATTCTTTTAGACACCAAGCGTATGTCTTTGGATATTGACAGCAATCTGATTCAGGATTTTGTTATAAAATTTCCTGAAAAAGAGGCACAGAAGGAATATCTGGAGAAGGTTTTCAGTGCTGCAATTAACAGATATTTTAATCGTCAGAATCCGGTCAGATTTAAGCTGGAAACATTAAAAATTCAAAAATCGCCTCCCAAAGATCACCCGCTCGGATGGAATGGTTTTTCGGTTAAAATGAATGTTAAAGATTCTATATATAACGTAAGAGGCTTGCCTTCATTGACAATTGACGTTGCGGCATGGGAAAAATTATCCGAAAATTCGATTGCCGAAATTGATTTGGGCGGATACAAGATTAAAGCATATACGTTAGAGCGTATTACCGGTGAAAAACTCAGAGCTTTTCTCAGCACCTTGCCGGCATATCGGAATAAAGTGAATAAGCCGGGTGAAGCATTAAGAGTCAAAGACCTTTATGACATAGTTCGCATACACAGAGTCAAACCAATAATTGATAATGAATTGTTTTGGGAGCTGACGGGGGGCGAGTTTAAGTCAGTCTGCGAATCCCGCTTTATTGACTGTCAGGGGTGGAAACTTTTCAGGAAAATTGGAGAATCACTGAAGAGCATTATGAAGCTGATCAGACTTTACCAAAGGATGTGAAATTTGATGAAGTGGAAAGGATGATCTCGATAATCAATGATTTCTTTGCATTGAAAGGAATAACCCCGTTTTCCTTCCGATTACCCATCGTTAAGGCGATGCGGGAACAAAGCATAATATTGACATCTTTCTATCTGTATAACAAACATATAGACTATGAAAACAATATCTTACTCTCTATATATAACTTGCTTCAAACTGCTTTTCTTACCAAAATCTAACTACACGCTTTCAGAACTGCTTTTTCCATCCGTCCGGCAATGTCAGAATCCGGATTTTTCATCAGGTGTGAATAAGTGTTCAATGTCTGTGTCGGCGTGCTATGACCTAACTGACTCTGAACAGTTTTGATATTCTCCCCCTGGTGAATCAGAAGACTTGCAAAGGTATGGCGCAGATCATGAAAGCGTATAACCGGCAAGCCTGCCTTTTCCAAAGTATTTCTGAAATGCTTCAGAACAGTTTTGGATTTCAGATGATTCCCTTTTTTATCAGAGAATACAAGGTCTTTATGCAGATTCGTTTTCCTGTATTCCCTCAGTATCAGCATCATATCATCACCTAAATCAATTTTACGCCGTGATGTTCTGTTTTTCGGCTCATACACCGCGCCATGGTTGAAACTCCGCTCAATCCGAATCTGCTTATCATTGAAACTCACATCACACCAGCGCAATCCTAAAAGCTCTCCCTGCCGCGCACAGGACATGATACATCGGATCGTCCTCAGTATTCAGAAGCCGGTTTATTTCATCAGGCATAAGAAAACTGCCTTTCTGTTCACTGCTACTACGCGGTCTTTCGGCAGCCGACAACGGATTGCTTTCAATGTATCTGTGTCTTACCGCATAATTGAAAACCTGATTCAGTAATCCTATGATATTCTTCAGAGTCTTTATATTCATTCCCTCTTTCTGTCTATCACTGATGAAACCTTCAAGCCGCGCCGTTGTCAGCATGGTTATTCTCAGGTCATAAAAAACCGTCAGATTTTTTCCGACACAGCTTTCATAACTCTTGAAAGAAGATACTCTGACTTTCGGCTGTTTGTAAGCAAGCCATTCTTTACAGACTTCCCCGAAAGCAGGGATTTTCTTTGACGGAATATAGACTCCCCTTGAAATTGCCGATATGATTTCCGCTTCGGCAGCTTCGGCTTCTTTTTTTGTCGCTCCTTTCGGCATTGCCTGATAATGCCTTTTTCCGTTCTGATCATAATAATCAAGCACATACCGGAAACCGTTCTTTCTCTGCTCCTTTCTGATTGCCATTCCTACCTCCACTCAAAATTGACATAAAGAATCCTGCCGTCTTTTATCAGATCAGCCGGATTGCATTCACGCGGATCGCCGCCCGTCAGTTCAATCTTCTGTTCACCGGCAAGCGCAAGCATTTCACGGTCAAAGTCTTCATGCTGCATATCAGGAAACGCGCCTCTGACCGTATCAAGCCGGTATGTCCGGTTCGCAGGGCATAACACCCGGAGGCGCGTTTCAAACGGGATGTCCGGTAAAGAAGGGCTTTCCTGTTTTCCGGCTTTCGGCTTTCTGCCTCTCTTCAACGGCATCAGAACAACACCCGGCTTTATCCTTGCCTTTGTTTCTTCAATCTTGCGCCGCGCAATTTCAGGCGTGAACTCTCTGCCGATATAAATACCGATATTCTTACCCGAAAATTTTTTGAACAGCCGGTAAACGCCGTCAGAGGCTTTTGTAAGAGTCCATCCTTCAAAATTGTTCGGGTTTTTCGGTCGGCTGTCTGCCAGCTTCGTATTCAGGTCTTCAATCGTTCTGTTTAACCCGTAAATCACAGCGTCTTTTTCGGCTATCTCACGCTTATAAGCTTCAATCTGCAACGCCATAGCTTCTGATTCCTCCTGTAACTGTCTGACTGTCAGTTCGGATTGTCCAATCTTCAAATCTTTCTCATATTGTTCAAGCTTTCTCTGAATAGTCCGCTTATCCCATTTACCGCTCCCTGAAAAAGTAGGTATCCCCTCCGAATTGAATCGGTCGGCGATCTCCTGATATGACGCGCCCTGCTGTTTCAGTTCAAAAGCTCTCTGCAATATATTGTTCATAGCCTTACGTTTTCCGTTAAATTTATTTTATTATATATATTATATGATAGTTGTCAATAAAAAATATTTCTGACAACTTTATATTATGAGAATATCAGGAAATAACACGATATTTTTCCTGATTGACATATCCGTATCGGAAAAGGTACACTACGTCCCTATGAAAAAACTGTCTGCGGTTTTCTATAAAAGCGATAACGGCAGAATGCCTGTGAAAGAATGGATAGCCGGTTTATCCAAAGAAGATAAGAAGATCATCGGAGAGGACATCAGAACCGTTCAGTACGGATTTCCGATAGGTATGCCGCTTGTCAGACCTTTGGGCGATAAGCTTTGGGAAGTCAGATCGCGCCTGACAGGTAATCTCATATCGCGGGTATTGTTCACGATATGGAAGGATAATATCGTTCTTCTGCACGGATTCACAAAGAAATCTCAGAAGACACCGCAGAGCGAACTTGAACTTGCAAAGAAAAGAAGGGATAAATTTCATGCCGACTGCCGGACATAAAAACATCGGTCAGGATTTTGATGATTTTCTGAAAGAAGAAGGTCTTCTCAGTGATGCGGAAGCTGCGGCGTTCAAACGGGTAATCGCTTTTCAGATTCGGCAGGAAATGATAAACCGGAAAATGTCAAAGGCTGAAATGGCAAAAAGAATGCACACAAGCCGCTCCGTTCTGTATCGGCTTCTCAATCCTGATGATACGGCAATCACGCTGAATACTCTGTCAGCCGCCGCAAATGCGCTGGGGAAAACGCTTAGGATTGAGTTTGCCTGAGGGAAAACGCTTAGGATTGAGTTTGCCTGATAAAGATTGGATATTCAGATATGGATTCATCGCTTAAATGACCGTTCAAAAGGATAAAAACGGGAATCTGATTCGGGCTGAGGTGAGCGTTGCACTTGAACCTTATGAAATGATAAACAGAGGTGATATTTTTAAGAGTTTCAGGCTGTCGTGAAATTATCTGTTAAACTTCTTTTGAATCCTTTCCATCTCATCAAACGAATCAACTTTAAATGAAACTCCTGAATTTATTACACCTGCAATCTTTTTTCGATAATACCGGTGAATCTGCTTTTCAAGTATTTTACAATCATCAGTTTTGTCAATTTGACACACTTGAATCGCATAAGTAAAGAGGTCTCTTGTTGATGTGTCTAAGCATCTGTTATCATTTTCACCTTTTATAAAACTATCAACATATTGAGATAGCGAAGCATCGTAGCTATATCCTGCCTTATAAAATATTCCTGAAAGAAACTGAGTCATTTCAACCATGTATTTGATGTCAATTTTTTTATTTTTTTCATAACTTTCTAACATTTTTCTTGTGATAGAAGTATAAGTATTATTGTTTGCTCTCAAAATATAATATAACTCTATCTTATCATCCTTACATGGCATAACTTTCAAATTTCCCAAGTCCGGCTGTCGTTCTTCTGGACCAGAAGATGTTGACGAAGCAGCAGCAGTTGACATCTTCAGTCCTTTGAATATGTCGGTTTGCAATGATTTGACAATTTCTTTCCGATAGAACGGATGTATGCTTTCTTTCAGCGAATCACATTTTGGCGTTTTGTCGTTATAACAGGCATATATCGCCGATGCGAACAGCTTTATCATGTTTTCTTTATTGCAGATCGCAATTGTTTCGGTATCTTTGTTCTGATATGCCTGAATATATTTGTAAAGAGTAGCCTCATAATTCCAGTTGTTTTTACTGAGAATTTCAATAAAAAAATCTGTCATTTCAACGTTATAAGCATTTTCAATCTTGCCATTTTTAGCCTTGCTTGCTTCCATTTTTTTATAAATTTCGGAATACTTTTGTTTATTAACACCCAGCAGTTCATTGATTTTCTTCATGCTTTCTGCTGTAAGCGGCATCAATTCAGAATCACCCAGCCCCGGCATTTCATCATCATCTTCAGACGCATCTGATTCTTTGGCAGACTGTACCGAATTTTCTGATTTAATCACAGCAGGCGCAACAGCCGGTTTCGCCTGCGCCTGAGCCGGACGTGAACGGGGTTTTGATGGCATCAATTCTTCTACCAACTGGCTGATCATATTATTCCCGGCAGAATCCGAAAACAGCAGACGTGAAACAAAAGACGTTGCACTGAACATTCCATAGCAGACAAAGCAAAACAGGAGCGCGGCGGCTATGAACGCCGGAAACAGATTGCGCCCCGGATATTTGTTATCGAAGTGTTTATCAAAGTATTGCGACTGCGGTTTGACACTGCCCCAGTACCAGATGAAGATATAAACCATATACACCGGAATCAGAAACCACAGGAACATCGAAAACAGGGTCAAACCGCCTGATATGCCAAGCCATATCGTAGCTGTCTGCGCTCTTTCGGATTCTTTCAGGGCTTTCCAGTTCTGATAAATCAGGATTGATCCGAAGATCGGAGTCAGGAACAGAGACAGACACCCGGCAGTGTTCGGGTTCCATAGCGGGGGGAGTGCGCCGGGCTGTGATTGTGATGCTGGCGCGTCTTTCTGTCGAATCGGCTGTGAGTTATCAGACTGCTTTTCGGCAATCGGAAGTTCGGATGCCGGGGATTGCCTGACAGGAGAAACAGGCGCAGCAGGCATCTCAGGCGCGGTTTCATCAAGTTCAAGTTCAAAGTCCGGGATTCTCACTCCGCCTTGTTTGCACTTCGGGCATTTCACGGTCTTTCCGGCGTACTTGTCCGGTATGTTTTCGGCGGTAAAGCCGCAGTGTGGGCAATTCAGCTTCAGCATTTCCTTTTCCTTTCATATAAAAAGCCGGACATTGTATCCAAAACAACTGTTATCAACTCAACAAGTCTTTTATCTTCTTTGCTGACTTACCGAGCCTTGCGGCTATCTCTTTTGTTGTCAGACCTTGTGTTTTAAGTTCTTTTGCAGTTTCAAGCAGGTTTTCTTCTATGCCGGGCTTGATTTCTGTGTAGAAAATCGCCAAAGCCATCTTGAAAATATCTTTAAAATCCCAAGTCCCTAAATTCTCATCAGCGAGTATCTTTTCAGCGAGATACTGCCGTTGAGTTTCGTTTTTTGCCGCCAAGAATTTATCATCTTCTGCTACTTTACGGGCAAGGGATTCTTTGTATTCATCGGATAATCCGGTGTCATCGGTGTCATCATCGCCTTCATCATCATAATCGTCTTCATCATCATCCGGTTCCATTTTCAGCCATTCATATACGTCAAGGCTATGTGTGTATCGGAGAATGACATTCGGATCGGATAGGAACAGGTAGAATTCGATAGCCACTAATTCTATGGCATTTTCTTTGAGAGTGCTTAATGCCGCTAAGACTTCATCATCATCTTCCCAATAACGGATGCTCCGTTTCAGGATTTTATCATCAAAGATTACCGGAGTAAGTACGACTAATGACGGTGAAAACTTAACCAAAATGTCGCTGAATTCGGGGAAATTGCAATTCAAAATGACATTCAGCCTGTTTATTGCAGTTTGTTCGACTCTTCCCCATACAACCTTTATTTTATGCTGCTCACATAAAGACTGTATAAAGGCATAGTCAAGGCTTAAATCCTTTTCTTTATTCTCCCTGCTTTCGTATTTTTCGGATTCTTCTGCCATCTCGCTATCCTCTCTTTCTGATTTTTAAATTGAAGGCTGTATTCTCAAAAGAGGGGGATGTCAAGGGATTTTATTATTTGAATGCTTCTCTGACCTTTTTAATATTTTTTATCCCCTTGCCCTTGATAATATCATCAGGAGTAAAATAACCCTCTTTATTTTTTACCAAGGCTGCCATCAGAGGTGCAAGCATCAGCAGCCATGCTATTGAACCTGCCCTATTTTTTGCCCTTTCAGAAGCATTTTTACCACCGGGGCTTAACGCGCCTATCAGATTCATCAGGAAAAGGATTGACAGCGTAATCTTTGTGATAAAGGCGATAGGCGTAATGATAATGCTCTGATTATCCTGATGTGTCCGAATCAATATCAATATAGCCATGATTGCTTCAAATAAATAGAAGGCATACAGCAAAATATCCCCCAGCATCGGTGAATCATCTATCTTCATTAGCCGCACCAGAATCGAAAAAATAATAAATGGTACGAAACCAGATATAAAGACCATGAGCAGATCATCATAATCTCTGAAAATAACCGCTCGTTCTTTGAAACTGAGCAAGATTCCGATAAGAACAATTACCGCCAGACATGCAAGAGCGATTTTCCAGTATTTGACAATTGTTGCCAACACTCCGGTCGCAGGCTGAGGAGTTTCTTTTTTGGCTTCTGTTTGAGGTGTTACTTGCTGAGTCGCCGATTTTTTCTCTTCCGGTTTAGCAGATTCTTTCACGGTTTCGGTTTTTTCCCCTGATCCACGAGAACCGCCTGCAATAGAATGTCCTGTCGTTAAATAAGCATCTGTAAGAATGATTGCTGCCGATAAAACGATTACGCTGATAAACAAGTTTTTCATCTTGCTACCCTCTCTTTTTTCCGATTTTCGGCTATCCGTATATCATCAGAGAGGGCGTGTCAAGGTTCTTGTGTTTCAATGCAAGCTTCTTGATAAGCCATAACCTGAAATCTCTCAATTCCGGGCATTCTGTGAATCATGGGATAATCCCACAATTCCTGAATCCTGATAAAAGAGAAAGCCGGGTTCTGAATATCTGTCAGTTCCCGGCGTTTCTTTTATCATCAGGTATTTTCAAGCTGTTACAGTGTGTACTTTGTGCATTTATGCTGCCAATTTCGGGCTATCCCCGGTCAACTCCCGTTCAAGCCGCGCAACATTCGCCCGGCGTTCCGGCAGCTTTTCCTCTTTCCACGCCAAAGCCTTTGCCTTCGCTTCCTCAGTTATCCGGTCAAGTTCTTCATCAGACATCACCGTGCCGTTAAAGGGCGCGTCAGGCTCTTTTGCCCTTTGCAGTTCAATCCTGATAACATCCGGCAACGGCAAGCCGAGTATGGCAAGGTCAATACCGGCATCC
>JFJP01011164.1_pt1 | contig 13206 bp, 11 predicted proteins | sample 431651 | NCBI WGS metagenome assembly JFJP01 (sample SAMN02602958, study PRJNA72255) | Microbial mat metagenome, whole genome shotgun sequencing project. | biome: fresh water; feature: sink hole; material: water; isolation source: purple microbial (photo- and chemosynthetic) mats found in...
CTGCGCTTCGCGCTGGACCGCGCGGGGGATGCGGCGCTGACGGTCTACGATGTACAGGGTCGGCTGGTGAGGTCGTTCCCGGCCGCCGCCTATGAGGCGGGCGTGCAGTCGGTGACCTGGGATGGGCGCGACATGATGGGACGGCCGGCGGCGTCGGGCGTGTACCAGGTGGTGTTGAGCGCCCGGGTGGAGGGGCGGTTGGTGAGGGAGACGCGGTCGGTGGTTTTGGTGGAGTAGGGGGCCCGTGGCGTAGGGCGCCCCTGCTGGTGGGGGGCGACCCATTGGGGATGGCTGGGGCCCTGTGTGGCGCGCGCTGCACACGGTATACAATTTATTTAATATATATATTTTACTTGCGGTTGTTTGATGTTTTCGCTATCTTATCGCCATTGCTCCAGCGCCGTTTTCCTCCCGGAAAAGCGAGCCTATATGACGAGCTTCACGCTGCCCGATTTCACGGCTGGGCTGCCCGCCGACCAGGTCGACGCCTCCCTGCGCCAAGCCCTGGCCGCCTGCGACCGCGCCCAGGAGTGCGCCGTTCTGTGGTTTGCCGAGGTGCAGCGGCGGGGGCTGCACCGCGCGTTGGGGCATGCCAGCCTGCAGCTGTACGCCACGGTCGGGCTGGGTTTCACGGACAACCGCTACTGGCTGTTCAAGCGATTGGCCGATGACCTGGAGCGGCTTCCGGTCCTGCGCGAGGCGGTGGCGTCCGGGGAGATCGGCTGGACCAAGGCCCGGCAGGTGGCAAGGGTGGCGACCGTGGAGACCCAGGCCGCCTGGGTCGCGAAGGCGGTTACGACGGGGCGGCGTGAGTTGGAGTTGCAGGTTCGGCAGGCGCGGCGGCCGGTCGCGCAGCTGCCCCTCGTTGAGGCGCCGTCGCTACCTGTCGCCGACCCGCCGGTCACGATCAGCCTGCGCGCCGATGGGGTCCAGTTGGCTCGGTTCGAAGCCCTGGTCGAGAAGGCGCACAAGTTGGGCCTGGCCCCGAACGGTGCGGATCGGATGGATCTGATGCTGGCCGCGCTCGAGTCTTTCGTCGAGTCACCGGTGGGTGCGAAAGCGCCCCGTGGCGCCGCCGTTCAGATCGTTGTCCAGCAATGCCCCGACTGCGCCGCGGCCACGGCCGTGACCAACAGCGGGGAACGCCGACTTGCGCCGGCGCAAGTCGAAGCGCTGGCCTGTGACGCGCGGGTTTCACGAGCCGGCAAACCGAACCGCGCCACCATCAAACCCTCGGTGCGCGCGGCCGTGCTGGCGCGGGACCGCCACCGCTGTGCTGCGCCGGGGTGTCGGTCGACGCACTTCCTTGAAGTCCATCATGTGAAGCCGCGGCAACAGGGAGGATCGAACCGGGCCGAGAATCTGATCACGCTGTGCAGCCGGTGCCATGGGTTCGTGCATGAACGGGGCGGGGCACTTGCGCCGGCGCAAGTCGAGGGAGCTGCGATCGCCGGATTGAAATAACGGAAAGCCGCACGATCCACCAGAGCCGAAAGAGCGGAAGAGCCCGACCCGGCCCAGGGCATCGGTGGCGGACCAACGGGCGCGACATTTCCGGAAGCAGGCGTCGTGACAGCCGGGATCATCTGCAGCAGGTTCCAGCAAAACTACCGGCCGAGGAGAATCCCCGCACTCGCGAAGGCTGTTTTTACTTTGCGCGAGCGGTCACTGCCGTCGTTCCGTTGCCGACCGACAGGACAAATGGTTTCGCCAAACCGGAAGGGCGCCTCGAATCCACCTTCAATAGCGATTCCATCACGGCCCAGCATTCCCGTCGAATCTCCAGGGTCCGGGTTTGCCAATCGAAGGTCACGATGTCCCTGCCGGCGATCACCGGCGATTCCGCCAACTCAAGCTCATCCAGCTCAACGCCCGGTTGAAATACCTCGGATGCTGTTTTGTCCCTCACCAGGCGTATCGTCACTTCCGCCGCCGCCGCTGCGTGGTTCCACGCGGACACCACGAACAAGCCAATAGCCAGAAAGCAGGCGATGCGTCTCATGCAGGCCCTGTTCCCGCGTTGTCGGCCGTCCAGCGTTCAGCGAGCGCCCCATCTCGCGGTGCAACCCCCGCCGTGCTATCCTGTTCCCAACAGGCGTGCACAAGAGCCGCACCAGCCGGCGCCAGCCGGCCTGGCACACGGCAAACGGGGCGGAGGTCACCCTCCGCCCCGTGCGTCTCACCCAACCGAATATTCCTAGCCGCAGGACCGGGTCTCCGGCAGGCCCACCTTCCGCAGCAGCGCGATCATCGGGCACCACTTCGTGAACGCAGACTGCAGCAGGTTCAGGCCGACGAACGCCGTGAACAGGTACCAGTACGGGCTCACGAACCAGCCCAGCGCGACCGAGATCAGGATGAAGGTGCCGGCGATGGCGCGCAGCGACTCGTTGATGGTCATGTCTACTCTCCTTTTTCCAGCGACGGATGTGCGTGCGCGGCGCGTTGCCGCAGCAGCAGGTAGTACAGCAGGGGGATGACGACCAGCGTCAGCGCGGTCGCGACGATGACGCCGAAGATCAGGGACACGGCCAGGCCCTGGAAGATCGGGTCCAGCACGATGACCAGGCCGCCGACGACCAGGGCTGCAGCCGTCAGGACGATGGGACGGAAGCGGACCGCGCCCGCGCGCAGCACGGCGTCTTCCAGCGAGGCGCCGCCGGCCAGTTCCAGGTCGATGAAGTCGACCAGCAGGATCGAGTTGCGCACGATGATGCCCGACAGGGCGATGAACCCGATCATCGAGGTGGCCGTGAAGAACATTCCCGTCATCCAGTGGCCGGGCAGGATGCCGATCAGCGTCAGCGGGATCGGCGCCATGATGACCAGCGGCGTCAGGAAGCTCTTGAACCAGGCCACCACCAGCACGTAGACCAGCAGCATGACCACGCCGAAAGCGATGCCCATGTCGCGGAACACTTCATAGGTGATCTGCCACTCGCCGTCCCACTTCATGACCAGGCGGTCTTCCGAGGTGGGCTGCGCCGAGTAGAGCTGCTCGACCTCGTAGCCTTCGGGGATCTTCAACTCGGCGATGCGCTTCTTCATGTCCAGGATGCCGTAGATCGGGCTCTCGGTGGCGCCGGCCACCTCGGCCGTCACGTACGTCACGCGGCGCAGGTTCTTGTGGTAGATGTTGGCCGTTTCGGTCGTTTCCTGGATGGTCACCAGGCTCGACAGCGGCACCATGCGGCCCTCGGGCGACGGCAGCGACACGCCCTCGAGCTGCGCCAGGCTGGCGCGGCCGGCACGGTCCGTGCGCAGCATGATGGGCACCACGGTGCGGCCGTGCTCGGTGTGCAGCAGGCCCGCCTCGGCGCCGGCGCCGGCCATCCGCAGTTCGAAGGCGATCATCTCCGGGCTGATGCCCGCCAGGGCCGCCTTCTCGCGGTCGACCGCGAACACCAGCTTGGGCTGGGGCGCCTCGACGAACCAGTCCACGTCGACGATGCCGGGCGTCGTCTCGAACACCTCGCGCACCTGCTTCGCCACTTCGAGCTGGCGCTGCGGGTCGGGGCCGTAGATCTCGGCCACCATCGTCGACAGCACGGGCGGGCCAGGCGGCACTTCGGCCACCTTGATGTTCGCGTCGTGCAGCGCGGCGATGGGCACCAGCAGGTCGCGCACCTTCTTGGACAGGGCGTGGCTCTGCTCCTTGCGGTCGTGCTTGCCGACCAGGTTGACCTGGATGTCGGCCACGTTCGCGCCCTGGCGCAGGAAGTAGTGCCGCACCAGGCCGTTGAAGTTGATCGGACCCGAAGTGCCCACGTAGATCTGGGTGTCGGTCACCTCGGGCATGGTCCGCACGGCCGCGGCCAGCGCCTTGGCCGCCGCCGCCGTGCTCTCGAGGGTGGTGCCCTCGGGCATGTCGACGATGACCTGGAACTCGCTCTTGTTGTCGTACGGGAGCATCTTCACGCGCACCGCGCGCACGAACATCAGGCTGACCGAGGCGGCCAGCAGCAGCACGACCGACAGCAGGGCGATGTTGCGCCGCCTCGAATCGCCGATCAGCGGCCGCATGATCCCCGTGTACATCTTCTCGATGCGCAGGTCGGCCGCCGAAGGTCCTTCCGGCCCGCCGTGGCCGTGGCCGGCGCTGGCCTTGCGACCCAGGATCCGCAGCGTGATCCACGGCGTGACCACGAAGGCCACCACCAGCGAGAACAGCATCGCCCACGAGGCGTTGACCGGGATGGGCCGCATGTAGGGGCCCATCAGCCCGCCGACGAAGGCCAGCGGCAGCAGCGAGGCGATGACCGTGAACGTGGCCAGGATGGTGGGGTTGCCCACCTCGTCGGTGGCCATCACGGCGGCCAGTTTGCGGTCGGCGTGGCCCATCTTGAAATGGCGGTGGATGTTCTCGACCACCACGATGGCGTCGTCGACCAGGATGCCGATGGCGAACACCAGGGCGAACAGCGTCACGCGGTTGAGCGTGTAACCCATGGCCGTGCTCGCGGCCAGGGTCAGGGCCAGGGTGACGGGCACCGCGACGGCCACGACCAGCGCCTCGCGCTTGCCCAGGGCGAACAGCATCAGCAGCACGACCGCGGCCGTGGCGATCAGCACGTGGAAGATCAGCTCGTTCGACTTCTCCTGCGCCGTTTCGCCGTAGTTGCGCGTGAAGGTCACGTGCACGTCGGCCGGCAGCAGGGTGGTCTCCATCTTGTGCAGCCGCTCCTCGATGGTCTTCGCCAGCAGCACGGCGTTGCTGCCGGGCTTCTTGGAGATGGCCAGGGTGATGGCGGGGGCATCGACGGGCATGCCGTCGATGTGCTTGTGCACCGCCTGCGGGCCGGCGCCGAACAGGACGTAGGTCTGCCGCTCGGCGGCGCCGTCGGTGATGTCGGCCACGTCGCCCAGCCGTACCGGGCGGCCTTCACGCACGCCGACCACGACCGCGCGCACATCGTCGGCGGTGCGCAGCGCGGCTTCGGCCGACAGCAGCACTTCCTCGTTGCCGGTCGTCAGCGAGCCGGCGGGCAGGCTCCAGTTGGTCTGCTTGAGCGCCTGCGCCACCTGCAGGGCGCTGAGCCCGGTCGCGTTCAGGCGGCCGGCGTCCAGGCGCACGGTCAGTTCGCGGCGTTCGCCGCCGATGACCGCCACCTCGGAGATGTTCTCGATCTTCTTGATCTCCAGGGCCAGCTCGTCCGCAACCTTGCGCAGCGAGTGGCTGTCCTGGGTTTCGCTCCAGACCGTCAGCGCGACGATCGGCACGTCGTCGATGCCCTTGGGGGTCACCACGGCCGGGCCGGCGCCGGTCGGGATCACGCCGGGGTTCGCCATCAGCTTGGTGTGCAGCTTGACGGCGCTCTCCTCGGGATCCTGCCCGACCTTGAAGCGCACGATGGCCATCGCGTAGCTGGGGCCCGACGTCGTGTACACGAAGTCGACGCCCGGGATCTCCCAGAGCAGCTTTTCCAAAGGCGCCGCGACGCGCTCTTCCACCTCGCGGGCGGTGGCGCCGGGGAACGGCACCATGACGTCGATCATCGGCACCTGGATCTGGGGCTCTTCCTCGCGGGGTGTCATGGCCACCGCGAAGATGCCCATGGCCAGGGCGGCCAGCACCAGGAGCGGCGTCAGTTTGCTGTCGATGAAGGCCTGCGCCACCTTGCCGGCGAAGCCCGGGCCCCGCTGCGCATAGCGGGGGTCGAGGTTCTGATCGTCACTCACGGCTGCACCTCGAGGACGGAGCCTTCGACGAGGGTTGCGGGCGGCATCACGACGACGCGGTCGCCGGCCTTCAGGCCGGACAGCACCTCGAGCGTGTCGCCGGTCTGGCTGTCGGCCATTTCGACCAGCCGGAACACCGCGCGGCCGCCTTCGGCGACGAACACGCCGGTCATGCCGCCGCGGCGCACCAGCGAAGCGCGGGGGACACTGAGAGCCTGACGCTGCCCGACGGTGAACCTGGCGCGCGCGAACAGGCCCGAGCGGAGCTCCGCGTCCTGCGGCAGGTCGATTTTGACCAGCTGGGTGCGGGTCGCGGTGTCGACGGCGGGCACCACTTCGGCCACGGTGCCGGTCCAGGTGCGGCCGGCCAGCGACGGCACGCTGACCTCGACCTGGCCGCCGGTCTGCGCGGCGTGGGCCTGCGTCTCGGACAGCGACACGTGCAGGGTCAGGCGGCTGGCGTCCTCGACACGCATGAGCGGACGGCCGGGAGCGGCCAGATCGCCGATCTCGACCATGCGGTCCACGACCTGCCCGTCGAACGGCGCCGGGATGCGCGCGTAGTTGCGGTAGCTGCTGGCCGTGGCCACGGCCGCTTCGGCCTGGCGCACGGCGCCCAGCGCGGTCTCGTGCGCGAAACGCGCCTGGTCCAGTTCCAGCTGCGAAGCGGCGCCGCGTTCCTTCAGCTGCTCGAAGCGCTGCAGGTTCGAGGCCGCCAGGGCCGATGCGGCCTTGGCCTGCGCCAAGGCGCCTTCAGCCTGGCCGATGTTGCCGGCCACTTCACGGTCGTCCAGCACGATCAGCACTTCGCCGCGGCGGACCGACTGGCCGGCCGTCTTGCGGATCTCGATGACCGTGCCCATGACCTTCGCGGCCAGCACGGCATCACTGGCGCCGTGCAGCGAGCCGGCAGCTTCGATGATGTCGGACACGGGCGAGGCCTGGACGGCCACCGCGCGCACGGACACCGGCGCACCGGCGGCCTTTTCGGCCTGGTGCCCGCCCTGGCAGCCGGCGGCCGCCAGCAGGGCGAACAGGATCAACAGTGGCGAACGGCGCAGGGCGCGCAGGGCGCGGGTGCGGTTCATCGCGAGACCTCCGGGACAGGGGGAAGACCAACGGCAAAATCAAACGTGCGGCTGGCGCGCTGCAGATCGAAGCCGGCGTTCAACTCGCGCACGCGCGCGTCGTCGAGCATCGTCTCGGCGTCCAGCAGATCGGTGATGCGGGCAACGCCCTGCTCAAAGCGTGATTCGAGGATGGACAGCGCCTTCTCGGCCTGTGCGACCCCGCCGCGGGCCACGCCCAGGCGGGCTTCGGCTTCCCGCACCTGCAGCCAGGCCTGGCGCACTTCGAACTCGACCTGCTGGTCGTGCGCGCGCTGCGCCTGCTGCGCCGCGACGTGTCCGGACCGGGCGCCGCTGACGCGCGCGCGCGTCTGGCCCCAGTTCCACAGGTTCCAGCGGGCCATGGCCATGACCGTGAAGCTGTCGCCGTCGTCACCGAACGGATTGTCGGCGTTCAGCGCATACTTGCCCATCAGCACGACTTCGGGCAGGTACTCGCCCCTGGCGCGGTTGACGCCCAGCCGCGCCGCGTCGACCTGCGCGGCCACGGCCTTGACGTCGTTGCGGCGCGCGCGGGCGGCGGTCAGCGCGTCAGGCAGGGCGCTGGTGGCGGGCTCGATGGCGGCCACCTGCGCGTCCAGTTCGTAGTCGGCGTTCTGGTCGATGCCCATCACGCGGAACAGGCCGGCGCGGGCCAGCCGCGCGCCGTTCTCGACGCTGATCAGCTTCTCTTCCATGCGCGAGAGCTGCACGCGGGCCTGCAGCAGATCCGATTCCACCATCATGCCGGCGTCGAAGAAGGCCTGCGCCTGGTCGACGTGCTTGGCCGTGGTGTCGCGGGCTCTGGTCGCCAACTCGACCGCGCGCCGCGCCAGCACGGCGTCGGTGTAGGCCGAGGCGGTCGCCAGGGCGATCGCTTCGCGCGTGTGGTCGCTGACGGCGGTGGCGGCCTGCGCCATGCGATCGGCCTGGCCGATGCCCGCCATCACGCGCCCGCCGGTGAAGATCGGCCAGGCCGCTTCGAACTCGGTGGCGTAGTTGTTCAGCGGCTCGGGATTGTTCGGGTCGCTCGTGGTGAACGCGGGGAAATTGAAGCGCTCCTGCATCAACTGCAGACCGAAGGCGTCGGCCGGCGAGTCGGTGCGCAGCGCGATCTCGCGCACCTGCAGATGCGGCAGCCGCATGGCGCCCGCTTCGCGCCGGCCGGCGGCGGCCTGTTCCTGCTGCGCCTGCGCCTGCAGCACCATGGGGCTGTTCTGCAGCGCCATGGAGACGGCCGACGGCAGCGTCAGCTTTTCCGCGGCCGAGGCGCCGGAGGCCAGCATCAGCGCGCAACCGAGGGCCAGGGGTACCGTGATCCTCATGGACGAACCTTTCGTCGAGGAAGCCGTGGGGGAGCCTTGCGCTCTCTGCCCGTTCAGACCATACTTATTTTATGGCCTATTGACCATATGAACATAATAGAATATATTATACTTTGTCGGGAGCGTCAAGGGCAACTGAAGGGAAATGCGCCATGGCTGGCAAGGTGTTGAACGATAAAACGTTAGAGTTGATCGCGGAGCGGTTCCGGCTGCTGGGTGATCCGGTGCGTCTGCGCCTGCTGCAAACTCTGGAGGCTGGCGAAATGTCGGTGGCCGACCTGGTGTCCTCCACGGGAGCGGCCCAGGCCAGCGTTTCGAAGCACCTGCAGCTGCTGTTGCGCGGCGGACTGGTCCAGCGGCGCCGGCAGGGCATGTTCGTCCACTACTCCGTGGCCGACGACCGCGTGTTCGAACTCTGCGATGTCGTCTGCGGGAGCCTGACCGCATACCTGTCGCGTGAACTGGAGCATCTCGGCGGCCGCGCCGATGCCGACGGCGAAAGTGCGCCCGACGGAGGCGGCACCGTCAACTGATCCGGTCGCCGGTGGCGCCGGCGCCGGCATCGTGCTTGAATGGTCGCGTCGCCATCGCCAGCCGCCGGGAGTCGCCGCGTGCCCACCGCTCTCCGTGAAGTCGCCACGCTCTTCCTCCGCCTCGGTGCGACCGCTTTCGGCGGGCCGGCCGCGCACATCGCCCTGATGCACGACGATGTCGTGCGCCGCCGTCGCTGGCTGACCGACGCCGAGTTCCTGGACCTGATCGGCCTGGTCAACCTCATCCCCGGCCCTAACTCCACCGAGATGGCGATCCACGTCGGCAAACGGCGCGCGGGCTGGCGAGGCTTCGCCGTGGCCGGACTGGCTTTCGTGCTGCCGGCGGTCGCCATCGTGCTGGCGCTGGCCTGGGCCTACGTGGAATACGGCGCCACTCCGCAGGTGGCCGGGGTGCTGGCGGGGATCAAGCCGGTGGTCATCGCGCTGATCGCGCAGGCGCTGTGGTCGCTGGGGCCCCGGGCGGTGAAAGGACCGGCGACCGCGGTGATCGGGCTGGCCGCGCTGGCCCTGGGCCTGGCGGGCGTGAACGAGATCCTGCTGCTGTTCGGCGGCGGCGTGCTGCTGATGGCCGCGCGCGGCTTGAAGCCGGCTCCCGGGTTGAGCGGCGCGGTCCTGGGACTGCCCGCGTTCGGCGCCGCCACCGGTCTGGTGGCGGCCGCGGCGCCGTTCAGCCTGACGACCCTGTTCCTGACCTTCCTGAAGATCGGCGCCGTGATGTACGGCAGCGGCTATGTGCTGCTGGCCTTCCTGCGCGCGGACCTGGTCACGCGCCTGGGCTGGCTGACCGACCCGCAGCTGCTGGACGCGGTCGCCATCGGCCAGGTCACGCCCGGTCCATTGTTCACCAGCGCCACCTTCATCGGCTATCTGCTGGGCGGGCTGCCCGGGGCGCTGCTCGCCACGCTGGGCATCTTCCTGCCGTCGTTCATCTTCGTCGCCCTGAGCGGCCCTTTGCTGCGGCGTCTGCGCGGTTCGCCGGTGATGGGATCGTTCCTGGACGGCGTCAACGTGTCGGCGCTGGCCCTGATGGCCGTGGTGGCGTGGCGGCTGGGGCGCGGGTCGCTGGTGGATGTCCCCACCGCCGTGATCGGCGTGATCGCCCTGGTCCTGTTGACCCGGACGAAGATCGCTTCCTTGTGGCTGATCGGCGGCGGCGCCGCGTTCGGGCTGCTGAGGACCATCGTCGGCTGAAATTAAGGAACCTGAGGCGACGCCCGGCCCGAGCGGTTAGACTCGCGGCATGGACACGCGGCGCCCCTTCCATCTGCTGGTCAAGCCCACCGGAGCGGTCTGCAACCTGGACTGCTCCTACTGCTTCTTCCTGTCCAAGGAGCAGCTGTACCCGGGCAGCGATTTCCGCATGGACGACGCGCTGCTCGACCGGTACCTGCGGCAGCTTCTGGAGGCCCACCCCGGACCCGAGGTCGCCGTGGCCTGGCAGGGCGGCGAGCCCACGTTGCGTGGGCTCGACTTCTTCCGCCGTTCGGTCGAACTGGTGGAGCGGTATCGCCGGCCGGGGCAGGATATCCAGTATACGATCCAGACGAACGGCACCCGCATCGATGACGCCTGGGCCGCCTTCTTCAAGGAGCACCGCTTTCTGGTGGGCTTGAGCGTCGACGGTCCCCGCGACCTGCACGACCGGCACCGGCACACCAAGGGCGGCGCCGGCACCTTCGATCAGGTGATGGCCGGCTACGCGCACCTGGTGCGCCACGGCGTCGACGTCAACATCCTGTGCACGGTACACAGCGACAACGCCGACGAACCCCTGCGCAGCTACCGCTTCTTCCGCGACGAACTGGGGGCGCGCCATCTGCAGTTCATCCCGGTCGTCGAGCGGGCCACCGCCGCGACCGTCGAGGGCGCCGCCGCGGGCTGGGGCGAAGGCCGCGCCGCCACCCGGCCCCTCTATGTGCAGCAGGGTGATCAAGCCGCGGGCAGATCGGTGGACCCCGCGCAGTACGGCCGCTTCCTGATCGCCATCTTCGACGAGTGGGTGCGGCGTGACGTGGGCACGGTTTTCGTGCAGGCGTTCGACGTGGCGCTGGGCAACCGCGTCGGACAGTTCGCGCTGTGCGTGCACGCGCCGACCTGCGGCGATGCGCTGGTCCTGGAACACAACGGCGACGTGTACAGTTGCGACCACTATGTGGAGCCCGACCATCGGCTGGGCAATATCACGCAGTCGCCGCTGGCCGAACTGGTGGCGCTGCCGCGGCAGCGCGCGTTCGGGCAGGCCAAGCGCGACACCCTGCCCGCCCACTGCCGCGAGTGCGACGTGCTGGAGCTGTGCCACGGCGGCTGTCCCAAGGACCGCTTCGACACGACGCCCGCCGGCGATCCCGGTCTGAACCATCTCTGCGAGGGCTACCGCGCGTTCTTCCGCCATCTTGGTCCAGCGCTCGACTTCATGGCCGGCGAACTGCGGGCCGGCCGTCCGCCGGCGGGCGTGATGGAGGAAACCGCGCGCCGCGACGCGGCGCTGCGCGAGGCCGTGGCGAGAACCGGCCGCAATGAATCGTGCCCGTGCGGCAGCGGCCGAAAAACCAAACACTGCCACGGTGCGGCCTGAGGGCGGACGTTGTGGCGTGGGGCCTTCTCTGCTATCGTGTCGCCCGGACAATCATCCCTTTCAGCGACAAGGAGCGACGCGACATGAAGAGGATCTTTCTTTGCCTGCTGGCCGTGATGGTGGCCGGTGTCGGAACCGCCCAGGCCGAAACGGCATGGGGTCTGCGCGGGGGCGCCACCTTCGAACCCGATCAGATCCACCTGGGCGTGCACATGAACGGCGGCGAGCTGTTCAATGACGGCTGGTTCATCCCGAATGTGGAAGTCGGCTTCGGCGATGATCTCACGTTGATCGCCATCAATCCCGAACTCGTCTACAAGTTCAACCGGCGCACGAGCTCCGACTGGGGCTTCTATATCGGCGCCGGACTGGGCCTGAACATCTACTCGTGGGACAACGACCGCTTCGGCGACGACGACTCGGAAGCCAAGCTGGGCATCAACATCCTGGGCGGCATGAGCCGGAAGCTGTCGGCCGGGAACGACTTCTTCCTGGAACTGAAGCTGGGCGCGGCCGATTCGCCGGACGCCAAGGTGACCGCCGGGTTCACCTTCTACTAGTCCGTGGCCGCTGCCGGCTGATCTCGGGGGCGCCCTGCGGCGCCCCCGCTTTCGAGTGAACCGCTCTTGACTCCAGGGGGACCCGTGGCGCGCGTGCTGGGAATTCTCGATACCGCCTCAGCCCGCCGGCTGGCCCGGCCCCTGACCGTGCTTGCGGCGCTGCTCTACGCGGCGACGATGGTGCTGCCGTTCGTGCACGGCACCGTCCGCATGCTCTTTAGCTTCTCGCGGTCGTTGACGCTGCTGCAGTTCATGCGGCACATGTCCGAGAAGCAATCGCCGCCGGTGGTGGTGCTGGTGGGCGTGGTCGTGGTGGCGCTGCCGGTCATGCTGCTTCTGGCTGCCCTGTTCGCGGCCTGGGCGCCGTGGCGCAAGCTGCCGGCCGGTCTGCGCGCGTCCATGATCTGGCTGCGCTGGCGCGGATGGATCGTCGCCGCACTGGGGATCACCTTCATGCTCGGCCTGCGCGCCGCGGCCAGCGCCACCGGCGGGCCGCAGTTGCGTCTGCTGCCGGGCGGCTGGTGCTTCTGCGTGGCGCTGACCGTGGCGGCGCTGGCCCTGACGGTGGCCGCTCCGGCCAGGGACACGGCTTCAGGGCGCGCGGCGCCGCTCTTCTGATTTCAGATGGAGGCGTGCACGGCCGGAGCCAGCGGCGCCGGTGCAGGCGCGAGGGGCAGGTCCAGCCGGAAACTGAAGCAGGAGCCGGCGCCGGGTCGGCTGTCGACGGTCAGTTCGCCGCCCATCATTTCGACCAGCCGCCGGGAGATGTGCAGCCCCAGTCCGGTGCCGCCGTAGCGGCGCGTGTGCGAGCCGTCGACCTGCTGGAAGGCCTCGAAGATCAGGTCCTGCTTGTCGGGCGCGATGCCGATGCCGGTGTCGCTGACGCGGAATTCGACCGCCTGCCGCTCGCCGGTTGCGCCGTCCACGCGCACGGCCAGTCCCACCGAACCCTGCCCGGTGAACTTCAGCGCGTTGCCCAGCAGATTGACCAGCACCTGGCGCAGGCGCGACGGATCGCCGTGCAGCGAGGCGGCCAGCGCCGGATCGATGTCCCAGGTCAGCTCAAGTCCCTGTTTCCGTGCGGCGGCCAGGAACGAGCGGCGGATGTTCTCCAGTTCGGCGCGCGGATCGAACGCGGTCAGATCGAGCCTCATGTCGCCGGCCTCGAGGCCGGACACGTCCATGATGTCGTTGATGACGGTCAGCAGCGCGCGCCCCGATTCCAGGGCGAGGTCCAGCAGCTCGCGCGGCTCGTCGTCCAGGGGCGAGCCCAGCGCCAGCTCGGTCATTCCCAGCACGCCGTTGAGCGGGGTGCGGATCTCGTGCGACATGTTCGCCAGGAACTGGCTCTTGGCGCGGCTGGCCGCTTCGGCCGCGTCGAGCGCCTGCACCAGATCGGTCTCGACC
>JFJP01036539.1_pt1 | contig 13206 bp, 11 predicted proteins | sample 431651 | NCBI WGS metagenome assembly JFJP01 (sample SAMN02602958, study PRJNA72255) | Microbial mat metagenome, whole genome shotgun sequencing project. | biome: fresh water; feature: sink hole; material: water; isolation source: purple microbial (photo- and chemosynthetic) mats found in...
CCCGGTACGGACGGCGCAGCCCACCCCGCACCGGGCATTTTTATTCAAAGTCTTTCCATAAGCCTTCCAGCGCTCCGGACACTTTGCGGTACAGCGCATATTTTTTGTCATATGCGGCATAGGTGGCGGGATCGGGCTCGACCCGCGCCTTGATGTGCACCATTTGCCGGGCGGCTTCCCCCAGATTCTTGTATTCCCCCGCAGCAACGGCCGCTGCCATCGCGCATCCCAAGGCACCGAGTTCCTTGGTCTCGACGATCTCGACGGGAAGCTTGAAGATGTCCGCGAAAATCTGTGCCCATACGGGTGAATTTGCCGCTCCGCCGGCAAGCCTGACCGCTTTGGTATATTTTCTGTTTTGCAGGAGTTTCTCAAGGTGCACCATATGGCAGAACACGATTCCCTCGAGAACCGCCCGGATCATGTGCGCCTTTGTGTGATGGCTGTCCAGACCTATCATGCTTGCCTTTGCCTGCGAGTCGTAATTCGAGCCGAACAGATACGGCAGAAAGATGATGCTCTGCTCGTCGGGCATTACTTTCGCCGCAAGATCATCGAGATACCTGAACACGGAAATACCCTTCGCGACGGCCTCCGCCTTTGCTTCTTCCATGAAATTATCGATGAACCAAGTATGGTTTCCCGCAGAAGTCGGGCTGCACTCCTCGATAAGATAGTATTCGTCCATGCAGTAAACCGAGTTCATCATTATGGATTTATCGAGCACGGGCTTTTTGGAAATATACTCGTTGATGCTCCACGTCCCCGCGATCACGGCGATGTTGTCCTCGTTCGTTATGTCCATCGCGATCGCGCAGGCATCGATATCGAACATCCCGCCGGCGACGGGAGTGCCCTCGGGCAATCCCGTCTCCCGGCTTGCGACCGCGCTGATTCCCCCGCAATAATCCGTGGAATGCTTGAGCGGCGGAAGCGCCCCGTAAAACTCCCCGAGACCGAATTCCTCCAGCAACTCCCTGTCGAACCGGACTTCTTTCAGGTTGAGCATGTTCGACCCGGAATAGTCGGTGATCTCGGCGAATGCCCGGCCTGTCAGCCTGAACCGGATATAATCTTTTACCTCGAATATCCATTTGACGTTCGCAAGCACTTCGGGACGGTGATCCTTCAGCCAGCACAGAAGCGACACCGGCTGGCATGCCAGTATCTTCTGGAATGTCTTTTCGAAAACGCGATCCGCGGTTCCGTCGGAGTTCCATTTTTCGGGATACATCCATGCCCGTCCGTCGGTCGAGACGATCCCGTTGCAGCAAGGCCTGTCGTCCGTGCCCCAAAGGTACAATCCCTTTCCATGGCCGCTGCAGGCTACTCCCTTAATGTCCGACAGGTCGACCGCGGCCTTCGCGATCGCCTCCTTGATCACGGCCGCGTTCGCAGCCCACAGCGCGTCCATGTCCCGCTCGGTGAAACCCGATTGCGGAGTGATCATGATCAGCTTGCTAGAGGCGCTGGCTATCTCGACACCGCATTGGTCGAACAGCACTGCCTTGCAGAGGGTACCGCCGTTATCGATTCCCATAAAATACGAAGCCATACTATACCGCCTTGTTAAAAGACTTCATCCAGCTTGTCCCTCAAAAAACCATTCGAGATAACAAGCTGTTTTTTCCAGTCGTCATCAACGCACCAGAACTCACCGACAAACATCCGCACGCCCATTTTTTTCGCTGTCCGTATTCCTTCGACGAAATCGACGTGGCCCGTTCCGTATGGCCTCTCGCGGAAGACTCCGGGAACCGTTTCCTTCAGGTGCATCGCGACAATATGACCGAAGCCTTTTTTCAGGTCGTCCATCGCGTCACCGCCGTGAAGGATTGCGGCATTGGTAATATTTCCAAGATCGGGATATACCTGCAGCCAGGGGGAACGTATCATATCCACGTAGTGCATGGCCTTTTCGACGGTATTGAGAAATTCGGTCTCCATTGTCTCAAACGCGAGCACGACGCCTTTCCGCGCCGCCAGCTCCTCGCTTTTTCCGAGGTTCTCCAAAAAAAACGCCCGCGACTCCGCCGTCGAGGGATTGTAGTATTCGTCGTATCCGGCGATCTGGATCAGCCGGACGCCGATATCCGCGGCAAAATCGACGGCATCGGACATGATCTCCATGCCCCGAGCGCGTATAGCTTCGGTCTCGCTGCCTATGGGGAACTTACGGTGCCCGCTCAGGCAAATCGAACGGATCGGCACACCGGTTTCCCACATTGCCTTGAGGACCCCGAGCTTTTTTTCTTTTCCCCACTTCAACCGGCCGAGCTTCTCGTCTGTTTCGTCAACGCTCAGTTCCAGATAATCAAAACCAGATTTTCTCGCCTCTACCAGTTTCTCTTCGAGAGAAAGTCCATGCGGCATCGATTTTTCGTACAGCCCCAATTCATATCCCTTCAATGCGTGCCTCCGAACGGCAAGTATCAAGTATTGTAGGGATCCGAAAAATTGTCAACGCCGATTTCAGGCAATCTAGCTGTCAATCCTCCGAGGTTTCAATACCGTGCCACTGGGAAGGAGGGATTCCTGTTTTGATTTTAAACAGTCGCGAGAAGTAATAAGGATTCTCGAAGGACAGCTTGTAGGAAATTTCCTTGACGGACAGAAGACCGTCGAAAAGCATTTCCTTCGCCTTGTTGATTTTCATCTGAAGAAAATACTGGTAGGGTGAAAGATGGGTATAGTGCTTGAATTCTTCACGAAAGGTGGAATAGCTGAGATTTAGCGAATCCGCGAGGGATTCCATATCGAGATTGCCAAAGAGGTTTGCCTCGAATATTTGCGTCACGCTGTCGAAGATTTCCTTTCCCCGGGCCTCCTCCGATGGATGATTTGAAAGCGACACCGCCTCGGCGAGGATATGTGGAATAAGCGAGGATACGATCTGTTGGTACCCCGGCCGTTCTCCTTTCACACACTCGAGTATCCGGTTGAAATGGCCCAAAATCAATTCGTGCTTCCCGACCTCGATGATTCGGTTGTTCTCCCCGAGAAAACCGTATTTACGAAAATGGTCGGCAAAGTCGCCCTTGAACCCCACCCAGTATTCGATCCATCCGCATTCCTTGGTCGGATGGTAATAATGCCAGACACCGGGAACCAGACACACAAAGCTTCCTTCCCGCAACGACCGGACGCCGTCAATGCCATGAAAGACCCCCTCACCCTTGGCGATATACAAAAACTGGTACTCGTTCAATATTCGGCCCTTTTGCCAATTCATGGTATATTGCGCAGGATGGGCATCTGCCCGGTAAGGATACCGCTCGCCCGGTTTTATCTCCACCGCGCCTACGTCCACGCAATACAGACCCCACTCCTCATCCCGGGAACTGTATTTCAAATATTTAAAAAATGATTGAAAGCTCATTCTTGGAGTATACGGGGTCAATCGCAATTTGTGTATCCTGCAGGATCATTTTGTGCATGTACGCCTCAATAAAACGGATGCACACTGGTAAATGTAAAGAGGTATAGAAAACAAATGTTTTACGGGAGCCGAGAAGCATGAATGAAAACGAGTTCTTGCGGATTTCAAACATCTGTAAAACTTTTCCGGGCGTAGTCGCTCTTGATAATGTCAACCTCGATATCCGGACAGGCGAAATACACGCACTGATCGGGGAGAACGGCGCCGGAAAATCAACCTTGATCAAAATTCTTTCCGGTGTCTACCAGCCCAACGCGGGTGCGGAGATTTTCATACAGGGAACAAAAGTCGAGCAACTGACGCCCCTCGACGCCCTGAGAAAGGGTATTGTCGTAATTTATCAGGACTTTTCCCTCTTTCCGAATACCAGCGTGGCCGAAAATATCGCGATCACGACCGACATAGGAAAAGGAACCAGGATCCTGAGCTGGAGCAAAATCAGAAAAAATGCGAAGGCGGCTCTCGAACAGCTTGGAATAGATTTGAATATCGACACGCCGCTCGGTGATCTTTCCGTGGCCAAACAGCAACTTGTCGCGATTGCGCGGGCCCTTACCTACAATGCGAAACTCCTTATCATGGATGAACCGACATCAGCGCTTTCCAAAGGCGAAGTCGAACTGCTTTTCAAGGTCATGAAAAACCTCAAGGAAAGCGGCATCTCGATCCTTTTCGTCAGCCATAAACTCGACGAACTCTTCGCCGTATCCGACCGATTCAGTGTGCTGCGTGACGGAAAATACCTCGGAACCTTCGGCGAAGAGGAGCTCGACGACGACCGCCTTATCTCCCTCATGGTGGGCAGAAAAATCGAATATACCGTATATACCAAGCGGGTCTGCACCGAGAGAATTCTGGAACTTCGGGACTTCAACAAGGCAGGAAATTTCAAGGATATTTCTTTTTTCGTGAACAGGGGTGAGAGCGATTTTCGGGCTCAACCGGCAGGATTCCGGAAAACTCCTGCTTGAAGGAAAGGAAATAACCGTCAACTCGCCGGAGGACGGCGTCGCGCAAGGAATAGCGTATCTGCCCGAAAACCGCTTGCGCGAAGGCCTCGTGCTTCGCAAGTCGATGGCCGACAACATCATCATTACCGTGACAAAGACGCTCAAGGACCGCTACGGCCTCATAGACCGGACGAAGCAAAAAACTCTCGTTGACAACTGGATTCAAACACTCAATATACGTCCGGCCTTTTCCGACCTTCTGGCCTCGAAACTTTCCGGTGGAAACCAGCAACGGGTAGTGCTTGCCAAATGGCTCGCCGTCGCCCCGAGGGTACTTCTCATCGACGAGCCGACAAACGGAATCGACGTCGGAGCCAAGGCCGAGATTCACAAACTGCTCCGCGATCTCGCGGAAAGCGGAATCAGCATCATCATGGTATCCTCCGAGCTTCCCGAGATCCTCGCGATAGCCGACAGGATCATAGTCATGCGCCGGGGAAAAATTTCCGGAACATTCGACGGAGCGACGGCAACCCAGGAAGAAATCATGAACAAGGCGATTCTGGGCGTCAAACAGCAGGCCGCGATATGAACGAAAAGAACAAGGCAGGGAATCGAACACCATGAAAATTAAAATCAAACAAAATCGCGAAGCAGGCATTTTTTTGATACTGATTGTCGTTTCGACCATAATAGCCCTCAACTCGAATGCATTCCTCAAGGTCGAAAATCTTTTTGACATACTGAAAAGCAATATCGTACTCGGAATGATGGCTATGGGCATGCTTCTCGTGCTGCTTACCGGAGGGATCGACGTTTCGGTCGGATCCATGATAGCGGCGGTCACCGTCGTTGTCGGGCAGTTCATGGTGCACGTATCAGGCAATGTGTATCTCGCGATCCTCGTCGGATGCGCCACGGGAACGCTGATGGGCTTGATAAACGGACTCTTGATCGCAAAAATGAAAATAGCGCCGATTGTGGTGACGCTCGGAACCATGAGCGTCATCATCGGCCTTACACTCTACACGACCAACGGAACCTGGATCACCGGTATTCCGGACAGCTTCATCGAATTCGGCAGAAAGACGATCGGCTCGTTCTACCGGCAGGGCGACGAAATGATCGGGCTGCCGGTCCAGTTTCTCTTTCTCCTCTTCACCATAGTGCTGACCTGGTTCATTCTCAAATACACGCTCGTCGGGCGAGGAATCTACGCGATGGGCGGAAACCGCATTTCCGCGGAACGCGTCGGCTACAACCTGGACAACATCACGATCTTCCTGTATGCGTACGAAGGCTTTATCGTGGGACTTGCCGGTGTTGTCCATACATCCATCATGCGACAAGTCGATCCTAACGCGTTCGGCGGCTTCGAGATGCAGGTAATCGCGGCGGTCGTACTCGGAGGCGCGAGCGTACTCGGCGGATACGGATCCGTCTGGGGAACGGTGTTAGGGGTCACACTTTTTACCGTCATCAACAACGGACTCATACTGATGCGCATTCCCACATTCTGGCAAAAAATCGTCGTCGGTATCGTTCTGATAACCTCGATCAGCATTGACGTGATACAGAAGCGATATTGGGAAAATCATACGACGAAAGTGGATCTTGAAGAAGACTGACACATCCCGGAGGAAAAGGTGAAAGGCACAATATTGGCTAACAAACTGAATATTTTCAAAAACAAGGAAACGGTTCTTTTCCTGATATTTATCGGCGTATTTACTCTCATGTCCTTGCTGTCCCCCGGGACATTCCTCACCTGGAGAAACATGCAATCGATGGCGTACCAGCTTCCCGAATTCGGCATTTTCGCGATCGCAATGATGGTGGTCATCATCACCGGCGGGATCAATCTGTCAATCACTTTTACTTCGGCCCTGGGCTCAATAGTCGGGGGGCTTGTACTCTCGAGAATGACCGCTTCGGGGTTTTCCCCCGCGATCACCATATTGGCGGGAACATCTACGATCATCATGGTGGGTTTGGCCTGCGGGGCATTGAACGGTTTCGTCGTAGCGGGAATCGGCGTGTCGCCGATGCTAGCAACCCTGGGAACGATGACCCTCTTCGAAGGTCTCTGTCTCTACATAACCAAGGGCGGTGCCATTTCCGGATTTCCGGACGCCTTCCTTTGGTTCGGAAGCGCAACTTTTTTCGGAGTACCGTTCACCATTGTTCTGTTTATCCTTGTCGTTATCGTCACGTATTATCTGATGGAGCGGAGCGCTTTCGGCCTGTATGCCTATATGATAGGCTGCAGCCCGACAGTGACAAAGTACTCGGGCGTCAATGTCCGGAAAATACTCTTCGGCATTTATCTTTTCTCCGCCCTGCTGTGTGCGTTTGCGGGCATCCTGATGGCTTCCCGCTACAATTCGGCAAAAGAGTCGTATGGATCTTCATATCTTCTCCAGAGCGTTTCCGCTGTGGTACTCGGCGGCACGGGCATCGACGGAGGCTACGGAAAGGTTATCGGAACAGTCATAGCCGTAATGATACTGCAGGTCGTTTCGAGCGGTCTCAATATCTTCGGCGTCAACCGCTATATCATCAACGTTGTCATGGGAGGAATCCTGATTCTGGTTCTCGCGCTCAACCTGATCAATACACAAAAAAAGAGCAACGTTTAAATGGCTAATACTCCGGTCGTATGTCCGGAGAAGAAATATCATGGGGGAAAAACAATGAAGGCTTTACAGAAAGTAATGTTTGCGCTTGTCGTCCTGATTTCGTTGGGCGGAATGTCATTCGCCGGCGGTAAAAAAGACGCGGCTCCGGCCAGCACCACCGCGGCCGCCAAGAAAGTGACCATCGTCGTCATGCCGAAACTCGTAGGTATTCCGTACTTCAATGCATCCGAAGTTGGCGCAAAGAAAGCCGGAGCGGATCTCGGAGTAAATGTAATCTACACCGGACCGACTACCGCGGATGCTGCCGAGCAGGTACGCATGCTGGAAGATCTTATCAGCAAGGGCGTGGACGCGATCTGCGTCGCTCCCAACGATGCGGCAGCACTGTCTCCCGTCCTGAAAAAAGCGAAAGCAGCCGGAATCGTCGTCCTCGACTGGGATACTCCCGCGGACAAATCCCTCGTGGATCTTTCGGTCCATCAGATAGACGACAAAATTTACGGCCAGCACAACTGGGATCTTCTCGTGAAGGAAATGGGCGACACAGGCGACTATGCCATCATAACCGGCGGACTTTCCGCTGCCAATCTCAACGGATGGATCGATGCCGGACTTGCGTATGCCAAAACTGCGTATCCCAAGCTCAATCTCGTCACCGACAAGATTCCTTCCGACGAAAAACAGCAGATTGCCTACCAGAAGGCGCTTGACCTGATCAAGGCTTATCCGAACTTGAAAGGCATCATCGGCGTCTCGACTCCCGCACCGCTCGGTGCCGCACAGGCCGTCCAGGAAAAAGGCCTCAAAGCCAAGATAGCTGTCGTGGGAACCGCTCTCCCCACCTCTTCCCGCCCGTTCCTCGAGGATGGCTCCCTCCGCGTTGCGACCCTCTGGGATCCCGCAAAACTCGGTTACCTGACCGTCGTGCTCGCGAATGACCTTCTCAAGGGCAAAAAACCCGTCGATGGACAGGATGTCGCGAACGTAGGAAAGATCACCGTTTGGGCAGATGGAAAGACGGTCATCATGGGACCGCCCAGCGACTTCACCAAGGAAAATGCCAAGGATTACGCATTCTGATGATTTGAATTCGTAATGTACGAAAAAGCCGCCCGGAAAAGTTTTCCGGGCGGCTTTTTATTTCTTGACGGGAATTGTTTTCAGCACAGATTTGTTTTCGCGAATTCGACCGATTTTTTCGCAAGTGCGTCAAGGTCGGGATTATGGATCATCTCGCGCCAAACGCCGATATCCCTGCCTATCTGTCCGCCCGGCATCAGGAACGGTTCCATCACAAGGGGGCCCGCAAAGCCGATATCATCGAGCGCTCTCTTGATATCCGCCCAGGGCATTCTTCCCATTCCCGGCAGCTTGCGGTTGGTCTCGCCGATATGCAATGCCGACAGATATTTTCCGGCATGGCGTATCGCGTCGCCGATCGAGTCCTCCTCGATGTTCATGTGGAATGTATCGAGCAGGATACGGCAGGACGGACTATTGACTTCCTCGACATACGCGACGGCCTCCCGACAATCATTTATCAAAAATTGCTCGAAGCGGTTGATCACTTCGATGTTGAGTACGACGCCGCGGTCCTCCGCATACGGAGCTAATTCTTTCATGCTTTTCAGACTTTGTTTCAACATGGGAAGCTTGCTGTCCATTCCTTCGGGAAAAACCGCGGGCCAGTAGCTGTGCACAGTGCCCCCGATCAGACAGCCGCCGACTTCCTGGACGCCGTCGATCATTGCTTTCATGAACAAGACACCGTTTTTCCGGACAGTTTCATCCAGGGATGAAACATCATACTGTTTTTTCAGTCCGATGCCGAAAGTCAGTTCCATGCCTTCCCTGTCGGCCTCGTCCTTCAATTTTTTACGGTCGTCCGTATCCATCTTCGCAATCGTGCCGCCATTCAGCTCGACGATATCGAAACCCAGCCGTTTCGTCTTTTTGATATAGGGAATAAAATCAACGTCCCAGTCATGCGTCCAGTATGCATAAAAAATTCCGAGCTTTCGCATTCTTCTCTCCTTGTGCATTGTGTTGGTTCATATGGATAATTATATTGCGTCGTCGGTTTGCTGTACACAGCAGGAGACCGTCTTTTCGCTGAACAATCGGTTTTATTCCGGTTATAAGCCGAACTCCGAGTCGGCGTCCTTCGGGTTGAAATCGATTTCTCCCGAAGCACCGCCGATAACCTGTGCGTTCCGGAAATTCTTGCATGTCATGCCGGAAATCTCGTGGAACACCTTGCTGAAATAATACGGATTCTCGAAACCGACCCGCTCCGAAACTTCGTATATTTTCAGGTTCGTGGTTGACAGCAGTTCTTTAGCGATGCCGACCCGATGCTGGTTCAAGTATACCGAAAAATTGATTCCCGTCTCCTGCTTGAAAAGCAGGCTGAGATAACTCTTGCTCATCTCGACTTCCTCCGCGAGATTCGACAGGGTGATATTATCGGCATAATTTCGCTTGATGTAATCGATGCAGCGGTTTATCGGATAGGAATATTTCGAGGCGGGCATGACGAGATTCAGGTTGATCAGCTCGCTGTACAAATCAAGGATGTATTGGCGGACCGCGAGAAAGTCGTGCAGGCTCGCGAAGTTCGAATAGCTGAATTTCGATTCCGTGAGATCGCGGGCGTTCCCCCATTTCCCAGCTTTGGCCAATATCCCGAAAAGATCGACAAGAAAAGCATTCAGACGCTCCACGTTCCGGTCAAGTACCAGAGAGCGCAGTTGCTGCAGCTCAAGCCGCGGACAGGCTATGCACTGACCCATGGTCGTGTCGCTGTATACGCAGATGTCCTCGCTGTCGAAGTATGTCGACATCTGAGCGATCGATGCCTCCCCATAGAGCGCCGCGGCCTCATTCAAAGACGACCCTGCGTGGCTGATCCCGAACGTGATGTTTACCGCGACATATTGACGGACATTGGATCTGATCTTTTGGCAGATATCCAGAATATATTCCGCCAAGCCCTTCGCGCCGGATGTATCGTCCGAGCAGACGACCAGAATTATCCGGTTATGGTCAACCACGATTCCCGATTCATAGTGCCTGTTGGAAAGCTCCTGCTCCGCAATAAGCCTGATGTTTCCGAGAATAAGATCTGGTAAGGGTTCTTCCCCCGGTTCCCTCGATTCCTGGAAAATACCTGATGCGAGTATGATGTTCTCAAACCCGAAATTGTTTTCCTTCCCCGAAAGAAATAATTCAATCCCGGTCTTGGACACCAGCTCCCCTTTTACGATGCGCAAGGCAAAATCATCAAGACGTTTTTGCGTTGTCGCTTCGGCTGCCTCATTCTCGTCCGTGGAACCCGAAGGCTGTTTAATATTTTCCCGATCAATTTCCGCGGATATCCGTCGCAGTATCGCCAACAGATTCTCGTTGTTCAAATCCGATTTGAGCAGATATTCGGACGCACCCAGCTTGATCGCCTCACGCGCGTATTTGAATTCGTCATAATGGCTCATGATCACGATCTTGAGGAATGGTTTCCGTAATTTCAGGACCTGTATCAGCTCGAGACCGTCCAGAACCGGCATCCGTATGTCGGTCAGCAGAATATCAGGATCGGTCTTCTCGAAAAGATCGATCGCGTCCTTGCCGTTATTCGCTATACCGACAATTTCAAAACCGTTTTCGCCCCAATCTATCGTGGTCTTCAGTCCGATCCGTACCAGATATTCGTCATCCGCTATCAGTACTCGCTTCACAATTTATCCTTCATCCCGCAGAATACAGTTATTTCGCTACCAAACAAGATAAATCAAGATTATACTATGGTTCAGCGCATTGTGCAAATTCAGCGGGCATTGCCCGACACGGAGAAAATAAATGGACCGCAAGCAGATCCGGCCAAAGTTCACCATCCAGGGGCGTATCTTTTCCTACTTTTTTTCCTTCGCCCTGCTGGCAATCATCGTCATCAGCATCGTGTTGTTCATTCCGGTTTTCCGAACGCTCAAAACGAGCGAGACGACATTCGCCGTACTCAATACCGCGAAGACAAAATACAACATAGAGTTCGCCTTGCGCCTCATAACCAACACAGGCGGCTTGCTCGGCCGCAACAAGGATCTCAATATCGAGCTGCACAATTCTTATGACCAGAATTCCGCCAATTACCGCAGCAGGCAAAACCGCATCGGAACCATGCTCCAGGACATCATAAGCGTTCAGGAATACATACAGACTATTTACGTCATCAACCCGAACGGCAGTTTTTATTCAAGCAACTGGGGCGTAAACGAGGCGGAAGTCAAGGATTTCTTCGAGGCCTATGGGGTTTTCGGCGACGCTCCCAAGGAAATCTTCACCAATGTCCATTCCGTCGACTATAAACCGGAGCTTCATTATTCGGTCATTTCGTACATCCGGCCAATCTACGACCTTGAGACCGAGAAACTGCTCGGAACCATCATCTTCGATATCGACTACAATTCGATCAAGGAAATACTCACGATCTCTTCGATCCAGAACGACGAGAAAGTAATCATACTCAATCTCGACAACGAGGTTGTTTTTACCTTTCCCTATAACGTCGTGTTCGACGACGTCCTCGAGAAATACCCGGAACTGTTGAAGGGAAACACCACGAAAATGAATGCAACCGTTTTCGGGGCGGACAGCATAATCAGCACGAGCATAGTGGCCTATGCCCAATGGCGGCTCATCAGTATCATCTCGAGCGATTTCATCCATCAACAAACCCGAAACCTCGAGACGATTATCCTGCTTTTCTTTTTGGCTTTCTTTTTGATAAGCCTTGCCCTCTCCTTCGCCCTCGCGAGGACGGTCACCGGCCCCATCCGCGAATTCAACGAAAAATTCAAGCTGGTCCAGCAAGGCGATCTTAGCACACGAACGACCTTCCACACCCATGACGAGATCCAGGAAATGGGCGAGACGTTCAACGTCATGGTCACGCAATTGAAGTCCCTCATCGAGGAGCAGGTTCTGGAGCAAAAGCGCAAATCGGACCTTGAGTACCAGGTACTGCAAGCCCAGATCAATCCGCACTTTCTGTACAACACGCTGGACTCCATCAGATGGCTTGCGAGCATAAATAAAGTACCCGCCATCGCTGACATGATTTCCGTACTTATACACCTGCTCCGGTACAACATCTCCAACATCAACGATCTGGTTCCCTTTACGGACGAGCTGAACAGCGTACAAAATTACATAAAAATACTGAAATACCGGTATGGGGATGATTTTAACGTGGAGTACGATATCGCGGATTCGGTAAAATCGCTTTTTGTGGTCCGTTTCATCCTCCAGCCAATTATCGAGAACTCCATTCTTCATGGCTTCGAGAATCTGGAAGGCCCGGGCCTGGTCTTAATTTCGGCGCGGATTGCGGAATCCCGGCTCATCATCGAGGTTTCCGACAATGGCGTGGGCATGGACTCGCCTGCGCTGGAGAATTTGTCAAAAACAGATTCTTCGCGCAGCCGATTCAGCGGAATAGGAATTCACAACGTAGAAGGCAGAATCCATGCACACCATGGAAAGGAATATGGGATCGCGTTCGCAAGTGCGCCGAACAAGGGTACAACGACCACATTCACCCTTCCGCTGATCGTCGGGGAAGTCAGCGCCCAAAAACCGCCCCACGGGAGCGGCGATAATTGAGCCGGTTTTTCCTTACCGGGACGCCCCGCCCTGGCCATAGTAGGCGTTCGGGCCGTGTTTGCGACGGTAATGCTTGTTGATGATATAGTCGGGCAGCGGCGATGCCGTGGGATCGATCTGAAGCGTGAGGATTGCCATGCGGGCCGCCTCTTCCAGAACCGCGCCATTATACAAAGCCTTGGCCGCGTTCGCACCCCAGGCAAAAGGTCCATGGCCGCCCACGAGAGCCATCGGAACTTCTTCCGGTTTGAGCGGCGTCGCATCACCGACCTTGTCCACGGTTCCCGCTAAACCTGCACCGAACATTTCAACTATAAGGTTTCCGGTTTCCAGCTCGTAATCCTTTTCGACCGCTTCCCGAGTCAGATACGGGGTACAGGGAATCGGGGTCTGCAGATGATCGGCGTGCGTCGTCCCGAAAAGAGGAATAGATCTGCAAGCCTGCGCCCAGGCAACCGCGTAGGTCGAGTGTGTATGGATGATTCCGCGCACGGAAGCCTTGCCGCCGTCGTTGAAGTCC
>JFJP01005752.1_pt1 | contig 13204 bp, 10 predicted proteins | sample 431651 | NCBI WGS metagenome assembly JFJP01 (sample SAMN02602958, study PRJNA72255) | Microbial mat metagenome, whole genome shotgun sequencing project. | biome: fresh water; feature: sink hole; material: water; isolation source: purple microbial (photo- and chemosynthetic) mats found in...
ACAGCTATATTGACTACAACGACCCCGCCTGGCTCAATTGGTGGGGGCCTGACTGGGTGCGCTCCGGGTTGCGGGGATACCAAGAGGCTGGCCGCGATGACCTGACCATGCAACTCGCCTACTTGCCTGACTTCAAGACCGAATCGACCAAGACGGTGGAATTGCCGCCATTCCTGAAAATCAAGCCGGATACGCAAGCCAAGACGTTGCCGAATGCCACTGTGCGTGATTATTTGGTGACCTGGCTCAGCCAGTGGGTGAATGACTACGGCATTGACGGTTTTCGCGCTGATACCGTCAAGCACGTTGAACCCGAGTCATGGCTGGCGCTCAAAGCTGCTGGGGTGAAAGCCTTGGATGCCTGGCGTGCCGGGCATCCGGGCCAGTCGCCCGATAACGCGCCATTCTGGATGACAGGCGAGTACTGGGGTCACGGCATTGCGCGCAGCAAGTCGTTTGATGCTGGTTTTGACAACATGATCAATTTCGATTTCCAGCAGCGTTTTAAAGAAGTGCATGGCAATGCCGAACTCGATCGCCTGTTTGCCGACTACAGCCAGGTCTTGGCCGAGCCCGCCGCGCACAATGTGCTGTCTTATATCTCTTCGCACGACACCGAGCTGTTCAGCCGTAGCCGCGCCATCGAGGCTGGAACGGCGCTGCTGCTGGCACCCGGTGGCGTGCAAATTTATTACGGAGACGAAACAGCACGCCCTGCCGGACCCGCTTCGCCAGGTGACAAGCAGCAGGCGACCCGCTCCGATATGAACTGGAGCAGCATCGACCAGACCGTGCTGACGCACTGGCAAAAGCTCGGAAAGTTCCGTGCCCGCCATGTGGCTCTGGCTCGTGGTGTCCATGCGCGACTGGCCGGTAATCCCTACACGTTCAGTCGCGTGAGTGCATCGGACAAAGTCATCGTGGCGCTGACGCATGAGGCAGGTGCCGTTTCTGTCGGTACGGTGTTTGCCAATGGCATCCAAGTTCGCGATGCCTATACCGGGCGGGTGGCCATGGTGACCGATGGCAAAGTTGAATTGACACCCCACGCCAATGGTGTGGTACTGCTGGAGTCCGCACCCTGAGTTTTCGCAAATTTGTCGTTACTGTTGTCAAAGGAGAAAAAGGATGTTCAAAAAATTGGGTCTCTTGACCACCACCGTGCTGGTCGCTGCGGCGTTTCAGACTTGCGCATTGGCACAGGCGCCCGAACTGGCACCGCTGCCCGATGGTATGGTTTCAATTCACTACACGCGTGCTGCGGGGGACTATGACGGCTGGGGTGCCCATATCTGGGAGTCGTTTGAAGTCACTGATGGTACAAAAGTGACTGGCCCGCGCAAGAAGAGCGATGTGCCACTGGAGGGTGTCACCTGGGGGGCGCCTATGAAACCCACTGGCAAGGACGGGTTTGGTGTTTATTGGCAAGTCAAGGCCGATGAGTTCAGAAACCAAAAAGTCAACATCATCATCCATCGCGGTGACGTGAAGGACCAATGTGGCAAGGACGTTTCCTGGTTCCTTGGACAGGGCAAACGGGCATTTCTGAAGCAAGGTGACTGCAATGTCTATCTTGAGCTGGACAAGGTTTCAAAGTGAACATCACCCGCACCCGGTAAGTGACCACGCCTGTCACCCATCAACAACCCATGACCGGAGAGCAAAAAGATGCGCTTGTGCAGTTCTTTTCAAAAGTGGGGAGGTGTCCTTCCCCTGCTGCTATTGGCCGGGTGTGGCGGAGGGGGCGGGAGCACCCCGCAGGTGCCGTTTGACAGTGCTGTTGTGATCAGCGTGCCTGCAGAGGCGCAGCAAGCGCGGTTAGCGTGCAACCGGGCGCAAGCCAACCTGACCTGTGATCTGCGCACTTACCAGATCATGGTGGAAGCGTTTGTCGATGGTGATACCAGCGCGGACTACAACGTCGGCTACGGCACCAGTGCACACAAGGGCGATTTGCAAGGCATCATCAATTCGCTGGATTACATCAAGAGCCTGGGTGTGAATGCAATATGGCTGACACCCATCTTCAAGTCGATTTCGTTCGCCAGTCAGGACATCGCCCAAAACCGGCTTGATGCGACCGGCTATTTCACCAGCGACTACTTTTCTATTGACCCAAAATTCGGCACGCTGGCGCAAGCCCAAGCGCTGGTCGAAGAGGCGCACAAACGTGGTTTATACGTGTTCTTTGATGGTGTGTTTGGTCACCACAAGGGCAATGTTGTGGCCTCACCGGGCGGGCTCAAGCCGGCGGGGGGTAACAATCCGGTGGACTACAGCCAGCCAGCGACGCTGAGTTTTTACAAAGAAGTAGCCTCCTACTGGATCAAGACCCTCAAAATTGATGGCTGGCGTCTTGACCAGGCTTACCAGGTTCCGACTTCGGCCTGGTCTGCATTGCGTGATGAGGTGGCGCAGGCCTCGGCATCCGTGAGCTACACCAATAGCCAGGGTGTCAAGGTGAATCCGCTGGGTTATATGGTGGCTGAAATCTGGGACAACGAAACAAAAATCGCCGCTACCGGCTATGGTGGCAACACCACACCCGTGTTGAATTCGGCATTTGATTTTCCGACGCGCTACAAACTGTTGCAGACGCTGGCCAGTGAGGAGTCAGGCTACGCGAGTCGCACCGGCAGTAACCTGAATGCGGCCTTTGCCGGTTACAGCACGTATCCTGACCACGCCATGCCAAATTTGATGCTGGGTAATCATGATCTGGTGCGTTTTGGCGATTTGATTCAACGCGCTGGCTTGGGCAATCCTGACGGGGCAGACTACTGGTTGCGCCACAAGGCTGCGCTGTCGTTCATGGCGGCGCACAGTGGACCGATCACACTGTATTACGGTGACGAGATCGGTCAGGAAGTGCCCAACTATGCCGCCAAAGTGACCGCTGGTTGTGCCGACCTGGGTCTATGCGATGACCATGTGAGCCGCAGCCAGGCCTTGATTGATGGTGTGGCTGGTGCGGTACTGAATGCCAGCCAGTCCGAGCTGAAAAACCATGTGGTCAAGTTGATGCAAATTCGGGCTGCCAACCCGGCGCTGTCGATCGGTTCGCGCACGCATCTTTTTTCCAACGACAGCCTGTATGTGGACCGCAAAGATGCTGGGAATAATCGAGTGTTGTATTTGCTCAACACCAAGAGCACGAGTGCCACAGTGAACCTGACTGCTGCGATGCTGGGCAACCCCGCAGACCTGCAGGATTTGCTCAGCGCTGACAAGATTAGCGTGAATACGGCCGGGCAATATGTGGTTGTGCTGCCCGGATTGACGGGCCGCCTGCTCAGGTTTTAGTCAATACCCAAGGTTAATTGTCTTAATTGCCCGTCTGAAAAATGCACTGCACCCCGTGTGAACCTCACGGTATCTGGATGCTAAATCAGCCTCTAGCCCTTGCTGCATAAGCGCAGACAGCTATATTAAAAATACTAAACAGCTGGATTGTTTTCATCTTGGAGGTCTGGCGACCAGGGTGTCGCCATGGCGAATTGCTCACTGGCCCAAGCCCCAAGATCAATCTGCTTGCAGCGCTCACTGCAAAATGGCCGAAACGCATTGCTGATGGCATACACGCTGGTGCTACCACAATTGGGGCAGGCCACCTGCCGCACGATGGGTTCTTCGTTGCGGGGCGCTGGCTTCATGAACACAGCGCCAGCTCAAAAGCCACGTCTTCTGTGACTGGATGAGGCCGCTGGTCATCACCCTGGCGCATCAGGCGCACCGACACCATCAACCGGTTACCGCTGATCTCGGGGATCAGCTCTTGTGATACTTCAAGCGCCACGCGCATCAACAAAAACGTGCGGCCCTGCGGCAGGCTTTGTTGAAACTGGCCGCCATTGGCAATCACCTTTTGCGGTGCACCCGAGTCGCGCAGCAGTTTCAACAGCAAATGCACCGCATCGGACAGGGCCGCCAGGGTGCCAGTCCATTGGGCCAGATCGGCTTGTCGGCTGACACCCGTTTTGTGTTGCCAGGCGTAATACGAGGGCAGGTCAAACTCGCAGGTGCCGCCCGGAATACTGATGCGGCTGCGAATGCTCATCAGCCAGTCGTTTTCAGTCAGCGGCTGGCCGGCCTTGCCCGGCTGGTTGCTCAGCGCCTCAAAGCAATGGTCCAGCTCGCCAATGACCTTGTCGAGCACGGCTTCGGCAATCGCCGGGTTGCCACGAAAGGCATCCAACATGTGCCTTTGTTTGTCAATATCTTTGAGCAGGTCAGATTTGAGGTCGGCACGCGCCGCCACGTCCATGATCTCAAACAGGGTCACCAGCGCAAAATGGTGGTCCAGATCGTCCATGCGGGAGGCCAGCTGGTGCAGGCGCACAAACAGGTGCTCCAGCCGCAAATAAGTGCGGATACGTTCGTGCAGGGGGTATTCGTAAAGGATCACGCTAATTTGTCGGGGTCTTGATGTGTGGCAATGATAGCCCGAAGCCCGCTGCCAGCAAGCGCACTTGCGCCTCCAGTTGTTTCAAAGAGATGCCGTCATTCAAAATCACCCAGTCGGCCACAGCCAGACGCTGGGCGCGACTGGCCTGTGCGGCAATGATGGCCTCGATGGCGGGGCGCTCCAGTGCGCTGCGCGCCATCACCCGGGCGATTTGCGTCTCAGGGCTACAGTCCACCACCAGCACTTGGTTAACCCGGTCACGCCAATGGGCTGACTCCACCAGCAGTGGCACATCGAACACCAGGCAGCGGCTGCCGGCGGCCTCTGCGGCTTGCGCCTGCTGCCAGATTTCAGTCTGAACCAGGGGGTGAATGATGGCTTCAAGCCGTTGGCGGGCAGCGGCATCGGTGTAGGCCAGACTGCGCATGCGTTGGCGGTCAAGCGCACCTTCGGGGGTAATGAAATCGCTACCAAAAACCTGGCGAATTGCTGCAATGGCTTGCCCGCCGGGCGCGGTCAGACTGCGCGAAATGGCATCGGCATCCATCACCGCTGCCCCCAGATCAGCCAGCAACGCGGCGACCGTGCTCTTGCCGCTGCCAATGCCGCCGGTCAAACCCAGCTTGAAGGCTGCTGCCACGCCCTTACAGCCCGACAAACTTCAAAATGGCCTGTGGCCCGGCCACCATGGCGGTCAGCCCCGCACCCGCCAAAAATGGCCCGAACGGCACATAGCCGCCGGCGCGTAAGCCGCTGGAAAACTTCATGGCGATGCCGATGATGGCGCCTATCACCGAGGCCATCAAGATGATCGGAATCAGTGCCTGCCAGCCAAACCAGGCGCCCAACGCGGCAAACAGCTTGAAGTCGCCAAAACCCATGCCTTCCTTGCCGGTGGCCAATTTGAACGTCCAGTACACCAGCCACAGCGACAGATAGCCGCCCACCGCACCCCACAGCGCATCAGCCAGCGGCACACGGGTCAGGCCCAGCGCGGCCAATATCAGGCCGGCCCACAGCAGCGGCAGCGTGATGTCGTCGGGCAGCAGCGTGGTGTCCCAGTCAATCATGCCCAGTGTCAGCAGCGCCGCAGCGAAGCCGCACCACGCCAGCGTCACCGGTGTGACACCAAAGCGCCAGGCACAGAAGAAAAACAACGCACCCGTGGCCAGTTCCACCGCCGGGTAGCGCAGGCTGAACGGCGTGTGGCAGTGGCGGCACTTGCCGCGCAACACCAGGTAGCTCAACAGCGGGATGTTTTCAAACCAGCTCAAGGTGTGGCCGCACTTCTGGCAGCGCGAGCGCGGTGTCATCAGATTAAACGGCGGCGCATCGGGCAGCGGCTTGCCTGCCATGTCAGCGCACTCGGCCTTCCATTGGGCCTCCATCATCACTGGCAGGCGATAAATCACCACATTGAGAAAACTGCCAATCAGCAGCCCCAGCAAGCCAATCAATCCGGCATCCACGCCTTGAGATACAAGCATCACACCACCTGACCCAATTTGAAAATCGGCAGGTACATGGCCACCACAATACCGCCAATCACGGTGCCCAGAATCACGATGATGATGGGCTCCATCAGACTCGAAATACCCGCCACCATGTCATCCACCTCGGCTTCGTAAAAGTCGGCCGCCTTGCCCAGCATGTGGTCAATCGAACCAGATTCTTCGCCAATCGCGCACATCTGCAACACCATGGACGGGAACAGGTTGGCGTTGGTCATGGCCGCGGTCAGCGCGGTGCCGGTGGACACCTCTTGCTGGATTTTGATGGTGGCCGACTCAAACACCCAGTTGCCCGCCGCGCCACCCACCGAGTCCAGCGCCTCGACCAGCGGCACACCGGCGGCAAACATGGTTGACAGCGTGCGCGTCCAGCGCGCAATGCTGGACTTTTCGACCAGCACGCCAAAAATCGGCAGCTTGAGCATCAGCTTGTCCATGAAAATTTGCACTTTCTGGTTGCGCTGCCAGGCCTGCATGAAGAAGTAAAAACCACCGCCCAAGCCGCCAAAAATCAGCCACCAAAATTTGACAAAAAACTCGCTCATGGCGATCACCATCAAGGTCGGCGCTGGCAAGTCGGCACCAAAGCTGGTAAACACCTCCTTGAAAGAGGGCACCACAAAAATCATGATCACTGCGGTGACGACAAACGCCACGATCAGCACCGAGATCGGATACATCAAGGCCGACTTGATCTTTGACTTCATCGCCTCGGTTTTTTCCATATAAACCGCCAAGCGGTCGAGCAGCTGGTCCAAAATACCGGCTGCCTCACCGGCCTCCACCAAGTTGCAATACAGGTTGTCAAAGTACAGCGGGTATTTGCGAAACGCCGTGCTCAGCGAGGTGCCGGTTTCCACATCGGTGCGGATGTCGTTGAGCAGTCGGGTCACGCTGGGGTTAGGGTTGCCGCGGCCGACAATGTCAAACGCCTGCAACAGCGGCACACCGGCTTTCATCATGGTGGCCAGTTGTCGCGTAAAAATCGCCATGTCCTTGGGCTTGATGGCTTTGCCGGCGCTCATGCGGCGTTTTTTGATCTTGGTGGGCATCACGCCCTGGCGGCGCAACGCAGCTTGCACCTGGTTTTCGCCACCGGCGCGGATTTCGCCGCGCACCTGCTTGCCGTTGCGGTCCTTGCCCTCCCATTCATAGACCATCTCTTTAAGGCCTTTTGTCTTTTCAGTCGCCATGGTGTGATGCCGCTAGTTGGGTTGATGGGTTGGTAGGTGCAAGTTCAGTTTATTCGTTGGAGCAGGCCAGCACTTCTTCAAGCGAGGTCAGCCCTATTTTCACCTTGTGCAGACCGGCTTCGCGCAAAGTATGCACCCCTTCGCGGCGCGACTGCTCGGCGATCTCCATCGCGCTGCCGTCACGCAGGATGATGCGTTGTATTTCTTCGCTGATGGGCATCACCTGGTAAAGTCCGACGCGCCCCTTGTAGCCATTGTTGCAGGCGCTACAGCCTACGGGGTGGTAGGGCTTCCAGCTACCGTCAAGTTCTTCAAGTTTGAAGCCTGCCTCCAGAAGCGTCTTTTGCGGTATGTCAACAGCCACTTTGCAACCCGGGCACAACCGCCGTGCCAGGCGCTGGGCAGTGATCAGCAGCACGCTTGACGCAATGTTGAAGGGCGCCACACCCATGTTGCGCAGCCGAGTCAGCGTCGCTGGTGCGTCGTTGGTATGCAATGTTGATAGCACTAAGTGCCCTGTCTGTGCCGCCTTGATGGCAATATCTGCCGTTTCAAGGTCACGGATTTCACCGACCATGATGATGTCCGGGTCTTGCCGTAAAAACGACTTGAGCGCCACGGCAAAGGTCAGGCCGGCTTTCTCGTTGACGTTAACCTGGTTGACACCAGGCAAATTGATTTCTGACGGGTCTTCCGCTGTGGCAATGTTGACACCTGGTTTATTCAGGATGTTCAGGCAGGTGTACAGCGACACCGTCTTGCCGGAACCGGTTGGGCCGGTTACCAGAATCATGCCGTAGGGGCGGTTGACGGCCTGTAACAGACGTTCTTTTTCTTTGGGCTCATAGCCCAGTGCATCGATGCCGAGCTTGGCGCTGCTGGGGTCCAAAATACGGATGACGATTTTTTCGCCAAACAAGGTGGGTAGCGTGCTGACGCGAAAATCAATCACCCGATCGGGCCCGATCTTGAGCTTCATCTTGCCGTCTTGCGGCACGCGCTTCTCGGAGATGTCCATCCTTGAGATCACCTTGATGCGCGAAGCCAGCTTGTCCTTGATGGCAATCGGTGGTGAGGCAATCTCGCGCAGCTCGCCATCAATGCGAAAACGCACCCGGTAATTGTGCTCGTAAGGCTCAAAATGCAGGTCCGAAGCGCGCATGGTGAAGGCATCAACCAGCATTTTTTGCAGAAACTTGACGACGGGCGCGTCATCGACTTCAGCGGTCGAGGTGCTCGGGCTGTCGTTGACGGGCTCGGAGGCCAGATCGTCAAACTCAAAATCGCCGCCCACAATGTTCTCAATCGACTCAGCTGCCGATGTCGATTGCGCGGCTACCAGCTTCAGCAGCTTGTCGTACTCGGCCACCACCCAGTCCACGTTCAGCCGGGTGGCAAACTTGATTTTCTCTACCGATTGCTGATCTGACGGGTCGGCAGTGGCCACGATAAGCCGGTTGGGCCGCTTGCCCAGCACCACCAGCCGGTAGTCCTGGCAAATTTTGCTGTCCAGCAAGTCCCGGGGCAGACGTTGCGGGTCAACCGCGTCCAGATCAATCAAAGGCACGGCAAACGCCTGCGACAAGGTGTGCGCCAGATCTTTGGCAGATACCGCCCCCGAGCCGGTCAGCTCGGCAATAAAGCTGGCGCGTTTGCTTTGCGCCTTGCGGTAAATCTCTTCAGCAAACTTTTGGTCGAGCTTGCCGGCCGAGACAAGTGTCCTCCCCACGCCGGGCAAGGTGGTGGTTTCATTGGGGTCAAGAGTGGTTTCAGCTGCGCACATAAGGCGTGAATGTACTACTTGGGGAGCCTGTTTTCACCCATGAGCAGCAGTTCGTGTGGTGCCAGATGCAAAAGCAGCGCGTCGCTAGCGCCCCCCAGGGCTGCCGCCAGCCACGGCGTGGTCAACCAATCGCAAAGCATGGGCGGCAGATGTGCTATAAGGTATATAGCTGGCTGCGCAATAGCAATAAGGGCTAGAAGGCTAAATCGCTTAAAAATTCAGAACGATCTTGGCGATTCATGCTTTCACGCTCCCAAAAAGTGCTTGCGGTAGCGCGTCGGCAGGTCGGCAATGCGCATCAGCATCGGCAGGTCTGCCGTGTTGAAATCCGGGTCCCAGGCCGGAGCCCCCAGCACCTTGGCACCCAGGCGCAAATAACCCTTGATCAAGGCCGGCGGTTCAACATCCAGGTTGCCGTCAAAGCGCTCTACCGGCAACGGCAGCCGCGGGCGCACCTGGTACTCGATCGGGGCCAAGTGGGTTTGTTTGACCTTGTTCCAGATGCTGGTGGCCACATCACCGCTGACCACACCGTTGTGCAGCATCGGAATACTGGCGCAGCCGACCATGCTGTCGAGCTGGTTGCGCACCATGAACTCGGCCAGCGCGCCCCACAGCGCCATGATGACACCGCCGGTGCGGTAGTCGGGGTGAACACAGCTGCGGCCCAGCTCCACCATGCGCGAGCGGATGCTGCGCAGGCGAGTCAAGTCAAATTCGGTGTCGCTGTAGGTGCTGCCGACGCGTTTGGCTTGCGCCGGGGTCAGCACGCGGTAGGTGCCAACCACCTCGCCGCTTGCGGCATCGCGCACCAGCAGGTGTTCGCAGTAATTGTCAAACAGGTCCACGTCATGACCGGGCACACTGGTGTTCAGCCTGGCCCCCATTTCGGTGGCGAAAACGCTGTAGCGCAGTCGCTGGGCGGCGCGCACCTCGTCGGTGTGATGTGCCCAGCTGACTTCTATGTGGCCATGTTCGGCGCGGGCGGCAGACTGCGTGGTGTGGTGAACAGCCAGCGGATCAGGTCGATGAAGTGACCCCCGTGGAAAATTCACTTCAGATAGCGGAAATACCGGGTTGGGAAGTTCGTTCATGGCGGGCTCCTTGTGGCTTTGAAGGGTGGTCAGGCAGTGCAAATCGCACTTGTTTGACGCAATTCTGAAAGCCTGCCATGACGGGTTCAAGGCGGTTTGATGGCATCTGTGTGACAAGCATCACTTGGATGGCGTAACAACGCCGTTGACCGATTCCGTTGGGCAATCTACGGCAGCAAGATCACGCCAACAGCAGCAGTTTCCCCTGAATTAAATTTATATAACAAATCAGCCTGTAGCCCTTACGCAGAAAGCGCTATACGCTATTGTTCTGATACTTCCCGCAACATGGGTCCGTGCCATTGGGGGCAGAGCCCGATTCGGTGACGCGCTGCACGCCATGCCAGCCGCCGCAGGCCGAATCGGGATACGACCCCAAAATCATTGCGTCGCTGAAATTTTCGACGGCTACTGAAAACCGATACCGCTGAACTCAGGCCAGCAGTGCCAGGGCAAATTCGCGGGCGTTAAAAGTTTCCAGGTCTTCGAGTTTTTCGCCAACACCGATGAAATACACCGGAATCGGGCGCTCCCGGGCAATGGCTGCCAGCACGCCGCCCTTGGCAGTACCGTCGAGCTTGGTGACGATCAGCCCGGTGAGGCCCAGCGCGTCGTCAAAGGCTTTGACCTGGTTCAAGGCGTTTTGCCCGGTGTTGCCGTCAATCACCAGCAAAATCTCATGCGGTGGTGCGCTGGCCGGTGTGCCGTCGAGCGGGCCGGTTTTTTGAATCACCCGTTTGATTTTTTTCAGCTCTTCCATCAGGTGCAGTTGCGTGGGCAAGCGCCCGGCGGTATCGATCAGCACCACGTCGCGGCCACGCGCCTTGCCGGCACTCACCGCGTCGAACGACACTGCGGCCGGGTCGCCACCGTCCTGGCTGATGATGTCCACCGTGTTGCGGTCAGCCCACACGCCCAGCTGTTCGCGTGCTGCGGCCCGAAACGTGTCGGCAGCGGCCAGCAGTACGCTGGCGCCTGAGTCAGCCAGATGCCGGGTGAGCTTGCCGATGGAGGTGGTTTTGCCGGCACCGTTCACACCGGCGACCATCACCACGGTGGGCGTGAACTGGCCAATGACCAACGGCTTCTGCAATGGTGTCAGCAGATGCGTCAGCGCATCAATCAGCAAGCCCTTGACCACTGCCGGGTTGCTGGTGCCGCTGTCCATCACGCGAAATTTCAGGTCAACCAGCAAGGCGGCGGTTGCTTTGGTGCCGGTGTCGGCCATCAGCAGTGCGGTTTCCAGGTCTTCGTACAGCGCATCGTCGATTTGCGCGCCGGTGAACACGGTGGCAATGCTGGCACCGGTTTTGCGCAAGCCGGCCTTGAGCTTGTCCATCCATGATTTGCGCTGGATGGGTTCGACGGGCTCGGCTGCCGATGCCAATGTGGCCGCTGCGGCCGCTGCCGGTGCCAACACGGTTGCGGCTGCGCTGGTAAAAGGCCGCTGGCTGGACCCTAAGGCTGCTTCACCTTCGGCACTGATGCCAGTAGGCGCAACCGGTCCGCTGGCAGCGGGCATATTGGCGCTGGGCGCGGTGTTTGTGGCGACATTTGTCGCTGCGCCGGGTATGCCTGGTGGAGGCGCATCGTCGGGCAGCGGCATCGGCTGTGGCACGGGTGGTACCGCAGGTTGGTCTTTGGAGAGGAATTTTTTCTTGAAAAAACTGAACATTTTGGGTTTCGTGGTATCTCTGCATTCTATGAAACACCATTCACCTGTCTTCAAACGAATTTTTCCGCTGGCCCGGCAACTTGGCGCTGGCTGGCTATGTGCTGCGGCATTGGGCGTGGCGTACGGGCAAAACCTGGCTCCGCCAACCAACCCACAGCCTGACGCGATCGCCACCGATGTGGCCCAGGCGCAACAGTTCACCCTGGCCAATGGCATGACGCTGATCGTCAAACCCGATCGGCGCGCCCCCACCGCAGTCCACATGCTTTGGGTGCGGGTGGGTTCGATCGACGAGGTGGATGGCACTTCAGGCGTGGCGCATGTGCTCGAACACATGATGTTCAAGGGCACGCCCAGCGTCAAAGCCGGCGAGTTTTCACGCCGCGTGGCTGCCCTGGGTGGCCGCGAAAACGCCTTTACCAGCCGCGACTACACCGGCTACTACCAGCAGGTGCCGGCGCAGCAACTGGCAGCGGTGATGCAATTGGAGGCCGATCGCTTTGCCAACAGCCAATGGGCAGACGAGGAGTTCAAGAAAGAGCTTGAAGTCGTCAAGGAAGAGCGCCGCCTGCGCACCGAAGACAACCCGCACGCGCTGCTGGGCGAGGCACTCAACGCCACCGCGTTTGTGGCATCACCCTACCGCCGGCCGATCATCGGCTGGATGAGCGATCTGGAGTCGCTGACCCCCGAGGATGCCCGCGCGTTTTACCAGCGCTGGTATGTGCCAGCCAACGCTGCCGTGGTGGTGGCGGGCGATGTGGATGTGGCGCAAGTGCGCGCGCTGGCTGAAAAATACTATGGACAGCTACCGTCCCGCGCCGTGCCAGGGCGTAAGCCGCGCAACGAGCCACGGCAAAGCGGCATCAAGCGGCTGGATTTCAAGGCCCCGGCCGCGCAGGCCAGCGTGACACTGGCGTTCAAGGTGCCGTCGCTGCAATCGGTGCCAAACCAGCCGGAGCCCGCCCTTTTGCCAGCCCTTGGCGCAGCGCAGGGCGGTGCCTTTGCCGCTACAGCGTTGCCAACGGCTGTGGCCAGCGATGACGCGTTGGCGCTGACGGTGCTGGCGGCGGTGCTTGACGGCTACAGCGGAGCCCGGCTGGAGCGCAGCCTGACACAAGGGCCAGACCGGGTGGCCGATAGCGTAGGTGCCTACAACGGCCTGTCGGGACGCGGGCCGCAAATGTTCATGCTGATGGGCACACCGGTGCCGGGTAAAACCACCGACCAGGTGGAGCAGGGCCTGCGCGCGCAGGTGCAGCGCATCGCCACGGATGGCGTGACAGCCGCCGAGCTGGCCCGCGTCAAAACCCAGTGGGTGGCACGCGAGGTTTATAAGCGCGACGCACTGTTCAACCAGGCACGCGAACTTGGCAGCTACTGGGCGCTGGGGCTACCACTTGATGCCAGCGAGCAACTGGTGGCTAAACTGCGCGCGGTCAGTGCAGAACAGGTTCAGGCGGTCGCAGCCAAATACTTTGCCGATGATCAGCTTACCGTGGCGCAACTGGTGCCGCAGCCGCTGGGCACGCCGCGCAAATCA
>JFJP01033125.1_pt1 | contig 13204 bp, 24 predicted proteins | sample 431651 | NCBI WGS metagenome assembly JFJP01 (sample SAMN02602958, study PRJNA72255) | Microbial mat metagenome, whole genome shotgun sequencing project. | biome: fresh water; feature: sink hole; material: water; isolation source: purple microbial (photo- and chemosynthetic) mats found in...
TCGTTGCGTTGCTCAATCATTTTAGAGAAAACGATTGGCCTTCTCCTTTACCCGATGAGAAAGCGCACGCTTTATTAAATAATTTACGCAGTGCTTCTTCTGTGCCAGAGGACGATGGTTCTGAACCTGGTCGCGCGACACAAGCTAAACCCGAAGATGTTGCTTTACAAATTCCTGAAGATGTTAATCAAGATTTGCTCGCGGCTTATTTACAAGAAGCTCCTCAAAATGCAGCCGATTTTACGGCGTGTTTGCAACGGATCGTTAAGAACCCCGCACCAGATGACGTTAAATTAGGTCAACGGATTGCACATACTTTAAAAGGTTCTTCAAATATTATCGGGATCAAAGGGGTTGCAACGTTAGCGCATAATCTTGAGGATATTTTAGAATATTTATTTGAAAACGCCGTTCCGCCGCCGCCCGCGTTAACCAAAACGATGATCGAGGCTGCCGATACCCTCGAAGTCATGATTGATTCGTTGCAAGGCAAAGAAGAACCTCCCGCGAATGCGTTGGCGATTTTGCAAGAAGTCTTGGATTGGGCGAATCGCATCGATCACAATCAATTAAATGTCACCGACGACGAAATTGCGAAACGTAAAGCCGAAATTGCTTCTCAAGCGGCTGCCGCGCCCAAACCAGCATCGCCAACGGGTGGTGGAGCGGTTGCCCAAGCTGCGGCGGCAGGTGCGCCTCAAGAAGCGGGCGAAACTGAACAATTCCTCCGCGTTCCGACTCGAACCGTCGATAATTTATTGCGTTTAATTGGGGAAATGTCGATTTCGGTCGGGCAGATTCAAGAGCGTTTGAAACACGTTATTCATAGCACTAAGTCTTGTGCGTGATGTCACGAATCGTCGCAAACACCGCTTAGATGGCGGAAACAACATCATCGCCGAAGATCAAGAAAAACAATTTGATTCGCTGGAATTTGAGCAATACAACGAATTACACAGTTTAACCCACAGTTTTATTGAGTCGATTGCGGATTCGCGGGAATTGGGCGGATCGATTTTGGAAGATTTGACCGCGCTCGACGGGATGTTTATCCATCAAGGTGCCGATTAAATCGATCATTGCGCGGTTGGAGCGGATCGTTCGCCAAACCTGTCGTTCGACTGAAAAGTTGGCAGATTTGGTAATGGTCGGCGGCGATATTTTGATCGATGGGGACGTTTTAACCAAACTGCTCGATCCATTAATGCACATTTTGCGGAACTCGATCGATCACGGGATGGAATTGCCTGCGGATCGGGTCGCGTCGGGCAAACCTGAAACGGGAACGGTCACGATTCGTTGTTATCGTCAAGGAAATAACATCGTTGTGAAGTGCGAAGACGATGGGCGCGGGTTAAATTTTGAGAGAATTCGGCAAATTGCGGTCGATCGGGGCTTAGTCACTGAAAATCAAGAACTTTCTCCCCGCGAATTAAGCCGTTTGATTTTAATCCCCGGCTTCTCGACCAAAGGCGCAGTTACTCAAGTTTCGGGGCGCGGCGTGGGCATGGACGTGGTTCACACCAGCATTTTGGAATTGAAAGGATCGTTGGAAATCGAATCCGAAACCGGGCGCGGATCGGCGATAATCTTGATTCTTCCGATGACCCTCGTCACCGAGCACGTTTTATTGGTTGGCGTGACCACTCAAAAATTTGCGTTGCCGACCCATCACTTAGCGCAAGCGTTGACCCCAGATTCGGGCGAATTCCGTCGGATCGGGGATTCTCTCAATTTCCATATGGATAAAAACGCTTATCCTGTCATAACGTTAGGAGATTTGTTGGGATTAGCGGGTTCGCCGCCCTCCACCGAAAATGAAACTCGTCCGCTCGTTTTAGTCAAAGGGGAATCGAGCATCACGGCGGTGATTGTGGATTATTTATATGATTCGCGTCATCTTGTATCGAAAACGATGGGACGTTATGTCAAAAAAGTTCGAGGCGTTGCGGGCGCGTCGATTTTAGGGGACGGTAGCGTGGTGGCGATGATTGATTTACCAGAACTTTTACGTCAACCCGCGCAAAGTTTGATGCCGAGCAGCTCGAATGATGGCGAAATTTCGACGGCGGCAGCGTTAGGTGTTCCCAACATTATGATCGTCGACGATTCGTTGAGCGTGCGCAAAGTCTTATCGCAACTCATTGAAGACAATGGCTTTCAAACCATGTTGGCGAAAGACGGGCTGGAAGCGGTCGAACAAGTGTCTCAACGCAAACCCGACGTGATGTTGGTCGACATGGAAATGCCGCGCATGAACGGGATCGAATTAACCGCTCACATTCGCGCCAACGAAGCCACCAAACATATCCCGATCTTCATGATTACGTCGCGAACCACCGAGAAACACCGTCAATTAGCGAAAGAAGCGGGCGTGTCGGCATATCTGACCAAGCCTTATCAAGACACTGAATTGCTGGCGTTGATCAATGACGCGCTGCGCAACAAACGTTAAACCTTAACCGGCAGGAGTTAAAGAAATGGTGCATTTCTATGTCCTGCTGGGATTTGATGGTTTGCATCTCTTACTTCCTCAGCATGAAATCCGCGTCGTAGAAATCATCGAAGACGTTGAATTACACGTCGAACCCGAAGAAGCCGCCGCAGGTGTCATGGGCTGGATTTCTCAAAGCGATCAACAATTTCCCGTTTTTAGTTTGAATTATTCTTTAGAACTGTATAATCATTTGCCGCTCACCCGCAAATACTGTGTGTTGCTCGAAACCGAAGAAGAAGCCGTGCTCGGCATTACTTGCGATGAATTTATTTCATTAGATGATTTCAAAGGCGACTTACATTTGCAAGAAATTCCTCCCGCGATGCACTTAGATTTTTCTCCCCTGAGCGGTTTAGGTATTTATGAAGATAAAATGATTTGTCAAACCGATGCGTCTTCTTTGATGGGTTATTTGACCGCGCACGCCGAAGAACAAATCGCTCAAATGGAAGAAACTTTCGACGAACCTTTCATCAGAAATGAAGAAGAATCCCCCGTTATCATCGACACGCCACTTGAAGAAGAATTGTTTGCAGATTAGTGCAATGATTAAAAATACCTTAGACTTTATTCCTCAAACTTAATTGAAAAATTAGAAGAACACATTATGTGGGATACGAAACCAAAAACAGTTGAAACTTATCGCGCTTGGGTGCTCAATTTTGGAAAAGGATTGCGCGCGGCGGTTTCCTTCAATGAAATGTCCCAAGTTTTATTAGAACCTCCTCTGTTTGTTCTACCTCATACCCCCCGTTATTGTTATCAATTGTATTTGAGAAATAATACCTATTTACCTGTCATGCACGTTCCAACATTGCTCACGGCAGGAAAAGAGCCAGCTCCTAAAGCAACTTATTTCTTGGGATTAACCGTTTATCAAACCGAACCTTATGCACCTTTGAAATACGGCTGCTTACATTTAGAAAGCCTGCCCGTTGCCGTCGATATTAGTAATGCTCAATCATGCACGTTACCCGAAGATCAACCCTTATGGCAAATGATTGCAATGTCGGCTTTTTCTTATGAAAATCAAAAGATTCCCGTCTTAGATTTAACCGCTTTATTTTCTGCTCAATTACGTCAAGAAGTTTCTTGAAATTATTACAAAAATCAATACATTAGGAGGAAATATGAACGATTTATCTCCACCACTTAAAATCGCTTTGAGTTATGCGTTTTTTGGCATTCTATGGATTTTATTTTCGGATAATGTATTGAGTTTTATCGTTAAAGATATAGAAATGCTGATTTTAATTCAAACCTTTAAGGGCGCACTCTATGTTTTAATAACGACCTTATTGCTCTATTTTCTGATCAATCGTGATTACCAAAAATTGCTTTCTAAAGAACATGAAAAAAACCAAATTTTTAGAGCAACCATTCGAGCTGTTCATCACATTTTGAATAATTTTTTGAACAATATGACTTTGTTTAAATTAGAAGCGGAAAATTGCGAGGAATTTGATAAAAATGTATTGAATTTATATGACGAAGTGATTGAATCTGCACAAACCCAAATCCAAGACCTCAGTTCTATTCACGAACTCACCGAAGAAGAAATCAAAAACTCGGTGTTTCCCAAATTTTAAATCGCCAAAAAGCGGCGAAACTTTTTTAAAATATTTTCCGCTAAAAAATAGGGTGATGATGTAAATGCGGGTGGTTTTTTAATGTAGCTCATTGAAATATAAAGATTATTTATTTATAAATGACATAATCCCCAACGCTTGAAATTGTCATCAGTCGTTGCTTTTCTTTTTGTAGAGAATGGGTTATCATACTCGTTTTTTTGGATTGAGCTATGGCAAATCAACGCATACGAATTCGCTTAAAAGCCTTCGATCATCGATTGCTGGATCAGTCGACCCGTGAAATCGTTCAAACTGCGCGCAACACAGGTGCAATGTTTAAGGGACCGATTCCGTTACCGACGAAAAAAGAGCGCTTTACCGTATTGACTTCCCCCCACGTCGACAAAGATGCGCGGGATCAATACGAACTTCGAACCCACAAACGCTTGTTGGATATTATTGATCCAACCGACAAAACCGTCGATGCTTTAATGAAGCTCGATTTGGCGGCGGGCGTGGATGTACAAATTAAATTGAATTAACTGGTTGCAAAAATGTGTTCTTTTTCAATTAGTTGGAGTATCTATAGATGACCATCGGACTCATCGGGCGTAAATGTGGGATGACCCGCATTTTTAAGGAAGACGGTACGGGTGTGCCAGTTTCCGTGATTGAAGTCACGCCCAATCGTATCACCCAACTTAAATCCGCCGACGGTAAAGATGGCTACAACGCCGTGCAATTAACTTATGGCAACGTTAAAGCTCAGCGCATCAATAAACCGAGCGCGGGCGTGTTCACCAAAGTCAATGTTGAAGCAGGTCGCGGCTTGCAAGAGTTTCGCGTGACTCCTGAAGCACTTAGCCAATACAGTGTCGGTCAAGCATTGGCGGTCGATATCTTTGCCGAAGGTCAAAAAGTCGACGTGGTCGGGGTCAATAAAGGGAAAGGCTTTGCGGGTGTTATTAAACGCTATCACTTTGCCACTCAAGACGCGACGCATGGTAACTCCTTGTCTCATCGTGCCCCCGGTTCTATTGGTCAACGCCAAAGCCCCGGTCGCGTGTTCAAAGGCAAAAAAATGGGCGGGCAAATGGGCAACGTCCAAAACACCATGCACAACCTTGAAGTCGTCAAAATCATCGCCGAGAAAAACCTCTTATTAGTCAAAGGGGCAATTCCTGGTGCGCCAGGTGGCGACGTGATGGTTCGTCCAGCGATTAAAGGTTAAGTGCAACCGCATGTTTTACACAGGATTTTGAAAGCTACTTTTGAAATCCATAACAGCATTCCCATAAGTTAACGCGGATTAAACGCGGATTATCGCGCAAAGTTTTACGAAATAGCGCGGATAAACATGGATATAGATTATGGAATTAACATTACAGAGTATTAACAACTCCTCCGCTGGAGCGATGACCGTTAATGACGCGACGGCGTATTTAGCGGGCGGTCGATCAGGCACTGCCGCTCAAAAAACCCGTGCAGAAGTGCGTGGATCAACGGCAAAACCTTGGAAACAAAAAGGAACAGGTCGTGCGCGGGCGGGTCATGTTCGCAGCCCCATTTGGCGCGGCGGTGGGGTCACTTTCGCAGCTAAAACCTCCGATCATTCACAAAAACTCAACAAAAAAATGTATGCGGGCGCAATGCGGGCAATTTTGTCTGAATTAGTGCGTCAAGAGCGTTTGGTGGCTGTGGATAGCTTCGATGCGGTCACCCCTAAAACCCGTGATTTGTTAGCACAATTAAAAGGCGTTGTCCCTGCTAAAACCTTGATTATCACCGATGAAGTGAGTGATAACTTATGGTTAGCTGCGCGCAATGTGCATACGATTCGTTTAGCAGACACTGCGTCATTAGAACCTGTTAGCTTAGTGTGGGCAGATAAAATCATCGTCACCCGTGCGGCTTTAACCGAACTTGAGGAGCGCTTCGCATGATTCCACAAACTCGTTTGATGCAAGTGTTGTTGTCGCCCAAAACCACTGAAAAAGCGACCCTTCAAGCCGACAAGCATCGCCAATTTGTCTTTAAAGTCGTGAAAAATGCGTCTAAAGACGAAATCAAAGCAGCGGTTGAGTTTTTGTTTAACGTAAAAGTGCAAGCGGTTCAAACACTTAATGTTAAAGGCAAACACAAACGTCTCGGTAAAACCCCCGGCAAACGCTCCGATTGGAAAAAAGCCTACGTCTGCCTTCAAGAAGGTTATGACATCGTGTTAGGAGGTCAATAATGCCCTTACTTAAAGCTAAACCTACCTCCGCAGGTCGTCGTTTCGTCGTTAAAGTCGTTAGCCCAGACCTTCACAAAGGCGCACCGTTCGCTCCCTTAATCGAAAAACAAACGAATAATGGCGGACGCAACAACTACGGTCGCATCACCACTCGTCATCAAGGCGGCGGTCATAAACAACATTACCGTATTATCGACTTCAAACGCGCTGATAAAGATGGCATTCCTTGCGTGGTTGAACGCCTAGAATACGATCCAAACCGCACTGCTCACATCGCCTTATTAAAATATATCGATGGCGAACGTCGCTACATTATCGCGCCCAAAAACTTAAAAGCGGGCGATCCCGTGATGTCTGGGTCATCTGCGACGATCAAAGTGGGTAACTGCTTGCCGTTGCGCAATATTCCGGTTGGAACGACGGTTCATTGTATCGAGATGAAAGCAGGCAAAGGCGCGCAACTCGCCCGTTCAGCAGGCGCGGGCGTACAGTTGGTTGCTCGTGAAGGGGCGTTTGCCACGATTCGTTTGCGTTCAGGTGAAATGCGCAAAGTACCGATCGATTGCCGTGCGACCATTGGTGAAGTGGGCAATACCGAACATAACTTACGTTCATTAGGAAAAGCGGGTGCGCAACGTTGGCGCGGCGTTCGTCCGACTGTGCGTGGGGTAGCGATGAACCCCGTTGATCACCCACATGGGGGTGGTGAAGGTCGTACATCGGGTGGTCGTCATCCAGTGACCCCTTGGGGTCGCCCCACAAAAGGTGCGAAAACTCGCAAAAATAAACGCACGGACAAAATGATTGTTCGCCGTCGGGACAAATAGGGAATAAGCTATGCCACGTTCAGTTAAAAAAGGTCCTTTTATTGATTTGCATTTGCTCAAAAAAGTCGAAGCAATGCAAGCCGCGACCCCCAAGCGTCCAATCAAAACATGGTCGCGTCGGTCGACGATATTGCCAGAAATGGTGGGATTAACCATCGCGGTTCACAACGGAAAAGCGCACATTCCCGTGTTTGTGAACGAAAACATGGTCGGACACAAGTTGGGCGAATTTGCGTTAACGCGGACTTTTAAAGGTCACGCCGCCGACAAAAAAGCCAAAGCCAAACGCTAAGGAGAAATTAAAAAATGGAAGCCAAAGCGATATACAGATATGCGCACATTTCTCCCCAAAAATGTCGTTTGATTGCGGATTTGATTCGCGGATTGCCCGTCGCTAAAGCGCTAGATGTGTTAGCGTACAGTGACAAAAAAGCGGCTGAGATGGTCAGAAAAGTCCTCAACTCAGCCATCGCCAATGCCGAACACAATGTCGGCGCAGATGTGGATGATTTAAAAGTCGCAGCAATTTCGGTCGACGAAGGTCCAATCCTCAAAAGAATGCACGCTCGAGCGAAAGGTCGCGGAAATCGTATCTCGAAACGTACCAGCCACATCAATGTGACCGTTGCTGACCGTTAATATGTGTTTGAATCGCATCGTTTTTATAGATAAACAAAAAACCTTGCGAAGCTAACATATTGATAAAAAAAGGAATTATTATGGGACAAAAAGTAAATCCAGTCGGCTTGCGTTTAGGCATCGTCAAAGACTGGTCTTCAAAATGGTACGCGAGCAGCAAAGATTACGCGAATTTCTTAATCACCGATCTGAAAATTCGTGAATACATCCGCGAAAAACTCAAAGCCGCGTCAGTGAGCCAAATTCGTATCGAAAGACCCGCTCGCAATGCCCGCATCATCATTCATACCGCCAGACCCGGTATCGTGATCGGCAAAAAAGGCGAAGACATCGATAAATTGCGCAAAGACATCTCGCAAATGATCGGCATGCCAGTCAATGTGGGCGTGGAAGAAATTCGCAAACCTGAATTAGATGCTTACCTTGTTGCAGAAAGCGTTGCGCAACAATTAGAGCGTCGGATCATGTTCCGTCGTGCGATGAAACGTGCGGTAACGAATGCAATGCGTTTAGGGGCTTTAGGCGTGCGGATTAACGTCGCTGGTCGTTTAAATGGTGCTGAAATCGCGCGGACTGAGTGGTATCGTGAAGGTCGCGTGCCTTTGCATACGTTACGCGCTGACATCGATTACGGTTTTGCCGAAGCGCACACGACATTTGGCGTTATCGGCGTAAAAGTGTGGATTTTCAAAGGCGAAATTTTAGGGAAACCTACGTTTGGTTCAGTAGAAACTTCCGATAAATCCGCTGAAGCCGACACCAAATCAGATCGTCCAAAGAACGATAGACCTCGTGGTGATAAACCTCGTTCCGATAAGCCGCGTGGTGACAATACCCGAGCGCCTCGTAAAAAAGCGACCCCTCCTAAAGAAGGATAATCAAGATGTTACAACCTAAACGCACTAAATTTAGAAAAATGCACAAAGGACGTAATCGCGGGTTAGCATTGCCGGTGAATTAACCGCCCGCCAAATCGAATCTGCCCGTCGTGCGATTGCTCGTTATGTCAAACGCGGCGGCAAACTGTGGATTCGCGTCTTCCCCGACAAGCCCATCACCCAAAAACCCCTTGAAGTTCGGATGGGTTCTGGAAAAGGGAACGTCGAATACTGGGTAGCCTTGATTCAACCGGGTAAAATGCTGTATGAAATCGAAGGCGTTCCCGAAGAAATCGCCCGCGAAGCCTTTCGTTTAGCGGCATCTAAATTACCGATCCAAACGACCTTTATTAATCGGACAGTGTTATGAAGATCAATGAGTTACGCGACAAAAACGTTGCGGAATTAAAACAAGAATTAGTCGGATTGTTGCGTGAACAATTCAATTTGCGTATGCAGCGCGGCAGCGAACAATTGGGGCGCACCCATCTGCTAAAAGAAGTTCGCCGCAGTATCGCGCGGGTGAAAACCCTCTTGACCGAAAAGGCAGCCTAACATGAGCGAAGAGATTAAAAAAATCCGAACCTTAATCGGTCGCGTTACCAGCAACAAAATGGATAAAACCATCACCGTCGCCATCGAACGCAAAGTCAAACACCCGTTGTATGGCAAATACGTTAAACGTACCACCAAATTGCACGCGCACGACGCAGATAACGTCTGTCAAATCGGCGATGTCGTGGCAATCGCGGAATGCCGCCCATTGTCAAAAACCAAAACCTTTGTTTTACATCAAGTTTTAGAAAAAGCACAAGGTTAGGAGAATCAGATGATACAAACAGAATCTTACCTAGATGTTGCCGACAACAGTGGTGCTAAAAAAGTGATGTGCATCAAAGTGTTAGGTGGTGCAAAACGCCGTTACGCAGGCATTGGCGACATCATCAAAGTCAGCATCAAAGACGCTGCCCCTCGCGGTAAAGTCAAAAAAGGCGACGTTTATAATGCAGTGGTTGTCAGAACCCGTCACGGCGTGCGTCGTCCCGATGGTTCTTTAATTCGTTTTGATGGCAACGCAGCGGTGTTATTAAACAACCAACATCAACCGATCGGCACGCGGATTTTTGGACCCGTCACGCGCGAGTTGCGTAGTGAAAAGTTCATGAAAATCATCTCGTTAGCCCCGGAGGTTTTATAATGCGTAAAATTAAATCTGGCGACGAAGTCATTGTGATTACTGGCAAAGACAAAGGCAAAACCGGCAAAGTGGTGCGGGTTATCGACAATGAAAAAGTCGTGGTCGAAAACCTCAACTTGGCTAAGCGTCACACCAAAGCCAATCCCATGAAAAATACCCCAGGCGGAATCGTTGACAAAGAAATGCCCCTTCATATCTCAAACGTGGCATTATTTAACCCGTTGACCAATAAGGCAGATCGCGTCGGTTTTAGAACGCTTGAAGACGGCAAAAAAGTCCGTTTTTTCAAGTCCAATAAAGAAGTGGTGGACATCTAATCATGGCAAGACTCCAAGACACCTACAAAAAAGAAATTGTCGCCAAACTCATGGAACAATTTGGCTACAAAAACATCATGCAAGTCCCTAAAATTGAGAAAATTACCCTCAATATGGGCGTGGGCGAAGCGGTTGCTGACAAAAAAGTCATCGAAAAAGCCGTCGGCGACATGACAGCGATTGCGGGTCAAAAACCTGTCGTCACTAAAGCGCGCAAGTCCGTTGCAACTTTCAAAATTCGTACGGGCTATCCAGTGGGCTGCAAAGTCACGTTGCGCCGCGAAAAAATGTATGAGTTTTTAGACCGTTTAGTAACGATTGCTTGCCCTCGGATTCGTGACTTTCGTGGTTTCAGCCCCAAAGGTTTTGACGGTCAAGGCAATTACAGCGTTGGTGTGCGCGAGCAAATCATCTTCCCTGAAATTGACTACGATAAAGTCGATGCCGTGCGCGGAATGGACATCACCATCACCACCAGCGCAAAAACTGACGCAGAAGGTCGTGCGTTGTTGAAAGCCTTTAATTTTCCATTACGGGAGAAATAAACGACATGGCAAAATTATCCATGATTAACCGCGAAGTCAAACGCGCCGCCGTCATCAAAAAATACGCTGAAAAACGTAAAGCCTTGAAAGAAGCGATCGTGAACGTTAATTTGACTGAAGAAGAGCGCGCCGCTGCACAAGCAAAATTCCAAGCGTTACCTCGCAATGCAAGCCCTTGCCGTTTGAAAAACCGTTGCCGCATCACAGGAAGAACACACGGTTTTTACCGCAAATTCGGTTTGGGTCGCAACAAATTACGCGAATACGCAATGTGGGGCTTAATTCCTGGTTTAGCAAAAGCAAGCTGGTAATATTGTAATATCTTGATTTTATTGAGATTTTTACATAAATTTAATTTTTTTAGATACTGAGAGATAAAATAAATCTTTCAAGTCTGGAGCAAAAAATATGAGTATGACCGACCCGATTGCGGATATGTTGACCCGCATTCGCAACGCACAGGCGATGAAAAAGCCGCAGGTTGAAATGCCCGCGTCAAAATTGAAATCCGCCGTTGCCGCGCTTTTAAAGGATGAAGGCTATATCGCTGATTTTTCAGTAAATTCTGAAAAGAAAGCCACTTTATCCGTCCAATTAAAATACTATTTGGGCAAACCCGTCATCGAAACCGTGCAACGTGTCAGTCGCCCGGGATTGCGCATTTACAAAGCAAAAGACGACCTCCCTAAAGTGAAGGGCGGATTGGGGATTGCAATCATTTCTACTTCCAAAGGACTCATGTCAGATCGAGCAGCGCGTGCGGCTGGACATGGCGGCGAAGTTCTCTGCTACGTTTTCTAAGGAATTGAGAAATGTCAAGAATTGCTAAAAACCCCCTGACTGTCCCCGCTGGCGTGGATGTCAAAATTAATGACAACACCGTTCAAGTGAAAGGTCCAAAAGGAACTTTGACTCAAACCCTGCATTCCAAAGTGGAAATGGTGCTCGATAAAGGGGTCATTACGTTTAATTTGGAAGGCAAAAACGATTATGTTCGGATGCAATCTGGAACGGCACGGGCGTTGATTAATAATCTCGTGAGTGGCGTAACTAAAGGCTTCGAACGCAAATTAATGTTAGTCGGCGTGGGTTATCGTGCCGCTGTGCAAGGTTCGACCTTAAACTTAACCTTAGGTTACTCGCACCCGATTAATTTCCCGATTCCGCAAGGTATCCAAATTGAAACCCCCACCCAAACCGAAATTTTGGTCAAGGGCATCGATAAACAATTGGTTGGACAAGTGTCTGCTAACATCCGCGCCTTGAAGTCATTATCCAAAAAGAAACCAAGAAGAAAAAATAAGGGATCACTTCAAAATGGATAAAAAAACCAGTCGCTTGCGTCGCGCACGCAAAACGAGAGAACATATCAAATTGTTGGGTGCAACCCGTTTGTGTGTTCACAAAACCCCTCGCCACATTTATGCCCAAGTCACCACCGCAAATGGTGCAACAGTGTTAGCCAGCGCATCGACGCTCGATAAAACCTGTCGCGATGACGTGGGTTATGGTGGAAACATCAAAGCCGCCCAATGGGTTGGCAAAACCGTCGCCGAACGCGCAAAAGCTGCGGGCATCGAAGCGGTTGCATTTGATCGCTCTGGCTTTAAATATCACGGCAGAATCAAAGCGTTAGCTGATGCCGCTCGTGAAAACGGTCTTCAATTCTAAGGGGTGAGAATTGGTCGCGGTTAATCGCGTCGCAAAAGTGGTTAAAGGGGGGCGGATTTTTAGTTTTACCGCTTTAACGGTAGTCGGTGATGGCAAAGGTCGCATCGGTTTTGGTTACGGTAAAGCACGCGAAGTCCCCGCAGCGATTCAAAAAGCAATGGACGCAGCGCGTAAAAACATCAAAAAAGCCTCATTAAACGGCTCAACGTTGCATTACGCAATTAAATCTCAACACGGTGCGGCGAAAGTTTATATGCAACCCGCTTCCGAAGGTACTGGGATTATTGCGGGCGGTGCAATGCGGGCGGTGTTTGAAGTGGTTGGCGTTCACAACGTGTTAGCAAAAACCATCGGTTCTTCAAATCCGATCAACGTGGTTCGTGCAACGATTGATGGCTTAATGAGCATGAGCGCGCCCGACACTATCGCGGCAAAACGCGGCAAAACCGTTGAGGAGATTTTAGGATGAAAAAACTTAAATTAACCCAACTTCGTAGCACAAACAAACGCTTAGCAAATCATAAAGCGTGCGTGATTGGATTGGGCTTACGTCGGATTCGTCACACGGTCGAAGTGTTGGATACGCCCGAAAATCGCGGCATGATCAACAAAGTATCCTATATGTTAAAGGTAGAAGAGGTTTAAGATGCGCTTAAATACCATACAACCCGCTATCGGTTCAAAAACTTCGCCCAAACGTTTGGGTCGCGGCATTGGCTCTGGCTTGGGTAAAACCAGTGGTCGCGGTCACAAAGGTCAACACGCTCGCGCTGGCGGTTATCACAAAGTCGGCTTCGAAGGCGGTCAAATGCCTTTACAACGTCG
>JFJP01012952.1_pt1 | contig 13201 bp, 15 predicted proteins | sample 431651 | NCBI WGS metagenome assembly JFJP01 (sample SAMN02602958, study PRJNA72255) | Microbial mat metagenome, whole genome shotgun sequencing project. | biome: fresh water; feature: sink hole; material: water; isolation source: purple microbial (photo- and chemosynthetic) mats found in...
GCGGATATCGCAGCGGTGCAGGCTTTCGCAACGGAACAATACAGCATCGCGCGGACCCAGGAATTGGCACTCGAGCGCGAAACGATGATGAACCAGGTACGGGCTGTTGTGCCCTGGGCAATGCTTGTGATCACATTTGTCACGCTCGCGGTCTTCTTCAAGCGCTGGACCCGTGTGCGCATTATTCAACGCGACCCGCGCGGCGATGCGCCATTGCTGCTGGACGTCATGGATGGCGTGGCATATGACGCGGATCGCAGCCCAGCTTCCACGGCGGGATTGAAGCGCGAAGATCTCAAACGCCTGCCGCTGTTCTCAACAGAAGACCATACCCAGACCACAACCCGGGATCAGATGCTGGACCTTGCCACACGGGGTCTGCCTGGCATTTCACAAAGAAAAGGGCTCAGCAAACAACTCAAGGATGACTGGATCACAGGAGATGGAAGCATGCCGAAGATTGAAGCCATAGACGCAAACTCAGCCCGCCCGCTTTTCAAAGATGTAATCGGCCACATCGTTCAAGACTCAATTGATGCAGAAATTATTTCCGAGGAGGAAGGTTCATGATGGAGCAGCCCCAGATCAACCGCAGATATTTTCTTGAAGCTGAACAGATCGCCAGCAGACTGCCTGCTTTCTTCGAACGCCGCAATTTGAAATCACTCTTCACCAATCTGTTCCTTTTTCAGGATCTTGGCATGACGATCCTGATCGCAGTTCTGGATACAGTACGCATCGGAGATCACAGCCAATACATACAGGATGACCTGATCCACCAGCTCAAGACAGACCTGGGCGGACGCCCGGTGTATCTATCGAACTCAACCGGTATTCGTTATGTGATCCTGCTCTCTGCCCTACCCAAACTGCCGCGCAGCATCGAACTGCCCCGGGACATTCCCAATGGCATGGTTTCCCTGGGAATGCGTTTTGATGGACAGCTGATCAACATGCCCTGGAGCAAACTTGGACATCTGCTGATCGTTGGCATGACCGGCTCGGGAAAGTCCAGCCTGTTGCGCTCGATCGCCTTGCAGGCAATTCGCAATGGAATTCAACTCGCGCTGGCAGATATCGACCAGACCACCTTTGCCATGCTGGAAGGACATCCGCTGCTTTTCGGGTCTATCGCCACCTCACCACAAGAGGCCCTCGACCTGATCAGAAAGGCTCTTGGTGAGTGCGATCACCGGGCAGCGATGTACAAGTCCATGCCGGATTATCCAGAGAATATCGACGAATACAACACACTGGCTGTGAAAGCGGGCAAAGAACCATTGACCCGGATCATTGTCATGCTCGACGAGTCCAGTTCCGTGCTGAAAGCCATGGGCGGCGGATCGGGGGAACTGGCGGGCAAACTGGCAGAACTTGGTTGGCGGGGACGCAAGTTCGGGATCCACTTCATCTTCGGCGCACAGGAGTTCACCAAGGATTTGGTGGGCGCAGTGCGTGAGCAGGTGAACATGGCCATTGCCTTTCGCGTCAAACCTACCTCAGCCCAAATGGCAAAAGCCATCGGCTGCACCAACGCACACCGTATTCCCGCCAACCGTCCGGGCTTTGCGATCATCGACCGCTTTGGTCCGATGCAATCGTACTTCGTTCCCAAAACACTCTTGATCGGTTCAGGTTCCATAATTCATGAAGCCCTGACGGAGCTTGAACGCAATCTGTTTTTGCGTGCGATCGAATCATCGCAAGGCAGATTGTCTCAAAGCCGAATCATCGAGTGGGGGCAGACTTCACAGATCCAGGCACGCAAACTGCAGGAGAGCTGGGCCTTGCGCGGGTGGCTGTCAAAGGATGGCAGGAAGGACAATTCCTTCTCCCTAACCGCAAAGGCGAGGGATTTGTTGACAAACCGACAAACCCAACAAACCCCAACAAACCGCCACGAACCACCTCCAACTGACCGACAAACCGTGCAAACCGACCGACAAACCACATTTAACCGCCCATTAACGGCGTAAAAGGAAAAACAGCATGGAAAACAACTTTTTCTATCTCGGCGAAGACCTCGGCATGGGCGCCAACAAACTATACGGATCCAGCGGCGGATTGCAGTTTCTATCCCAGGTCGCGATCAACGGCTCACAGCATCTGAACGGTGTACTCGGACTGCGGCAGCTGCTGCGTCCAATGGAGATCAAAACCCAGCACGGCTCTTTCTATACCGGCGAAGGAGCGCATGACTATGGACGCCCGGTCGAAAACCTGGACTTCGACCGATTGACGGGATCTCCCGAAATGATGGCCTTGTTCTATGGATCCATCACGCGATATCAACAACAGCATGGCGCCATCACGCAGCCGATCGTGATGATGGGCGGGCTGCCGCTGCAGATGATGTCAGGTGACACGGCCAAGGAATATGCCAATCAGGTGCGCGCACGTTTCAAGGGCATCCACCACTGGCTGGCGGATGAGAAAGCGGAGCGGATCCAGATCGCGGAAGTCAAGCTGATCCCGCAACCTGTGGCGGCGCTTTTTGATTACGTACTGGACGACAAGGGCAAGTTTATTCCCGAGCATGCCGGATTGCTCAAGCAGGAGGTTGGGATCCTGAGTGTGGGGTTTAACACACTTGAACTGCTGGTCGTGCGTGACCGTGCTCCGGTGGAGCGTTTCACTGCCGGACAGACCGTGGGCGTGCGCCGCCTGCTGGAATTGGTCAATGACCAAAACATGTACTCGCTTGGCGAGTTGGATTCATCCCTGCGTGCCGGACGATTGGACATTACCAACGCCTTGCCGGTCTGGGCACGCGAGGTCAATGGCGAGATCGAAAAACGATGGGGTATGGCGTTCAAGCGCTTCGCGCGTGTGATCATCGTGGGCGGCGGCGCTTTGCTTCTGAGCGATCATCTCACACGCCAATTCAACGGCAAGGCAGTGCTGCCGGATAATCCCGTGTTGTCCATTGCGCGCGGATTGTATAAATTGTTGTTGATGAAGCGATGAAGAAGAAACGCGGGCGGAAACCAAAAACAATTCGTTCGGTGCGGATCGTGCTCTCCGGCTGGCTGCATCCAGAGTTTGATGCAGACATACTTGCCTGGCTGGCATCCATCCCGAAGGGACAGCGCATGAACACCCTCAAGACAGCCTTGCGCAGCGGCGGCATGCTGAAACAAACGAGCCCAGTTGAACCAGAAGACGACACCCGGCAGGCTGCAAATGAGATCCTCGGCAACTGGGAGTTCTAATTATTGGCAGTCAATAAATCGACCGCGAATTTTTGACTGTCAACAATTGCCAAGAATGCCCAAAATAACACTAACGCCATCATTTTCAAGACCATGGAAAATAATATGACAACAAATAATCAATCGCAGGCAAAATGGAATCATATGATCCACAGTATTTGCGGTGAACAGAAGTCGGTCGATGATGAAAACGAGCTCATGCGAAGAACGCCGATGTCCAAAGCGGAACTTGATAAATTTAAATTCAAAACGTATTCACCTCCGGCAGACATCGACAAGCTTTATCTTATGCGGGTGGTTTCGTTTGATGGAAGAACTCTCCTGCTGGAAACGGATCACGATGACGCGGCTTGCCAGGTCCGCGGTCATTTTGACGCGCTCGTCCCTTATCTGCGGGATGTATTTGGCAGCACGCTTGAAGACTTGCGAGTAACCGTAGTCTCAATGGTGGCAGAGGAACCTGTCAGTATCTGGAGTAAGGTAAAGGAAAAACTGGTTTCAGAAATGCCACACGCCAGCTTTGATACCTGGGTGCGGGATACACAAGGGATATCCTTTGAAGATGGAGTGCTGAACGTTGCAGTACGCAATGCATATGCCCGTGAATGGCTGGAAAGCAGAATTGAAAGCAAAACCACGCAATTGTTGAGTGACATCTTGAACACCAATGTCCAGGTCAACTTCGTGGTCGCGCAGGATGCGGCTGACCTTGAAAATGAAAATACCGATGGAGAACCCCCGAGTGCTGAAAACGTGATCATGGAACCGATGGACCTTACAAAGTATCGTGCTGAAGTACACCCGGATCATGTGGTCATGCTTGATGGGTATTGTCTGCGGCTGCTGGAATATGGCGATATGACCCCAAAAGAGATGTCCCTGTGGGTTGGTTTCCTGCAGGCGATCTATCGACAAAATAAAGAGGGCAAGGGGACGATTCGTAATATCCCGCATTACGAGGTCATGCGTTTTGCGATGATGAGCCGATCTGCCTTCTTCCGCGAACTGCAGGATGCACAAGGGTTGGGTGCCATAAAGTTTGTCGCAGGTGGACATGTCGAGATTTTGCCGGAGGACGCCCACAGCAATTCATATGCAAATCGGTATCGAGTTCTGACATCCCCGCTCCTGACACGTCATGATTGCGCATTGATCGAATCTATTTTGCTGGCCGATATTGCCATGACCGCAACGCACGATGAAGCAAGACAGTCTGTCCTGCAGACCCTGGGCAATCTAGCCGAACGTGACCCGGCGGACTGGATCAACCAGGATGTGGCTGTCCAGACCGACCAACCCCGTCGCATTCAGGATATGGTTCGCCGCCTGCTTGATATCAAAGGAGACCTGCCGGAAGACCTGGCACTTGAGTGCGAAAAGGTGTACGACCGTATTACGAGTGCCTTTGGCAAAGTATTTATCACACATTATTTTCTGCGAGTGGTTGTGCCCGCCTTGAAACTCACACATGCCCAGGCGTGGGCGATCATCATCCTGCGCGACAAGTGCTGGTTCGATCATGCGACCGGCACACAAAAGGAATTTGCCATAGTGCGCGGCGGCATCTCAACTGTCGCGCGCTGGATCGGGGTGACCTCGAAATCATTTCTGGGCTGGATGCAGAGACCTGAATTTACTGCCTTTGTTCGTACGGCTGTCATGGAGAATACTCCTGGTTCACCAGCAGGAACCACTGATCAGCGAAGCCATGGACACAGACGTGGAAAAAGTGAGACCCACCTTTGGAAAAAGTGAGACTCTGGATGGGAAAAAACGAGACTCGCTTTTGGAAAAAATGAGACTCGGATTGAGAAAAAGTGAGACTCTATTAAATAACCTCATCCAACCTCTATTAAACCTCAATAAGCCTCAGGAAACCCAACCCGTGAAAAGCACTCAGAAAATTACAGGCCCTGCTGCCGTTCTTGTCGGGACGGGGAGCCGGTCCTATTGGGATTTTGATTTTTTGATGGACAACAATCAGGTCAATCCCGGGAGCCGGAAAAACCTGCTGGTAGCCAATAAAGTCAAGTGGGGCAGGGATCTGGCGACGCTGTCCGCCGGATTTGTGTCCTGGATCTTGTATGCCTATTCGGCCGAAGGCGTGCAGATAAAAAACCCGGTCGGACTGGCGGTCAAGCGTCTCAACGAAAATGCCTATGCAGGTGCGCATGGAGGATTCGACAAACTTGCACAACTCACCCCATATGCGCTCAGGGCTTTGTTCGACGCGGATCTTGCAGGGGCTGAAGTGGGAGACAGCCTCGAAGCGCATATTTATCAATCCACTTTTTCCGAACTGAAAAAGCCATACAAACAGGAACTGTATGGGCGCTTATTTGGCTTTACAGACAATTGAGCAGGCAACATCCGGATGCCATAATATCGACATGCTTGAGAACCGCAAAGTCCATTCCATATGAAGAGTCACAAAGTTGGGCAAGCTGCTTGGTAATTACGACAACCCATGGGTTTCGACTTCCCAAAACCATTAACGTAAAAGAAAAGGTGAATTATTGATGTATCGCGGCACCCCTGTCACCAACTTCAACGGCGCTGTCCTGGTGGACAGTCTGGAGGTTGGGTCAATTATTGTTTCAAAACAGAACATTCCTGCTGTTCGGATTACGATCCGGCAGATGGTCTCTTATCCGGTGCTGGCCCACGGCAGCGTTGCCGGAGAAATTTATGCCTTTTGCTTTATGGCTCATGAGAATGGCGATTTCAAACTCGAAGCCTATACCCCGTGTTATCTGATCGCAGACCAGAACGGTGCATTGGTGCCGATTATTGCCAGTGTTACCTGGTACGTTTCTTCGGCTCTACGCGAGAGATCGGCAGACCAGATTTTAAACGTGCTAAATGGTAAAACACTTGGGGATGGATCGTATCCATCATTCCAACAAACCCCGTTTGCGGATTTTTCCGCACTTGCCAGCGTAGTGAGTAGATAGATCAAGATGCAGAAGACTCCTTCCGCTTCCCTGACAGACCGATTGACGCTTTTTCTTGTTAGTGTATCGGACCTTCGGGATCCGTATATGATGGAACATTCCAGTCATGTCAAAGATCTATCCCTGCAACTGGCGCTGCAAACGGATTTCCCTCGCAGCAAACTAAAACAATTAGCTCATGCCGCCATCCTGCATGACATTGGCAAACTGGTCATCAGCGAAACCGTGATCAACAAACCCACGCGCTTGACCCATGCTGAATACCTGATGGTTCAACAACATACCGTCTTGGGTTATGATTTGATCCAGCCGTTAAATCTTGACCCAGTGATCGGGGATGCCATTCTCTATCACCATGAAAATTACGATGGCAGTGGTTATCCATCCGGGTTAATTGGGACTGCGATCCCATTGGCAGCCAGGATCATTCGGATCACGGATATGTATGATGCTCTGACTAGCGAACGCGCCTATCGCGGTGCGTTTGGGTCCAAGGAAGCTGCCATTCTTATGAAAAACAAGAGTCAGTATTTCGACGAATTCCTTTTCAACGAATTTCTCAAGATTATATGATGCACGATTAGCCCGCCGCTGGTACTCCGTTGCACCTCCGTTGATGCTCCGCTGGTACTCCGTTGGTGACAGGAAAAGTAAGTCTTTCCAAATGCTCTGCTGCCTGGTACTCCGTGGGTACTCCGCCGCACCTCCGTCGGTGCTCCGTCGCAGACAGATCAAATAACGATGCGGACTACCTATCCTCCGGATAGGTATGACTCTACGATCATCACCCCCGCACCAGATTCATTTATCTAATCTTGGAAGCCAATAAATCAGTTTCTTGCATTATTGTTTGTTGACATAAAATAGCACCTGTTATAAACTTGCACGCGACAAGTGAACCAATGGGTGTATTGTGCCTGCTAACGGCGCTCCTGAAAATGGAGCGCCGTTTTTTTGCGTCTGTATGGAGAGCCGGTATCTAACCCATTCCTAGTTGTGCAGAGGTTAGATGAAAAAACAAAAATATCCTTTCCTTATTCTCCTGGTCGTAGCCACTTTTCCCATACTGGCATATTCCCCGTTGTTTGCAATTTCCATGCTCGAAGGACGCACCTATGACCAATCACACAATACAGGATTCATGGACTGGACCGGCAGTGTGGGATATGAGAATCTATATCACGAGGATTGGGCTTCCCTGCCGCCCGAAGAAGGTGGAGCCAGTTGCCTATCGGGCTGCACGGAAAACGTAACCAGGATCAACACAGGTGGAGTGGTCAGCGGGAACTTCGACCGCGATGTAACCTATTTTGAAGCCATGCTGGCATATGAATGGAATGGCAGCGGTGTTGGCACAGCCATTATTTCCGCCTGTTCCGCAAGCCGTACACAGTACCTGGGAAAATCCAGTTCGAGCCCGGCTGGTTTTAATAGCTTCGCATTGACCGTGCCTGCGGGATGCAGAACCTGGTCGGTTCAAGCATCCGGCGGTTTTATTCATATGCGCTCAGCGGATGTGGAATATGTGGCAGCTCCTCCAACCAATACACCAACCCCAACCTTCACGCAGACATTCACCCCAACTGCAACTGCTACCGCAACCGGCACAGCGCTGCCAACAAATACATTCACTCCAACTACGGCGGCGACCGGCACGTATACGCCTACAGCAACCAACACCCTGACATCGACAGCTACTGCCACCGCCACCGGCACGCTTGTCCCAACGCGCACACCGACTGCGACAGCAACCGCCACGGCCACCAGCACGACCGCAGTTCAGCAGTCCGTCGTGATCCTCGTCCCGAATATCACCATCAACAACAGCAACACCAATACCAACACAACCAGCGGAGGCGGGGGCAGTTCTGGCGGGAGTGGTTTCACTGCGCTGACACCGGGGCCGCTGCAAGGTCAGGGCGGGTCAACGATCTGGGGCGCGAATGTTTGCGGCGGCTATTACGTCCGGGTGCGCGTGTATGTCGATGACAACCAGGACAAGCAGATGTCGCCAGCAGAAGGGGTCACGAGCCTGCAAATATTCCTGCTCGATCAAACCTACGCCCGGCTCGCCAGCGGCTATACCCTCGATGGGCATCTCGCCTTCTGCATTCCACCCGCGCAATACGGAAAATCCGTGTACATCGACATCCCCTATTTACAGCAATTTAAAGCAGTGCAGGTGCCAGAACAACCAGACCAGGACCTGGAGATCTGGTTTCCCATTGAAGCACCAGTGCTGCCGGTGCTCATGCCATAGATGCCAACCATGAGAAAGAATACATTTATTTTGATCATTCCCATCACCGCCTCACTGGCTTTTGCCCCGTTGTATGCAACCTCCCTGCTTACAGGACGCACCTATGACCAGGCACACAGCACAGGCTACATGGACTGGAGCGGCAATGTGGGATACGAGAATCTGTATCACAAGGACTGGTCCAATCTTCCGCCCGAGGAAGGCGGAGGAAGCTGCTTATCTGGCTGCACAGAAAACGTGACCAGGATCAACAATGGAGGAGTGGTCAGCGGAAGCTTTGATCGGAACGTCACCTATTTTGAAGCCATGCTTGCATATGAATGGGTTGATAACGGGGTGGGCAAAGCGGTTATCACGGCATGTTCTGCAAGCCTGACACAGAACCTGGCCCAGACGGGTAAAGTGGCCGGTTTCAATAGTTTCTCGTTGGTCGTGCCCGCTGGATGCAGGAGCTGGTCTGTTCGAGCGACAGGCAGTTTTATCCATATGCGCTCCGTGGATGTGGAATATGTCGCTGCGACGCCAACCCCAACCAGTACCCAGACCCTCACGCCTACCCCAACAGCAACGAACACACCGACACTCACACCGACCTTTACGCCTACCGCGACTGCAACTGAAATACCGACGCATACACCTACTTTCACACCCATTGAAACCGCAACTGAAATACCGACTTCTACGCCTACCTTCACACCCACCGAGACTGCGACCGACACACCAACGCACACAGAAACTTTCACACCCACCGAAACTGCAACGGATATACCGACCTCTACTTCTACCTTCACACCCACCGAGACTGCAACTGAAATACCAACGCATACACCTACATTCACACCCACTGAAACCGAGACTGAAACCCCGACAATCACACCCACCGTGACTGCAACCGATGTGCCGCTGCCCACAATAACACATACCCCCACCGCGACTGTGACCGCCACAGCCATCCCGACCAGCACACCAGGAATTCAGCAGTCCATCGTGATCCTTGTCCCCAATATCATCATCAACAACGGCAACACAAATACCAACACAACGAACGGCGGCAGCAGCGGCTTTACTGCCTTAACACCCGCGCCGATGCAAGGACTGGGAGGATCACCGATCTGGGGTGCGAATGTGTGTGGCGGCTATTACATCCGCGCGCGCGTTTTTGTGGATGACAACCAGGACAAGTTGATGTCGCCCGCCGAAGGCGTTACCGCTCTCCAAATCTTCCTGCTCGACCAAACATACGCGCGGCTGGGCAGTGCCCATACCCTGGATGGACATGCCGCCTTCTGCATACCGCCGGTTCAATACGGCAAGCCCGTGTATATCGACATCCCCTATTTACAGCTATTTAAATCGCTGCAGATCCCCGAACAGCCCGATCAGGATCTGGAGATCTGGTTCCCGGGCGACCCACCAATCCTGCCTTTGTATCTGCCATAGAAGGAGCCATGAAAATAATTCGATTCCTCAATCCCCGTACCATTTTGTTTGCGATCCTGATCGTCCTGCTTGCCACCCCGCAGCTGATCTTTGCCAGACCGCTCGGCCTTGTGGATGACGCGAATACGGTGGTACTGCTGCACATGGATGGCGCGGAAGGCTCAACCCAGTTCAACGACGAAAGCGGAAAGGTCTGGGTCGCCATTGGAACGCCCCGCATCACAGCCTCAACCGCCAGATTTGGTCAGTCGCTGGAATTGGCAAACGACGATTCCATCCTGGCGCTGGACACCGACGATGTGTATTTCGCAGACGGAGATTTCACGTTCGATTTTTGGGTCATGTTCACATCACCTGTTGGGTCCGGGGAAACCGCTGCTGTTTTCTCACAAGAGCAGGACAGCAATAACCTGATGAACATCACCAGGAGTTCCACAACCTGGGACTTCGCGGTCAGCTCCGCAGGCGTTGAATTGATATCCCTGACAGGGATGGCGAATCCGAATTTCTCACTTTGGACCCATATCGCCGTGGTGCGCGATGGCGATACATTCCGCCTGTTTGAAAATGGGACACAGATCGGATCGGCCATCGATACCGACAGTCTGCCTAATTTTGCAGCACCTCTGTATATTGGCTTGTCTGCAGCACCGCTACATGGAAACCTGGATGAATTCAGGATTTCCAGGATCGCCCGCTGGACCTCAAACTTCACCCCGTCCGGAGCGCCATACGCAGCGCCTGCAGCAACCCCGACCAGCACAGCCACCCAGACTGCGACCGCCGCTCCCACCATCCCACCCAGCCTCACACCGACCGGCACGCTGCCAATCAGCACGCCAAGCCCCGGTCCGATCATCATTATCACCGTGCCCGCAATTATCACCATCAATGACACCAATGAGAATGCCAACACGAACACAGGTAGTGGTTCCTCAGGCACCAGCAGTGCTGCTGGTGGTTTTTATGCCCTCACCCCCGCAGCCTGGCCAGGACAGGGTGGAGTGGCCGTCTTCGGCGGTCTCTCGTGCGGCGGCTATTACATCCGCGCGCGTGTCTATGTGGATGACAACCAGGACAAGATGATGTCGCCTGCCGAAGGGATCACCGGCTTGCAGACAACCAGGACAAGATGATGTCGCCTGCCGAAGGGATCACCGGCTTGCAGATCTTCTTCCTCGATCAGACCTATGCCCGGCTGGGCAGTACCTACACACAGGAGGGCAAGGCAGAATTCTGCATCCCGGTCACGCACTATGGCAAGACCATCCTGATCGACATCCCATACCTGCAATTATTTGGCACGGTGCAAGTCCCCGAGCAGCCCAACCAGGACCTGGAAATCTGGTTTCCCGGCGAGCCCCCGACCCTGCCGTTATTCCTGCCATGAAAAAGATCAAATACCTCCTGCCTATTCTCCTTTTCGTGTGTGTCTGCGGAATGTTGATCGCCTCGCTGCAAATGAGCGGAAGCATGTTCGGCGGATTTCAAACCGTGGGCGGATTCGGGAATCAGGGTGTGCCGCCGGGCGGCGGGACCTGCGCCAATATCTCGCAGGTCTATGCAGACAATCCGTTCCGGGGCTGGCCGGTGCAATATCAGGACTGTAACTGGGGTGTGATCTCCGCCTATTACTGCACCCCGCATTATTTTCCCGGCTTCACCCATTACGGCATTGACCTGACCAACTTTTGGGACAGCTCCGGAGTGAATTCAACCGCCATTCACGGCGCGCCGGTGATCGCCACGGCCAATGCGCTGGTCGCACAAGCGGTCTACTCCGCGCCTGCCCAGTGGAATTACGGCATGGGCAACTTCGTGCAGTTGATCGGGTTGGAACAGACCTGTGAAGAGGAGGTCAACTTGGATATCAATCATGACGGTCTGATCGGCGGAACTTGCGCAGCAGTGTGCGAAGAGGAGCTCAACCTTGACTTGAATCATGATGGAACGATCGGAGGATATTGTGGGGAAGAAAGCGAATGGAAAGCCACCTACATGCATCTGCTCGATGTGGCTGTCGCAGCGGGTCAGACCGTGCAGGCAGGCGAAGTGATCGGGCATGTCAACAACACAGGCAACAGCACCGGCGATCATCTGCACTACCAGATCAACGGACCGGAAGGCGCCGTCGATCCCGCAGCCACCTTTGGCTGTCCTGGCTATGACTGGCAGGCAGGCGTGGATCAAGGACAGTGAATATGATGCGATTCCTGGTATTACTTTCCATCCTTTTCACAACCTCCAGCGTGCATGTCATGATCGCGGATACCGCGGGCAATCCAATGCAGGGCGTGAGGGTTGAGTTGGTCTTATATGATTTCAAACTCAGTGCTGGACAAACACAAGCGCAGAAAACTTTTTCAGATCATTGCACCACGGACCTGAACGGTGAGTGCACGATCGTGATCGGCGAGACCCGCGGATTGCTGCGCGGCAGACTCGACCTGGGCAAGTACGGCGGCCGGGACGTGATCTGGCCGGGCGGTGCCTTGGAAGCTCCTGTGTTGGTTGATCTGGAGCAGGACAGGGTCAAAGGAACTGAAGCCGGGCCATATGACTTTCAGGAGAAAGATGGAGGAGTTGCGGTCAGGGAGGGCAACCCCTGGTTCATCCTGACTGCGACTGTGCTGGCGGGCATGATCGTGTATTGGACATACGCCCGATCGCGGAAGGAACACGCATGATCAAACAGGTGCTGCTCCTGACTTTATTCATCCATCCCATCCCCGCCGGGATTGTTTATGCCTCGGCGTTGAATGAAACCCGTGTCAACATTTCCATATCAAATGCAGCCGGGCAACCGCTCCCCGATCTGCATATTTCCATGGACCTGTACTTCTATGAAGTCATTGCCGCCGATCAACTGGAAGTACGCGGCGCCTTCTCAGATGGATGCACGACCGATGAACATGGCGCATGCAGCATCCTGGTCGGAGAGACCCAGGACCTGTTATTGCGCGGCAGTCTCGATCTGGGAGAGTACGGCAGTCGAAATCTGGAATGGCATGGCGGTGCGTTGGATGTGGCATGGCGGTGCGTTGGATGTTCCGATCCGAATTGAACAGGAAGATCCAACTGAAAATCGCGTATTGGAAGAATCGATCCGCATCATGGTTTATAGCGCAATCCAGGTTGTATTTGGAACGCTGGGAATGATCATCCAACACAAGCGAGCGCCAGGATGACGAAGCGTGCTGTGTTACTGGCTTTGCTCCTGCTGCTGATCCCCACCTCGTTGGCTTTTGCCTCGTCACTGGCTGATCCTGTCAACCACTGCCTGGATGCCGCCGATCCATTATGCCTGACCATGTTCGAAGGCATTGGCAAACTGA
>JFJP01039720.1_pt1 | contig 13201 bp, 7 predicted proteins | sample 431651 | NCBI WGS metagenome assembly JFJP01 (sample SAMN02602958, study PRJNA72255) | Microbial mat metagenome, whole genome shotgun sequencing project. | biome: fresh water; feature: sink hole; material: water; isolation source: purple microbial (photo- and chemosynthetic) mats found in...
TAAACACTGCTTTCAACGGCCTTCGTGATGTGCTCAATCTTTCGAAGTATAAGGACAACTGCCATAAGATAGGTGAGATAGAAGAGCATGCGGATGATATTAATCACAGGTATCTTGCGAAGCTGTTCCAGGAGGAGACCGATGCCATCGAACTAATTAAGAAGAAAGACGTCCTGGCAGCACTTGAGAAAGCTGTTGACCGATGTGATGATGTGGCTGACATACTCTCATCCGTTATTATCAAAATAGCCTAACCAGCATCTGATGGACTTTACGATCCTTATAATTATCATTGTCCTGGCCTTTGCCTTTGACATGATAAACGGGTTTCACGATGCCGCCAATTCGATCGCAACGGTAGTCTCAACCAAGGTTCTGACCCCCTTCCAGGCCGTTCTCTGGGCTGCAGCGTTCAACTGGCTGGCATACCTTGTTTTTGAGCTTCACATAGTTGATACCATAGCAAAGATTGTTGACACCTCTGCAATCACTATGATGGTAATTCTTGCCGGGATAGTGGCCGCAATACTATGGATGCCGGTGCAGCGATAGCCTACACAGGCTGGGATGTGGTGCATACAGGAAAGATCGCCGTCATTGCTGCATTTATCTTTCTTGCCCCCCTGCTTGGCATGTTCATGTCATACCTTCTCTCCATACTTTTGCTCTGGATCAGCCGCAGGGGAAATCCCTTCCGGCTTGAGAAGAGGTTCAAGGGTTTCCAGCTGCTTTCATCAGCTCTCTTCAGTCTCGGGCATGGTGGCAATGACGCTCAGAAGGTGATGGGAATCATCGCTGCGGCTCTCATGGTTTTTTTCCATGGAGCAGACGAGGTACCTCACTGGGCTCAGATAGAGATGTTGAACGGCAAGGTGCACGATATTCCGCACTGGATAGTGCTGGGGTGTTATTCGGCAATTGCTTTCGGCACACTGATCGGCGGATGGCGGATAGTCAAGACCATGGGATCAAAGATCACCAAGCTGACTCCCTTTGAGGGCGTGGCTGCGGAGACAGCCGGAGCTATTCTGCTCTTCGGTACAGAGGCCTTTGGTATCCCTGTTAGTACCACCCATACCATTACCGGGGCTATCATGGGTGTAGGGCTGACAAAAAGGGTTACGGCGGTTAGGTGGGGCGTGACAATCAACCTGCTCTATGCCTGGATTCTGACCATCCCTGTTTCGATGCTTCTGGCTGCAGGGATCTATCATCTCCTCTCCTTTATTACCGGCATCAGTTAGTGAGTTGGCTTAGTCTTTCAGATCACCGCTTTATCCCATGAGGGAAGGATTTGTTTTTTAAACTCCTCCTTTTCTCTAATGAGTGTCTCCATATCAAGGCCGATTGATTTCTGTGCACTGGCTTTGGATGAGAGGTCAGGCATCATAACCTTGTCAATGCCTTTGCCGGTCAGAATTGAGGCAAGTTCTATTCTTGCCTCCAGCGCCTTGATTATCCCGTTGCTCAGGATGGAAGCCACCTCGAGAGGTGCGTGGAATGATCCTCCGTGACTGGCGGCGCAGAAATCCCATCTCCACTGTGCCTGGCGTATGAGGTCCAGGGATGGTTTCATTGAAGCCTCATCTGTGCCTGCATCCCAGGCTGCTTTTGCTTCATAGTGTGCAGATACCAGCACCTCTTCAAGGTAATTTCTCAGTGCGGCTATCTTGTCTTGCCGCTCATACACATTGTTTCTTAGTTCTTCTTCGCTCTGCCGGTGACACACCGCGCAGGTTGACGAGATCATGTTCAGCGGGCTTTGGACGTGATGGCTGGTATATTTGACGCCGCCTTCTGCGATGTAGGGCATGTGGCAGTCGGCGCAAGCCACACCCCGCTGTCCGTGAATGCCGGCCTGAAATAGTTCATAATCAGGGTGCTGAGCCTTTAGCATGGGGGTACGGCTGACAGAGTGGGTCCAGTCTGAGAAGCTGTAGCTGTCATAATAGCTCTCAATATCATCGGCCGTCATGCCCTTATCCCAGGGGAAGGTGAGGTATTTGCCCTCACCCTTGAAATAATATTCAACATGACACTGGGCACACACCAGGCTTCGCATCTCCTGGTGACCTGCTTTGCTTATATCCTTACCCTGTCTTTCAAAGGCCTCCCTGAGTGCAGGCCGGGTGATGGTGAGGGTCATGTTTTCAGGATTATGGCAGTCGGCACACCCGATGGTGTTGGTTATCTCCGGTCCCATGGAAGCCCATGAGGCCTTGTAGAAGCTTTCAGCACCCATATTGTCAATCATACGGGGTACGTCGGGGCTCTTGCATGCCCAGCAGGTAGCTGGCTGAGGACCGGCTTCCGGGGTCATAGGAGCCCCGGTGCGGAGAGTGTTTCTGTTATCCTCAACCGCCCAGTAGTGACCACGCGCCTGCGAGTAATCCTTAGAGAACGAATACCCTGCCCACAGGATGACCAGCTCAGGATCGGTGGCCAGAATGTCCAACGACTTGTTGCCTGCATGTTTGCTGCGGAAAGAGGTGTCAGCCGTAGACAGCCAGCTCTGGTACTCGCGCGGATAAAATTTGCCCCAGACGCTGTTATCTGTCTCAAAGGGCTTCAGATCTGTGGGTGGCCTGTAAGCATACCTTGCCTCACTGCGTCTCTCAACTATTGAAGAGGCGAGTATCCCGAGCAGGAAGACTACTGCCACTGTGGCCAGGAAGAGGAGCCAGCCGGACCATGGGTTTCTTGAGATAAAGTCCTTGATTGACATAGGTTATGTTGTTTTTTATAAATTCTCTTTTAGGGTGGGAGTGATGGCAAATTGGGTTGACGAGATACTATTAATTCTGTCATGAGGGGTATACCGGTGACATTCAAGGCATTGCCGGTCACGTCTGCCGGCCATAGCCTCCCAGGGCATGCCCGGGCCATCACTGAAGAGGGAGGCGTGACATCGCAGGCAGTTTTCCTGTACCACTCTCTTGCCTGCTTCCCTGATATATATAGACTGGGGTTCCTTGCGAAGGGAAAAGATTGTTGAGTGCCGGAGCCCGTCGCTGGCCTTGAAGTAATATTTCCTTAAGAAACTGTCATGGGGCACATGGCAGGCATTGCAGTCCGTGACACTACGGTGGGCACTGTGTGACCATGTGGCAAACTGAGGGGTCATGATGTGGCAGTTGATGCACACCCGTGGGTCATCGGAGAGGTAGGAGGTGGCATTGGAAATCTTCAGGAGATAAAAGAATAGTCCTGTAAAGGCTCCGAGGATAATTATAACAGGGATCCTCCAGCGTGCCGGAGGAGTAAAAAAAGAGATCAGCTTATGCGGTCTGCTCATAGCAGTTGCCTGTTACCGGTCATGGTTAAGATATTAAATCTTCCTTCCGGGGCCGGACCCGGAAAGGCTATGTAAAGCTTATAAAGCAAAGGGCGACAAGGGCTGTGCCGTACCTTTTGTCAATTGTCAGAGACTCCCTTATTACCGTTGGTTCTCCAAGGTAATACTGGACAAAGGTTCTGTCATGGAGATCATGAAGTACGGTGTAAAGCCTCTCCTCCAGGGCTTCCATATCAAAGTAACCGGCGAGTTCAGCGACAAGGCCGCCTACTTTCTCCTCGCAGGTGTCATCCTTGTACATCCATGCGAAGATGATCCCTGCAGAGACATGTTCTCCGTAGTAGCCGTTGGCCACAGCCATTATCGAACAGAGCTCTGACCCGTACGGGGGCATGTCAACCTCATCAAGAGTCATCAGCTTAGCGGTGGCAGGCAGCACTGAGGAGTAGTTCATAATATTATACTCTGATATGCCTGCATCATGCAACGCCATGTGATATGATCCGGGATGAATTGCATATTCGCTGCATCCCGAGCCCTGTGTTACAAAAAATTCATTGGGAATCCTGTTGTGGGTAACTTTAACCATCTTTCCTGTCAATAATTAGAATTAAGTCCGGTATAATCCGGTTCAGGCAAATATACCTAAAATTAAAAATATCAAGCAACAGCTGCCCTGATAATTCATATTCTACCCGGTGCCAGAACCGGAGGTGAACATTTTCCTCCTACATTCCTTGCAGGAAGGTCAGGCAAAAACCGACTGTTGTCAGGAATCAAAAAATAGTTTTAATTTTACTCAACCAGTCCCATGAAAGGACTTGTTGTAAGGTTTTATTGATCTACGATAAATGTCAATTTTTTCATACCTGTTCATATTGGCTGGCAAAAATAGGAAAATCACTGCCATGGTCCTGTTGTTTATCCCGGCGCTCAGCCTCTCCGGTCAGTTTAAATCCATTGGAGTTCCTGAAATATGGAATATCGAAAGGGGTGAATACAGAGGCGGTACTCAGAACTGGAATATTGTGGATGATGAACAGGGGAATATCTATGTTGCCAATAATAACGGGATACTGAAATTTGATGGTGAAGACTGGGAGACTTTCCCTGCATCAAATAATTCAATAGTAAGGTCGCTTGCATACGGTGCCGATAAAAAGGTGTATGTGGGAGCATACAATGAAATTGGAGTGCTTGAAAAATCGGATAGGACTGGAATCAGATATTATTCATTAAATCATCTTATTCCGGAAGATGCAAGGAATTTTGACGATGTCTGGAATATTTACCAGACAAGGTTCGGAGTGGTTTTCCAGAGCTTCGAGTCTATTTTTATTTATAGAGACAGTGCCATTCAGGTAATTAAGCCAAAGGAAAGATTTGGCAATTCATTTTATGTTAACAATGACTATTATGTGGTTGAAGCCGGGGTTGGCCTCAGGATTCTGATTAATGACACTCTTCGGACTGTCAATGATGATCTTTTATTTACCCGCGATGAAATTAATTCACTTATACCTTTTAACGCGAACGACCTGCTGATCGGAACAATGAACAACGGGTTGTATATTCTCTCTGATCAGAAATTGCGACGCTGGGATACTGAAATTACCTGGGAGCTTATAAAATCAAAGCTTTATTGCGGTTCTGTACAAAACGATACTTATCTGTTTGGCACCATCAAGAGTGGATTATTTGTGGTTAATGAGAGAGGGGAGATACTGGAGCAACTGAGCCGGTCAAATGGTTTGCAGAATAACACCGTCTTGTCACTGTTTGTCGATCGTCAGAATAATGTCTGGCTGGGACTTGATATTGGAATTGATTTCCTGAAAACAAGTCTTCCCACCTCTGTAATCAATGATAATTTCAACATTGCTTCCACCTACGCAACTGCTATCTATAAAGACAGGCTGTATATCGGTACCAATCAGGGTTTGTTCACAAAAGAACTTGGCAAGCTCAGAAGCCACATTAATATTAAGTATGACCTGGTGGAAGGCATGGAAGGGCAGGTATGGAATCTTACAGTTACAGACGGACAGTTGCTATGCGGGCATCACAACGGAGCCTATTCGATTAACGGATTACAATCAAAACAGCTTACTAATACCAGGGGGGTCTGGAACTTCAAAAACATTCCGGGTTATGAAAACCTGCTTATCAGTGGCACTTATGACGGGTTTATAACTTTCGTTAAAGGTGGAGATGGACGCTGGCAGTTCAGGAACAAGGTTGAGGGATTTGACGTTTCATCAAAGGATTTAATAATAAGCGATGATAACTCGCTATGGATGAGCCACGGATACCTGGGATTATATCATATTCAGCTAAATGAAAGCCTTGATAGTGTTATTTCGGTAAAACGGTACAATGGCTCCAATAACCTCCCCCCGGAATTACCTTATTTTTTGCACGAATCAGGAGGTGTTTTTTTCATCTCCACCAATCACGGTATATACCAGTTTGACGAGGAGAGTGAGCTTTTCTACAAACCTGACGAATTGAACATTTTTTTTGGCGATTTGGAGCTGCTGTATCTGCTAAAAGAAGATTTCAATCGGAATATGTGGTACTCTGCCAGGAAGGGAATGGGCGTATTCCGTCTTCTGGAGGATGGAACTTATACAAATATTTCCACACCTTTTCTTGACCTGAACAGTGCAAGGGTTTCACCCTTTGACAACATATTTATTCAGGATCAGGGTAATATCTACATTGGCACTCAGAAGGGCCTGGTTCACTATGATCCGTCGATCTATAAGAACTACTTTGACGAAATGCACGTATATATCAACCGGGTTAACATCTCTTCAAAGCGGGAAGATTCATTATGGTTCTATTCCGGCAATTCTCACATTGATAAACGGGAGCTTAAAGACAATTTCGCATTACCCCATGCCTGGAACAATTTATCATTCAGGTTCAATTCGCCGGATATGGAGAATGCCGGTCATATTGAATATAGTTACCACCTGGGCAATTTTGATGACAACTGGTCAGAATGGACTACCATAAACATGAAAGAGTACACCAATCTGCGCGAAGGAGACTACTGTTTCGAGGTGCATGCAAGGAACATATATAATAATATCAGCTCTACTGATAAATTTTGTTTCACTGTCGAACCTCCCTTCTCCAGGTCATATAAAGCACTGATAATCTATTTTATCTTACTGTCAGCTCTAATTCTGACCTCACTATATTTTTATTTTCGGAGAATTGAAAAGATAAGGTTACAGGAAAAGAATAAGCAGATCAATGCCTTCAGAAAGACAGAACAAACACTTGAGGAACAGAAACTGGCAGCAGAAAAGGAGATAATGCAGCTCAGAAATGAAAGTCTGCAGTCTGACATGAAACATAAGAACAAAGAGCTTGCTACATCTACTTTCCATATCATTCAGAAGAATAAATTTCTCAATTCCTTAAAACAGGAGTTGTCAACCATGATACAGGGAACAAAAAATGATGTCATTGTCAGTGACCTGAAAAGAATTATCCGAAAAATCGATCGGGATATCCAAAATGAGAAGAACTGGGAGGTTTTTGATCGTTATTTTGACGAGGTACACCAGGAATTTCATTCCCGCTTAAAAAAATTACATCCGGAATTGACACCGGGTGAATTAAGGCTTTGCAGTTACTTGAGGATGAATGTTTCGACGAAAGAGATTGCGCCCCTTATGAACATTTCATTCCGGGGAGTAGAGATTAGCAGATACCGCCTGAGAAAGAAATTGAAACTTGATAGAAGTGTCAATGTCACTGACTATCTGATGCAAATCTGAATTCCGTACCTGTGGGATAAATCCATCGGGATTCGGTGTTGCCCGGTGCAGGTTGAGGGAATTTCTCACACTGATGTATACAATCAATGAACGTGAAGCGTCGATTCAGGACGGTAATCGCTTTAATGTAATGAATGTCAAATATATGCAATATTCATGATGTGGCATTGATGTATTCATTAAATTCATTTGATGTATTTTTCTTTCCGTGAACAAAGTAGTTATGTTACAAGTTTCAGGTTAATTGTGCTGTTATTTTATGTTTTCCATGACCATTTCATTGACCGGTGGCAACCTTCAATGAACTTACAGTTAACTGATCAACTTAAATCTGTTATATCATGAAAAAAAATCTTCTGAATCTGCGATTATTGCTTCTCTTAATTACATTGTCGACAGTCTTGAATGCCCAGGTTGATCGTGTATCCGTTGCGAAAACTGATGATGGAATGAAATTAGTTGTCAATGGGGCGGATTTCATGATCAACGGCATGAACTGGGATTACTTTCCGATAGGCACCACTGTTACGTACAGTCTGTGGAAACAGCCTGATGACATCATCAAAACTGCACTTGATGCAGAGATGTCCATGCTGAAGAATATGGGTGTTAATACTGTGCGTCAGTATACCGGTGTGCCTGCAAAATGGATTACTTATATCCATGAAAAGTACGGTATTTATACCCTGCTCAACCATTCGTTCGGGAGGTATGGACTTACTCTGAATGGCAAGTGGGTTCCTAATACTGAATATTCTGATCCGCTTGTTCGAGAGTTGCTTCTTTCCGAAGTGAAGGCGATGGTCAGCGAGTATAAGGATACACCCGGTCTGCTGATGTTTCTGCTGGGGAATGAAAACAACTACGGCCTCTTCTGGGAGGGCGCTGAGACCGAAGATATTCCGTTAGAAGACAGGAAATCAACGGCCCGGGCTACTCATTTATATAAGCTCTTTAACGAAGCTGTAGTTGTGATGAAGGATATTGATTCATCACATCCCGTTGCGATCTGCAATGGCGACCTGCTGTTCCTCGATATCATTGCTGATGAATGCAGGGATGTTGAGATTTTTGGGGTGAATATGTACAGGGGAGCATCTTTTGGTGATGCTTTCCAGAGAGTTAAGGATGTACTGAACCTTCCGATCATGTTCACGGAATTTGGCGCGGATGCATTCAACACCGTTGAAAATGCTGAAGATCAGCAGCCTCAGGCTTATTACATGGTAAACAACTGGAAGGAGATTTACGAGAATGCTGCAGGTTTGGGAAAAGCCGGTAACTCCATTGGGGGCTTTACCTTCCAGTTTAGTGACGGCTGGTGGAAGTTTGGGCAGACAACAAACCTAAGTGTTCAGGATAACAATGCCTCCTGGTCAAACGGTGGTTATTTACATGATTTTGTTGCTGGTGAAAACAATATGAACGAGGAGTGGTTCGGTATCTGCGCCAAGGGTCCGACGAATGAACGGGGCCTTTATCAGCTCTACCCTCGTGCTGCATATTATGCACTTAAGGAGGTGCATCTTCTAAATCCGTATACTGATGGCGTTTCTCTCAATTCAATAGATACCCATTTTGCCGGCATAGAACTCAGCAGTGCTGTCCTTCAGGCGAGAGGCGATAACGCAGCGCTTGTTGGTGAGCAGCTGAAAAAGGTCCGGATCAGTGGTCTGAGGGCTGAAATCTCTACATTCAGTACCGGCGGTGACCGGATATCAACACCGGTTGACCCTGTGCCGGGAGCTTTGAAATATCCTGATCAACTTGGGTTTGATCATATGCAGTCGTTTTATATTGATGTGGAAGCAAATCCTGCCCCGAATCTCCGTGGAAAAGTTGCTGTAAATGTCCTCGGCAATATTGCAGAGAATCCTATTGATGAAATTTTCTATGAGAACAGGGGCCGTCCCCGCGAGGTGAATACAGATGATGGCAATCTGATGTTGTCAGCATTGAACCGGGTTAAAGTGTACAGCGCTGAATTTACCTGGAACAGCAAGTTGTTTGACCTGACAAGTTTTTACCGCACAGGCCATTATCACTGGGGTTACGAGGGTGACTTCTTCGGGTTGTATCCGGAAGCCAATTACGGTCCGAATATGGACATTTATAACGGTGAAGCACCTTTCGGCTTTGAAATTGACGGTAAAAGGTCGCTGAATGGGCTAAAAGTAGCTTTCGGACCGGAACTCTGGTGGGGAGCCAATCCTGCAGTACTGGCCAAATATAGCAGGAAGGTTGCCGGATTTGACCTGACCGGCATCTATCATGAGGATCTGGATGAGCAGGCACCGGCGGTGAGTTCTTTTGCCATACCCTCTCCGCCAACACGAAGGGCCACTCTGCACATTAAAAGGCAAATGGGACCTGTTGGTATTGAACTTGGCGGCATATGGGCCGGTCAGCCAAGAGTGGGTGAGACTTTCCAGTTAGTTGAAGGTGAGACTGGAGACTATACCGTGTATGAAGATAAAATTACTTCTAATGACACCTGGGGTGGCAAGGCCAAACTGACACTGTCTGCCGGACCGGTCAACTGGTATGCCCAGGGAGCCGCCATGGGATTAGTAGCCGGTGGCGGTGCTGACTACACCAAGACTTTCACTGGTTGGAGGCTCAAGGACAGCGGAAGCGGAAACCAGTTTAACTTTCTTACCGGCCTGACCGTGCTTGTCGGTGACTTTCAATTTGCTCCTAACTTTCTGTGGCAGAAGCCGGTTATTGGCCCGGTGCCAGGAGATGTACCTGCGCCCGGAAGAGCAAGAAATATACTTGATGATCCCTTCGCTGTGAGACAGAACAGGGAGACGGTGGCAGGAGAATTCCTTATTACTTACGACCCTACACCGGGAACCTGGATGTACGAATGGGATAATGATGAGGCTGAAGATGCTCCTTTTGCAATGAGCGCCGGGGTAGTATACCGCCACCATCCGACAACACAGGATGCTTCAATTGGTATTATGGCTGATGGAAGGGCAACTTTTGCATTCGCCGGAGCTCCGCCTGCCCGCGACCTGTGGGAAGCTTATGCACGGATAGTATCAAAGGCAAATCCAAACCTGGGATTGATTGCCAATCTCTTTGCCGGGGAGGCTGAATCAAATGGCAGCGACGCACGACTGATTAAGCGCTATGGAGGTGACCTCAGGATGATTTACAAAAAGACCAAATTGATTTCAATGGTTAAGGTCAACGATTGGGGTCCTTACGACTATCACCGCGATTTCAACCTCACATACCCTCTCCAGATAAAAGCTGACCTGTCAACTTCGGTCGAAAAGCCCAAGTGGGTAGACCTGCCTCAGACCCGGATCGGAATACGATTTAACTGGCGTTCTCTTGACCAGTATTCTCCCCGCTACTGTCCAACCAAAAATATAGACGTAAACGGAGACATGGTCTGTGATCCCACAGTGCCTGGCTATCCACGAGGTAATGAATGGGAAATCAGGACTTACTTACATTTTAACATAGGCATGTAACCGTAATTAAATGGAGACTAAAATGAAAAACCGAAAATATAATTGGGCAACTATTGCCCTGATAACTGCCATGGTACTTGCAGGCTCCGGAAGCTGCACGAGAGATTATGAAGAACTGGAGCTGGCTTCTTACCCAACCACGCCTGAAGTGTTTATTGATGGTTTCAGTGCTGGCTTAAACTATGCGGCGTTTGGTGGTTCCAAAGTGACCGCTTTTGATGTGGATAAGAATGAGAAATATGAAGGAGCAGCATCAATGAAATTTGAAGTTCCTGATTATGAGGATCCTGAGGGCGCTTATGCAGGAGGAACATACTTCACCACAGTAGGACGTGACCTCTCTGGATATGACGCATTAACTTTCTGGGCTAAGGCATCAAAATCAGCAACTATTGACCTTGTAGGTTTTGGCAATGATCTTGGTGAATCAAAGTACCAGGTCTCTTTACAAAATGTTGCTTTGAATTCAAACTGGAAGAAATTTATTATCCCTATCCCTGATCCCTCCAGACTAACTAAAGAGAGGGGGATGTTCTTCTATTCGGAAGGTCCTGAAGATGGAAAGGGTTATACATTCTGGATAGATGAAGTGAAGTTTGAAAAACTTGGTACCATTGCTCACCGAAAGCCAATTATACTCGATGGCAATGATAAAGTTGAATCAGCTGTAAACGGATTGAAGTTTCCTGTTGGAGGACTGAAAGTATCTTTTAATCTGCCAACCGGAATTGACCAGACAGTTATTGCAGCACCTGCATATTTTTCATTTGTCTCTTCAAATGCAGGGGTGGCAAGTGTGGATGCAGCAGGATTGGTCTCTGTCCTGAGTGAAGGAACAGCAGTTATTACTGCTACCTCCGGCGGCGAGGAGGCTGAGGGTTCTCTCACTGTTCAGTCCTCAGGGGATTTTACTCACGCCCCGGTTCCCACAGCAGCTCAGGAGGATGTTATTTCTATCTTCAGCAATCAGTACGTAAATGTACCGGTAGATTTTTATAATGGTTACTGGCAACCCTACCAGACTACCACTTCGGCAGATTTCACAGTTGACGGTGATGCTGTATTGGTATATAACAATTTCAATTTTGTGGGTATTCAGTTTACATCACCAACAATAAATGCTACCACTATGACGCACCTCCATATGGACTTATGGATTCCAAATGAGGTCGCCCCTGGAGATAAACTGGCAGTAAAGCTGGTAGATATGGGACCTGACGGAGCCCTTGATGGTACTGACCCGACGCTTGTATATGAAGTTCCAGGCCCTTTGGCCTCTCAGAGCTGGATAAGTGTTGATATTGCCCTCTCTGGTTTATCATCCCGTAGCAAGCTGGCTCAGATTATCCTTGAACGTATTGGATCATCGCTGACGGGCTTTTACCTGGATAACATATATTTACACGGCAATGGAGGAGGCACGGTTGCGCCCACAGAAGCTGCTCCGACACCTCAGGTCAGGGATGCAGCCGATGTGATCTCTATTTACAGTGATGCATACGCTAATCTGGCAGGTACCGATTACCCTGACTGGGGACAGGCTACAGTTGTTTCTGATGTGCAGGTTGCTGGAAATAATACCCTGAAATTTACGGGATTGAATTACCAGGGAATTCAACTGGCATCTAGTCAAAATGTTACAAGCATGGGGTATTTGCATCTGGACTTCTGGACTGTAAGTTCCGCAGAATTCAAAGTTTCCCTGATAAGTACCGGACCAGTGGAAAAGGCCTATTCACTCATTGTTCCTACAACAGGATGGACAAGCGTTGATATTCCTCTGACTGCTTTCTCTCCGGTTAATCTTGCCGATATCATACAACTGAAGTTCGACGGTAATGGTGATATATACCTTGATAACTTATATTTCTATACTTCCGGAGGTGGTACAGCAGATATGCCTTCGGTGGCCGCTCCCGTACCACCGGCAAGAGATGCTGCTGATGTAATCTCTCTATTCAGTAACGCGTATACCAATAAAACTGTCAATAGCTGGTCAGCTGCCTGGGATGATTCAGATGTCTCAGATCTGCAGATATCAGGTAATGACGTAAAGAAATATACATTTACGAATTTTGCCGGCATTGACTTTAGCAGTAATAAGTTTGATGCCTCAGGAATGACACATTTCCATATAGATATTTGGACTCCTGATGAAGTAATGTCCAAATCACTTTCAATAAAGAATGTTGATTTCGGAGGCACAGCTGCCGAGGTTACAAGTCATATACTCACAGTTGTTCATACTGCCAGTGGAGATATTCCTGCGCTGGCAAAGGGATCATGGGTTTCTATAGATGTTCCGATTACAGCCTTTACCGGAAACCTGACGAGGTCAGACCTGGCACAGATGGTACTTACCTGCAATCTGAGGACTCTTTATATTGATAACATTTATTTCTACAAATCGGGCGGTGGCACAGCTACAGAGCCAACAGCTGCTGCACCGACGCCAACACGGGATGCAGCAAGTGTTATATCGATGTTCAGCGGGGCCTACACCAACGTGACTGTAGATACCTGGAAGACCGACTGGTCTGCAGCAACCTATGAAGAAGTATCAGTTGCCGGAAATCCGACGAAGAAATACTCGGCCCTTAATTTTGTAGGGATTGAGACAGGTA
>JFJP01044597.1_pt1 | contig 13201 bp, 15 predicted proteins | sample 431651 | NCBI WGS metagenome assembly JFJP01 (sample SAMN02602958, study PRJNA72255) | Microbial mat metagenome, whole genome shotgun sequencing project. | biome: fresh water; feature: sink hole; material: water; isolation source: purple microbial (photo- and chemosynthetic) mats found in...
ACTTGAATCGCAATTTTATTGGAATCGAACTTGATGATAAATATTTTGGAATAGCCAAGAAAAGAATAATGGAGTCAATAAAATGAGCCTTATATTGATTCGCGGGTTGCCGGGTTCTGGAAAGACCACGTTTATGAATTACAAATTTCCGAACCTGTTGCGTCTGGAAGCTGATATGCTGTGTATGTCGAATGGTGAATATAAATTCAATCCACAACGATTGCACGACAGGCATGAATTGATTCAGATGATGGTGAATTATGTGTTAGGTGAAGGTGCCGACGTGGTTGTTTCAGGAACATTGACTACTTTGATGGACTTGAAAAGATATTTTGAGTTGGCAAAACGGTTTGATGCTGAAATTATTATTTATAAAATGTTATTTAATTTTCCTAATACACACGCGGTTCCAGATGAGGTAGTGAAAAAGATGCAAGAACGGTGGGATGACGTTCCTGAAGGCATGTCGGAAATAAATGTAAGTGAAGGGAAGGGGATTCCTTATGTATACGTTACGGTTCCGAGTGTTTCAAAAGTATGCTGAAAAAGACGATATATACACTCAATGGAATACAGACCGCATACTTGAATGGTCGAAGGCTTCCGGTCGATATAACCAGAAACTTGATGAAATGCGTCACGGATGGCAGTTTCCTTATCTGTGCAGTGAGCAGGATCACAAGGATTTCGATGAATGGTTGAAAAATAAATATCCGGTAGATATTATATAAATAATAATTGCCAACTTAGCTCAGATGGCAGAGCGCCGTCCCTGTAAGGCGAGTGTCGTAGGTTCGATTCCTACAGTTGGCTTGTGAAATAGGGTATTTATTTGGTAGAATGAGGGTATCAGAGAGATATACAAGGAGCTTACTATATGGCAAGGAAAAAGAGGGCTAAAGCAAACGCCAGTCCGTCCACAATGGCTTCAATGGAAGCGACAGCGAAGAAACTACAATCATTACTTGTTACTCCAGATTGGCAAGGGTTCATGCGTGGCGGGGTTGCCAAGGGTATCCGCGAAAAACTTATTAAAATAGATTTTCAGACAATCAGAAATCTTGTTGACAGGGTTCCGCTACTTGGTGCGATTATAAATGTGCGTGTAGAACAGGTGAAGGCGTTCGCGCATTATGTGAAGCCGAACGAACCGTCAAAAGGCTATGAATTCTACCGTGCGAATCCGGCAGAGAAAATAAAAAAGGAAGACCAGAAAACTTTTTATCAATTATCACAATTCCTAGACCAGACAGGCTGGAAGTATGATTCTGACAGGGAAGATGACTTTGCCGATTATCTGGAAATGCTGGTACGCGAGACGTTGACTATCGATCAGATAGCTACAGAACTTCAGCGTAACCGAAAGAATGACATTATCGCATTCTGGGCGCTTGACGGTGCTACTATCAAGAGGCTTAATCCAGAGGATTTCAATGACCAGACTCACGAATTCCGCGTGACGCGGGAAACGAAATTCTGTCAGATGATAAACCAGAAACTTACCAATGTTTATACCGACAATGATTTATTATTTGATTATAAAAATAAAAGAGCAGATATCCGGTTCAGGGGATTCGGTTATTCTCCGGTCGAACAGGCATTGGACATGATAACCACGCTTTTATTCGGATACAATTACGCCAGAGACCAGTTGATGCGTGACAGGGTTCCGAAGGGATTCATTCAGGTCATGGGTGACGTAGGTGCGGCACAGTTGGATGCGATACGTGAGTACTGGTATTCAGCGATGTCTGGTGCTGGTGGGCAATGGAATATCCCGATTGTTCCGAGTGGAAAAGATGGTGTTGGAATTGACTGGAAGAATATCCAGAATTCAAACAGGGATATGGAATATCATAAATTGATGATGTTCTTATCATCTATTATAAGTGCAGTATTCAATATTGACATGGCAGAGTTGGGGATCAAGGCCGATGATTCCACGTCCCTTATAGGAGAGAATTCCGAGAGCAGGATCAGGTCGTCAAAAGACCGTGGGTTGCAGGGTCTTCTTGCGTTCGTAGAACAGCATATAAATAAAATATTAAGAAAAATAACTACCGATTATAAATTCAGGTTTGTCGGTCTTGAGCGCGAAGACGAGTCGGTGCTGGCAGATTTGAGAAAGAAGGAAGTCGAGACGCGCATGACGATAAACGAGTTGCGCGAGGAAGATGGTCTTGAGCCTCTTGAAGATGACTATGCCAATGTGGTTTTGAATCCGCAATCCGTACAGATTTACATGGGAGACAAGGCGGCAAAGCAACAGGAAGCTATGGGTGATGAAGGCGATGAAGGTGATGAAGATAGCTTTGATCCTGATTCCGATGAGGAAGTCGGTGCTGATGAAGGAGACGAAGAACAACCTGAAGTGGATTGGGAACAGGCATTCCAGAAATCGATGGACAGCAAGAAAAAGACTGTCATAGTCACGATACGGTAAAGGAGAATATCATGGGTGTGAAGATATACAAAGTAAAGGTAGTGAGTCCGTCCGAACTGTCCAAGGCAATGCCTACCAATGCAAGTGCGGATGCGGCGGCTGAAAGAAAGAATGTGAAGGAAAATGAAAATGTATTCAAGGATGAAGATGAAATAGATGAAGAGGAAAAAGAGAAGGATGAAGAAAAGGAAGACAGCTACGGAAAGTCCCTTGATGAACTGGAATCCCTTGAGAAAGGCCGGAAAGCCCTTGGCATAGGAACTGTAAAGGACTGGAAGGGTGGAAAATATATAAAGACGGCAAAGGGATGGGTTCCGTACAGGAATGGAAAAGCCGTCGAGAAAAGGGATGGTGAACGACGTGGCAGACCATCCGGGGCGAAGAACAAGCCGAAGGGTGATGATAGTAGTACGCTGAAACCTGATGTCGGTTCAAAAATGTATGATCGTGGATTGGAATATACTGCTTCATCCGATTATATTCCAGACTTCAAGACGAAGCAGGAAAAGGTGGATTGGGAAGCTGGATTGAAAGCTCGGTATGACAAGCAAAAGAAAATGAAACTTGTCATAGGTTCCGGTGAGAAGCGTGGACGCGGTAGACCAAAGGGAAGTGCGAATAAAAAAACAATAGACGCTAGGAAACAAAAAATAATAGATGCATATACCTCTAGTAAACTTTTTAATGAACCGAAAACTAGAAGAAGTCTCACAGCGACAGATGGTGCGGAATTTGCTGAATCAGTGATATCTCAAGTTCTAAAGAATCGTGGTGGAGTAAAGTTAAGATTAACTGACCACGAGAAGATGGTGAGAGATATTCGCAAAGAAGTGCGTGGTATCGGTAAAGATTCTGTAAAGAAACAAGATGAAGCTGTAGGAATACTGGATGAAAAGGAAAAGTCTGCTATCGCTATTGGAAACAATAAAACTAAATTGCTCGCTAGTTTCAGGGATTCTTATTCAAGTATGAATGACGGTTCCATATTCAGAAATGGTACATTGGATTTTGAAAATAAAAGGTTAGTTTCTTCCGATGGAAAATATGCTTTACAGTTTCAAACACGTAGATATCCTGACAGGAAGGAGTCATACGACAATCAACAGACAAGTACAGGGTATGTCGCTGTAGTTGAATTAACAGGTAAAGATTCTGTAAAGAAACAAGATGAGACTGCTAGTAAAGTAGATATGAGTGCTTACAAGCAGAATGAAGAAATAAAAGTTTCATATAAAGCAAGGGGAGACACTTATAATCATAAAAAAGGTGATATTATAACTGTATCTGGAAAATTGATATTTGATACTGATGTTAATGGTAAACGCCGCATGTTTGTATCGACTAAGGATCATGGATTAGCTGGATCGTTTTCAGAGTCGGACGTGCAGACTGTAGAAAAATTGCCAGCAGGGGAAACGGATTCCAAAGATAATAAATCCGGTTCACAGGGAGTAAAAATAGAACCTGAAAAAGACAGCAGTGGCAAAGATACAGAGTACTACAAAGTAACTGATACTGAATCTGGAGAAACAAAACGATTTTATGGTAAAGTGGGCGCAGAAAAATATGTTGAACGACTGAAGGAAATGAAGGAAGCTGGCTTTACAGATATAAATGAATATGTAAAATATAAAAATGAAATATCTTCTAAGAAACGCGAAGAGAAGGCTAATGCCGATGCTGATGTTGCAAAAAAGAAAGCTGATGATTTCAATACTTCAAAGAGTGACAAGCCAGTGTATGTTGATATGGATGCGGTCAATGCTCTTCCACCTAGAGAGCGTGCCAGAGTAGTAAAAACTTTGGAGGGGCGACGAATGTTCAAGGGTAAAAACATGTCAGTCCGTGAAATGGTTGAAAGCGGTGGATTTACTGGAATAAAAAAGCACTACGTTCCGAAGTATGAATATAATCGAGCCAAGTATAATCGTTTGAGTGGGGATGCACAGAGGGAGTACGACAAGCGTATGACAGAGATGAAAGAAGAATACGCTTTGACAGTGGACGATCAAACTTTGGCTATTCCAAAAATCGTATTCGATGTGTTGAAGACCCATGCGAAAAAGTAAGTTGTCTATCGATTCACGTCCGGTGACGGATGTAGGATCGGCGAAGATAGTAATGGTCACAGATAAGGTCAAGGTGACGCACGCGAAGAGGGGTGCATACCTAAAGACCTATTCTCATCCAGATGACCTTACAGAGACGCTTATGCGCGTACCAGAGCATGAAATCATGGCAGTAGTGACGATTGCAGGGTACGATCACGTGGTAATGCATGACTACAGTCCGAATACAGGTAAATTCGACAAGCCGTTGTCGTTATTGAACGTGGACACTGGGTTGTATTTATTCGGAATAAATAATATTAAAAATAAAAAGAATATATCAAGGATTCCAGACGATCCGATTGAGTTCTTGAAGATGGTGAACAGATATCTGAAAAGCAGTCCTATACGCGGATTGAAGGATTTTGATTCTGCGGTTTCCGCAGGTAAAGTGTCGGCATCCAGACTGGTAAGGGTCGGATATTACAGGTAGGAGGCTTTACATGAAATTGATATTATCGATTCTTGTTCTGGTAGGGCTTGTATTCGGGTTTGTCAGCTTCCTGATTGATGTGGAGCGACGATTCAAGCGATTTCGGCACATGCAGATGCTACGGTTCATGGTTCTGAAATAAATAATATTCTTTATTAAATAATAAAGCCCCAAGCATTTTGGGGCTTTTTTCATGTCCGGCTGAGTTCCGGCTGAGTTCCGGCTAACCTCTGGCTAACCTCTGGCTGAGTTCAGACGCTTCTTGAATGGTGAGAGCGTTGCGGATGTCCTGAAGCTGGAATACCTTGGTTATCCAGACGTGTGCCATGTCGTATTTCTCGTTCAGATAGCACCGTGAATACGCACTCCAGCAGTCGGCTATCTTGACGGAAAGTTTTTCGTACCTTGTCAGCATACCTTTGCTCCTATGTAGATTCCGAGTGATAATACCAGCATCATTGCGATGAAGATATAATAAGGTGCGTTCTGGTTTTTAGTCATTTCAGTTTCCATCCTTCCGGTGTTTTCTCGTACAGATTACTGATGGAGTTTTTTTCGTGAAGATTGACAGGACGTTCAGCTTCCTCTATCAAGGCATCGGCGAACGCGAGTCCAAACCTTGCCAAGTCCCTTTTACGTTCAGCGTTGTCGGTATACAACGCGAACTTGTCCATGAATAATGCCGCAATCTGGATTCTCTTGTCGTTGTCCATTATATACTCCTTTGATAGTAAGGGCAGTCGAAGGTAGCGGATATTACGATCCGAAGGCATTGTGCCTTGACGGTTGGATGGTCACAAATCGCAAATATACGGTTTGTGGATTTTGCAAGTTTACAGGTCTTGCACGATTTCTTTTCCATGCTATGTTCCCTTTCAGCTAGGCACTGCTGGCAAGCTCCGTTTGACGGATTGCCAGCACTGTCTGATTCAGCACAGTGCTTGCATTCCATGTCAGTTCACTCCATTGATGTAGTCGAGGGCTTCAGCGAGAGTGCCGAAAATCCTGACTTCAGCAGTACCAGCGCGGTTCGCGTAGAACGAACCAGATGAGCGAGTGACGTTTCCGTTTGCTGTCCTAGTAACTATCATGTTGTCCTCCTGTATCTGACCTATTTATAGTATCGTACTTTATGACATAAAACACAACTAGAAAATGACGAAAAACACACGATTTTATGTCATTTTCCAGTATTGTACTATACATCTGTTTACTACAGGTCATATTGCGACAGGATATGCTGTATTACGTTTTCATCGGAATAATAATTCAACATATCATACAGGTCGGATGCTTCTTCACCTTGCAGGAAAGCGATTGAATATCCGTTGTTGTCTGATATTTCCAATGCTCCGTATTTATACCAATTATAAGAATAGATTTTATTTGTTACCATTGATTTATTCCTTTCAAGCACGGTAGTTTGCTCCACTGTTGTCTATGGCGTATTCTACGATCCATTCAGGATCATCGTCCGATATACAGTATTCGTACAGGGAGTTGATGTTCGTGGAAGGGGACATGAAGTAGTAATATCCTTTTCCACGGTACATGGTGATGTCCAGACCATGCGCCTTGAACAGTTTATTGACCGTTGCGGTCGTGGTCTTGGTTTTCATAGCGGGAACGCCTTGTCGAAAGCGTCGAATCCGGCTTCTGTAAGCCAGAGGGTATCACCGTCTCCATGCGCCTTGTCACGTGCAGAAACGCGGTTGTAGTCCACAAGACCTTTGGTTTTGAGGCTGGCGAACACACCTCCGTCTGATTTCGAGTCAAGGACGAAAGCCCAAGTTTCGCCGCACTCTTCAAAGGTTTCAGGTCGGCGACCGTTGGTGGGCGTGTAGTCGTCAAGTGCAATTTTCTTCAGAAGGTTCTTTTCAAGGTCTGTAAGGTTCAGTTCGTTGTCTTTCATGTCGTCCTCCGATATCTATAAGGTATCACATGCAAGGAAGGCACGCAAGCGATTTATGACATAAAAGCAGAAAAAGATGCGATTTATGACATAAAATACTACACAAATGTTTCCGTTTCGAGGGCATCCACAGGTTTTGTCCGTTGTAAGGTATATAAAAGGGCAGGAAAAGACGGTGTTGCACGCGGTTGGTCGATAAAAAGGGGAAAGCGCATGAAACTGGTAATTACACCTGATTTATATAAAAATGAATTAAATAAGGGTCGGAAAGCGATGGGCGTTGGCGCGATATCCAAGAACGGCAAATACCGGAAAGAAGCGATGTCGGCTGGCGACAGGCAGGGCAAGTGGATTCTGATAAAGAAACCGAAAGCCAGCAAGATAAATAATAAAAAAGAAATTGAGAAAAAGAATGCGTTGGTGCAAGTATTAACGGATGCTCTTGATATCGCAACACTGACTGATGAACAACGAACGAGATATGTGGCAAAGCTGGAAAGCCTTGGTGTGACGTACAATCCTCCGAGGGACGAGGAATATATAAAGAATGCCAGCCTGACAGATATAAAGAAAAAGGGTGATTTCAAGACGTATGAGAGCTACAAGAAATATGTGCAGGTGCTTTATAACAAGCGGGAACGGCACGCTCCGAACGATGCAGGGGCTAATGCTGATAAAATATATAAAATAGAAGATGTGCGGAATATAATAAAGGATTCAGGGCTTGATATAGCGGTAAACGACAAGAAAGCCAGCGTGGAAGCGCGTGCATATTCGATGTCGAGCGATATAAATTTGGCATCGGAAGAATACGCAGGGGTTATCGTGCATGAGCTAGGTCATGTACTCCAGTCGTATCTGGAATTGAATAAAATAAAATATGATAATGAATTTATGGAAGATATTATCGATTCTCCGACGTTTTACGGTACGACGAATGGCGGCGAGGCATTCGCGGAACACGTAACGCGTTACTATACTGATGCAGATTACAAGGATTTATTCCCAAAACAATATAATTTATTAAAAGAAACAATACCGGAGAAGTTCGATGCTTTATTCAGGAAGTTCGTGACACCTCCACATTCAGCCAAGGAAGATAAAGCTACGCAAAAGGAAAGAGCCAGTTCTGTGCCGATCAGTACATCGGGAACGGATTCACATTTAAGGCGTGGCGATATAAAAGGGCAAGTCCTGATGTTTAAGACTCCGTACAAGGGTGAGACAGGTGCTATGCTGATGGGTTACGAGTGGCCTCATCATGTCGAAGAGGATGTTGGAAAATATGGACAGGAAATATTCAGGAAAATATCCCATTGGGAAGATGCAGATATATCGAAAATGACAGGACGGAAATTCGTCCATAAATTTGTAATTAAGAAGACTGATGGTGAACTGGAGACGATGAGTGCTGAATCTGCCGCAGTCGTGCTAGGGATCAGTGAAGCGTCAATGCGGAACAAGGCACGTGGTATGCTGGAAAAACATATTGAAGCTGAAGCAAAGCAGGAAAAGGCAAAGAAGGAAGCCGATGCTATTGAGGCTGAAACATGGCACAAGACTCCACAGGATTCTCTTGCTGAAAGCACAATGGGGCAACACTGGATTAGGGACTATCAATATTGGGGAAAGCCCAATGATCGGTATACCGAATATGAACTACGCAGAAATGCCGATGTTACGGTTGTTCCAATGCTTGTAAATAATAAAGGTGAATATCAATTTGGTGGAACGTCGGGGCTTGTAGGGCAGGAACTTGAGAAGCGTGGAATAAAAGAAGTGAAGGTTGCAGTGAGCGATATTTGGGATAAAGAAGGAAACCTAAAGATGAAGAAATCACTAAGAATGATACTAGGTTCGGCAATACAATCGGTTACTGATTTGATGAAGGGCAGGAAGGCCGAACCGATTGGTACAATATCGAAAGATGGCAAGCGCAAGAAGATATCTATGGCATCCGGCGGGAAGCAGGGGCAATGGATAGAGATAAAGAAGCAGGGAGCGCCAGTCGTACCTGACAAGCCAAAGGATAAATATAAAATAAGTAGTGCAGATTTGAATATGAATGATCCTAGACACGCAGAACTTGTCGATTTGGAAGCCGGAACTGAAATTGAATTTGAAGTGATGCAACCTGATGGTTCGATTGTGAAGCACAAGGGTACATTTATTAAATTAAATAAAGTGGAAGTTGACGCTCCGGTTGCTCCTAGTGTGGCTCCGGTCGTTTCAGTTGCCACAGGTACACAGGCAAAAGGCAGGGGAAGGCCGAAGGGTTCCAAGAATATAAATAATAAAACTGCCACGAATATTCCAATAAATACCCAAATTACCACGCCGCAGACCACAGTTGTGGATTCCAGTAGCGGAACAACAGTTACGCCGCCTGTCACAAACGTAACTAATGTTACGCAGTCCTATGCAGAGACAATAGGATTGAAGAAATCCGATCAAGCTAGGCTAGACAGGTTGGTGGTTGCAAACACGAAACGGAATCGGATAGGGTACGGACAGGAAGTAATTTATAATGGCACTTATCAAGATAATAAAAAGTATTTCGGAAAGACTGGAAAGCTCATTGCGATAGGTGATGGAGGCTTTGCAGTGGTTCAGGATTCGTCCGGTAGCACGTATACAGCGGCGTGGCGCGAGTTAAAACCTGTAGGACAGATAAAACCGTACTCCATGTACGACGGACTCAATCCTGACAACGTATACGATGCTGGTGGGGACTTCAAGGCAACGCTGGACACTGAAATGGATGCGAAAATAGGCAATTCAAACATATCTTACATGGAACTATGCAAGGCAGTGAAAGCACGCGGCTTCACGCTTACACTGGTAGGGGGTGCAGTCAGGGATGTGATTGCCAAGAAGTCCGGTGGTATAAAGGATTTCGATTTTATATTCGATGGAACGGATGCAGAAATAATAAATACGATTAAATCAATAAATCCGTCATGGATAAACAGTACGAACGTGACAAACAAACATTCGGGTCTTTTATCGTTCACAGACGGTAAGGATACGATAGATATTACTCCTATTCACAAGTATAGCGAGGAAATGAACGGTCTTGCGAAGGGCTGGACACTGGTAGGTGACGCGGCTGGACGTGACCTTGCAATGAATAGTGTGCAGTATGATCCGGTTGTCGGTGTGGTAGTGGATGCGTCCGGCAAGGGATTAAATGATATTGAAAATAATACTTTGAATTTTACCGATGAACGTGTGTTGAAGGTCTGGCCTGTCAATGTTCTAAGGGCATTCAAATTCATTGCACGCGGGTACACAATGTCACCAGAGTGTGAAGCGATGCTGAAAAGAAACCTTCCCAACGTGGCTATGATGAATCCGGCACGCAGGGTATCGTTCTTGCGTAGGCAGATAGGTGACAAGGATGGGGAAAAGGGTTTGCTGAAGTTCAAGGATAATTTCAAGAAATACGATGCGGCTACTTGGGATGCGTTGTTTGAACAGCAGTATCAAAATATCATGCCATTATACAGGGGGAAATAATGAAGACTTATCGTGAATTCGTACAGGGAATAGACTTGATGGTTGCGTCAATATATATGGTAGATGCTTTCATGCAACGAAGCGAACTTGTACCGAGTTATTATTATCAGACCAATACGAATTCGTACAAAGGTGACGATTTGGACATAGAGCATATAGAACAGCTTCCACGGAAAAAGGTAATGGTGAAAGTGGCACTAAGCCAGCCTCCGGTGGAAATGGAATTATATGTAGAAGATTCGTGGGCTTATTTAATAACAGAGATTTAATTAAATGGAATTATATAAAGAATCAATTCCGGCATTGGTGTCCGATGTGGACTTGAACGGTGCATCGTCGGAACGTCTTATTTCATTGATGGACAAGATAACTGATATATTGATGGAACGTGGATGTTTTGTATCGCTTAATATTGAGTCGGTGCGTGAAGAAGATGAAATGGAAGCGTCGGAACAAATGCTTGATCTTATCGAGTACGAGGACAACCATCTGGACGAGGGGGATAATTAAATGATGATACTTAATAAAGGCCGGAAAGGTGTTCCGATAGGTACTAAGGTGGCGTTACCGGGAGGAAAATATTACAGAGAGAAAACTGCTACAGGCTGGAAGCATGTAAAAGTACAGCGAAAGGACGGACTTGATACTGGTAAGGTGCATGTCGGGTCATGGGTGGACAATGAGACTGATGTGGATTCTTTGGAAGAAAGTGCTGAAAATTTATTATATGAAATAGGTGAACTGGAAAAGTATCTGAATAAAGACGCCAGTGATTATGATGATACTCTTGATTTGATTTCAAGAAAAAAAGAGCTAGGATCAAGAATAGCTCGTAGATTGCATGAATTGAAAAATCCTCCGAAAGTAAAAAATCCGAATGAAAAGCGTGGTCGTCCTATATCGAAGGAAAAAGTATTTTTGCGTGATTTCAAAGCATCGATGACACCTGAAGAGCTTGCACGAAGACACGGTGCATACGGTGAAAAATCAATGCAACAACATCTGGAGTCGTATTTAAGACCTGAGTACGTGGAAGCCGCGAATGAAGCGTTGAATAAAACCTTTGAACTTCTAGGAGTAAAATCGTTCGGTGAATATGCTGAACTTATGATAAGTAACAAAGCTGAAGCAAAAGCACGGTATGAAAAGTTTGAAGCCTATTATCAAGAGTTGTCGAAACGAACGTATGGTACACCGTATACTGATCCAGCAAGGGAAAGGCTCGATGTATTAAATAATACAATATATAAAGCGCGTAGTACTGTATCATGGATTGAAACAGCAACAAACAAGACAGCACAGACTATTGCTGATTCGTTTGGAAAAATACATTCAATAGAATCAGAGGGAGATTATTTCACATTTAATTTTGAAGGAAACTCTGGTGGATGGAATTATTCAGAAATCCCGCTTGCACCAGAGGAAGCATATAACGTGGCATCGGCAATGCTTACAGGAACGGCAAAAAAGAAATATATATTAGCAATAAAAGCCTCCAGAGCATACCAGAATGCCGAATTGAAATCCGCTGATACTGTAATAGGAAAACTTGCACGTGAGTATGAAGAGCGTTTCGGGTTGAAAGTATTATTAACTGACAGGTCTTCATGGTATAACGTACAAAAACGCGGTTCCTTACAGAAAATGCAGAGCAGGGCAAACGGTGTAATTGGTGATAAACGTGACGCATTCTTCAAGGATTGCATGTCTGTATTGACGAAGGTATCCAACGAAGTGAATCTGAAAGAGTATACACCTCCTGATGGTAAGAAGTTGGGAATATCAATTTGTGTCGATGAGCGTGAGGGTGTTGGTGGAACTTATTCAGAATCGAACCAGACAATAAATATTAGACCTGAATCAAAAGGTGCTATCGTACATGAAATGGGACACTATTTTTGGGAACGAAGCAAGGAAATGCAGACTGAATTCATGCAGTGGGTCAAGGATTCAGGTCTTGAAGATAAAATAAATAATGCGACTGTAGACGTTCGTGATGATCCTGTTGCATGGGATAGAATGTTTGACCAAGAATTCAGCAATGCCGAATCACACACGATGGATGAATTCAATGTAAGTAGGCTGGATGAGCTTGGAGAGGAACAAAAGAAACAAGTACTTGAGGCGACATCGACCATAACGGAATTGTTCAGGGAATATGGACGTTCAAAAAAAGGATATTATGATCCGAAAAGACGGAGAGACTTTGGTGCTGAACGTGTGGGAGAGAAAGGTGTAATGGTAGATTATAAAGAACAACTAGGTTTGGATTTTATTACCAGACTTGTGAAATCCGGCAGTCTGCAACAATTTGCAAAAGACGTATTCGCACATGCTCCACAGGTATTTGCAGACAAGAATCAAATAGATATATTGGCGAAGCTGGAAAACTTTCAAAATGCTATGGGATATAATATTAACATTTCATCGAATAAACGTGCAACATATCTGGAGCGATATTCTGATGAGCTTGCAAGGTCTTACAACACTTCAATAGCTGGCGGGAAATCCTATTATAAATACGCACAGGATTATTGGAAGACACCGACAGAGATATTCGCTCGTACCTTTCAGACTTATGTGAATTACAAGGGACACGGTAGTGCGGTATATCGGGGTGATGAAAATTATTTTGAAACAAACGCTAAAATAGACCAAATGATAAAAGATGATCCTGTAAAGGGAAATGCTGAGAAGGAACGTGTGAAGGCAGAGCGTGAATTGAAGTCCGATACATGGGGATGGGGATTCTCTGACGTTGATCCAGACGATAAAATATTCATGGA
>JFJP01027389.1_pt1 | contig 13199 bp, 17 predicted proteins | sample 431651 | NCBI WGS metagenome assembly JFJP01 (sample SAMN02602958, study PRJNA72255) | Microbial mat metagenome, whole genome shotgun sequencing project. | biome: fresh water; feature: sink hole; material: water; isolation source: purple microbial (photo- and chemosynthetic) mats found in...
CAAACTTTCCTTTGAAGAATAAAATTAATTTTATTTTATTTACAAATTTTAAAATTTAAAATTTTTTTTTTGAATTCGCTTGAAGGCATAGATTCGGCTACTTTTTAACAAATAAACAGGTAGGCAATCTCGGAACCTTATTAAACGCTGTCTGTGCAATTCAAGTTTCTTTTTGATGTTTTAGCTCTCCTGTGCTTCTTTTAAAGTTTATGATTTTTGACCTCTAATTTTTTTTTTTAATTTTAAATTTTGAGAAATTGCTAATAACGCTATATAATAATAAATAAGAAAAATAGAGAAATTAGTTTATCGCAATGTTTAAAAAGTTCTTCCAAAAGTCTCCCAAAAACGAGGAAAAACCCAATCGAGATCCCTATTTTAAAAATAATGTAACTGCAATTCCAAAACCTTCAAATCTGCCCCATCACAGTTCCTCACATTCCCCTTTTCGAAATGAAACAAGCAGTCAAGGAAGTTATCAAAACAATACAAAAACACACACTTTTAAGCCTATGAATACTTCTTCCGGAAATTTAGCAATAAAATCAGACAAAATTCAGAAACCCAATTTTGAAAACAATCAGAAACCAGTTTTTGAAAACAAGACAATACCTGTAAATCCACCAGACATGAGAGAATCTTTTACGAATATGATGGGATCTATTTCTGAACATGTGACTGAGGGCAATCATTTGGTTCAAACTCTACCATCCACAAAAGATGTTTGGGCTTCGAAAATCCCGATTTCAGACGGATTTAATCCCAAAATGGCGTTTAAAATCGTGAATAAAGATACAGGTTTTTATTGGAATTTTTAAAAATGTCAACATTATTTCAGGTGAAATTTATGATTTAAGAGAAAACTCAAGACCAGATAGACTTATAAATGCTGATTCTCAAACTTCTAAGCAAATGTATTTTTTTCATTAATATTTTGTTAATTAATGAAAATATTTTTTTAGAGAAGAAAAATTTAAAAGAAACAAGGAATTCATATTATTAGCAAAACACGATAATTTGTCAGGAATTATAGAAATCTTAGACAAAAACAGGATAGGAATGAAGCCTGATGTCAACTTTAAAGGTGAAAATGATTGGACTGCTTTGCATTACGCTGCATATAACGGGAACCTAAAAATGACGAATTTATTGCTCTACCAAGAAGCAATTATTGATAATATAAACGTTATGAAGCAAACTCCTTTGATAATTTCAGCTCAAAGGTTCATAAATAAGAATAATATCAAAATATATATTTTTCATTAAACAGAGGATTTGATGAAATAGCGCAAGCGCTTTTAACTGCGGGTGCTGATTTAAATTATATCGATTATTATATGAACAGTGCATTACATTATGCAGCTATGAATGGTTTTTAATAAATAATTTGACTATAATTAAAAAAATCTAGGCTATCCAAAATTGCTGGAGTTTTTTATTTTAAAGCCTTCCATAAATCTCGCATTAAAAAATAAAGAGAATCGAAAACCTTTTGATATTTGTAAAGAGGAATACAAATCATTTTTTGAAAAGGTTTTGGCTAAAAAAAAAAAAAATTCTGAATTGAGCAATGACATTGTGATCCATGCCTCCAGTTATCCCAAACAAATTCCAAACAAAACCAGTCCAATTGTAAAAATTTAATTTTTTTTTCATATAAACTTTTTTTCTCTGATTTTTGATTTTTGACAACAAGCAAGGCTCCAAACCATCATCTTAGTAACAATTTTATTGAATACAAAAACAGCAATTCTAGCTTAAATACTACTCACACTACTTCAGAAGAAAAACAGGAAATTGAGAAAATTGGACCTAATAGCTTTTTGATTCTTGGTTTAATTGGCAAAGGAAGTTTTGGAGAAGTTTATTTAGTAGAGAAAAAAAATACAAAGACGCTGAATGCGATGAAGGTGCTTCATAAGAGCAAAATAATGAGTATGAAATAAAAAAAGTCATATTATTTTTTCCAATAAAATTCTTTAATTTTGTCAAAAGAACATAATTTGGTGAAATATGCGATGACAGAGAGAAATGTCTTAACTTTAACGAACCATCCTTTTATTGTGAAATTAAATAGCGCCTTTCAAACTCCAGATAAATTATTTTTGATTTTAGACTATTGTCCTGGTGGCGATCTAGCAGAACATTTGCAAAAAGAGAAAAAGTTTCTTTTATTTTAAATAAAAAACTCATTAATTAATTATTAAATTTTGTGAAGGTTCGATGAAGAAAGAGTGAGAATCCATTTGGCTGAAATAATTCTCGCATTGGAAGATCTTCATAAAAGAGATATCATTTTCAGGGATTTGAAGCCTGATAACATTGTTTTAGATGTGAATGGACATGCTAAACTTACAGATTTTGGACTCTCGAAAGAAGGAGTTTTAGATCATACTCAAGGAGCAAGATCTTTTTGTGGATCTGTTGCTTATTTAGCACCAGAAATGTTGAAAAGGTGTGGACATGGAAAAGCAGTAGATTGGTATCTATTAGGAGTTGTTATGTATGAATTATTAGTAGGAATTCCTCCTTATTATGCCAATAATAGGTTATTTCTTTATATTTAATATTTAGAAGCTATTTTAATTTAGAGACGAATTGTTTCAAAATATTGAAAAAGCTCCTTTAAAATTGCCTTCTTCTTTATCAACAGATGCTAAATCATTGCTCAAAGCTGTTAAATTAACATTAACTTTAATTTTTTCTTATTTTGTTTTTCATAGTTATTGCAAAGAAATCCAGCCAAAAGATTGGGATCTGGAAAAGGAGACGCTGAAGAAGTGAAATCGCATCCTTTTTTCAATCAAATCAGTTGGGAAGATGCGATCAATATGTATTTGAAAACATAAATTTTATTTCTTATATTTTTTTAATAGGAAATTGAAACCACCAAAACCAAATAGAAAATTAAGAATATGCACAAAATTTGATCAAGATGTTTTCAGTGTAACAAGCGTGGTAGAACCAGACAAAGAATATATTCAAGGATGGTCGTTTGTAAATACAGAAAAGAAAGAAGCCAATGTTGGGATTGGGTTTGGAACAGGAAAAAAATTTTAATATATTAAAAATGTAAAAAAACTTCTTTGCACATATCTATATAAATAATAAATATTTCAAAAGAAAATATTTTTAAATTAAAAATTTGCCAATTATTCACAAATTAAATAAACAAAAGTTTTATTTGAGACTTATTTCAGAAATTCAAAAATTTCTTCTCAAAAAAAAAAAAGAATATAAAATTCAAAAATGGCTGATGATACAATCACAAAAATATGCTGTGGTGAATTTTGTATAAATAAACCCATAAAATAATTTAATTTGTTCAGGATGTGCTGGTATTAGTGCTCTCACTTTAGTCATATTGTTAATTGTTTCCTTTTCGAGTTTGGAAATCAATGAATATGGGCTTGATTACAGTTCTATTTCTAAAACCGTATGTTTTTTAATCTAGATTTTTATTTAAAAATCGAAGGTGAACTCAAAAGCCTATATCGGAGGCATTCATTTTTTAGGAGTTGGACATAGTTTTATTAAATATCCAAAAACTGTTCAAACCATTGAGTTTAGTGAAGAAAGAGCTGCAAACGGGGCTTCTATCAAAAGTCGAACCCTTGATGGATTAGAAGTCATTCTGGAAATTTCTTTCCAATATAAGTAAAAATTTAAAAGAATTTGTTGTGTTATGAAAAAAAATGACTTTTTTATGTATATTGATAAAATAGAGTCGTTTTTGAGAATCTTTATCAATTGTACTTTACATACAATGAAAACTATAAAAAAGTGTGTGAGAAAATAGCTGTCGATGTTCTCACAGAAATTGTATCGGATATTATTTTTTTATTATTCCCTAATATTTTTTTTTAATTAGGCCACCAATTACACTGCTTATGATTTTTTCGTTGATAGAATGAAGATTGGAACTTCGATGCAAGAGGCTCTAAATTTAGAGTTTAGGAACAGTTGCTATTCAACAATTGATTTTTTTCAATTAAGATCTGGTATATTTCATTCTTTTTATTGATTTCATTTTAATCATTTATTTATTTTAGTCGATTTGCCTGACAAATTCGAAGAAGCTATTCAATTATCTGAGGTGAAAAAACAAGAAATTCAGAAAGCTTATGCAGAAAAAAATAAGACCGTCATTGAACTCGATACCTTAACATTGACTGCTGCATATCAAAGGAATATCACAATTGTAATTTTTTTTTCAAAATTAAGAGATATAGAAAGTCATTAATTAGAATATGGCCATGGGAGAGGCCCAAGCTATATTAGCTCAAGGAATAGCAAATGCCAATGCAATAAAATTCATTCAGGATGCAAGTTCTCAATCGTTTTTAAAAATAAAAATAAAAGAATTTTATTAAATTTTATCGATTTTAGGTATACGATTTTGAAAGGCAAGTTAAAAATGACGAATCAAGATCTTTTGGCTTTTATCAAAGTTCGCAATTTTTTGAAAGAAAATTAAATTAATTTAAAATTTTGTTTTGATAGGGAAAATTAATTAGAGATTACAACGGAACAAATCTCATTGTTGCTTTGGATAATATGGAAGGATTGGGAAAAGTGAAAAATAGCACTGCTGGTTCTTTTGTTTCTCGATAATAATACTTTTCACAAATTAAAAGAAAAAAAATTAAATTTGAAAAATAAAATTAAATCAATAATAAAATTTAATAAATCTTCAAAAATTTGTGCAAGACCTTTAAAAAATGCAAGCCTTGAATAAAGCCATTTTCACTGCATGTTCTAAGAATATGACCATACTCTCCTCACAAATCAAATTTTCGTTTGCTAAAAAAGGTGGGGCCCCCGGAGGATCAAAAGGAGGAGACAAAAAACCAGCCCCTGAAAAAAAACCTGCAGGAGAAAAGAAGCCTGAAAAAGTAAAAATATTCCCTATTTTTTAAAAAGAAATAAAATTTCTGAAATAAAAAAAGGCTAAAGATAAAAAACCTGCTGGTGATAAAAAATAAAAGAATATTCAGTGAGAACAAGAAGAAAATCGAAGGAGGAAACAGGAAAATTAATAATTATTAAAAATAAATTGGATCTAAAATTTTCAAAAAACAAAAATATGAAATTTTTATCTCAAATATACATTTTCGCATGGAGTTTAATTTGTTTTCCGATATTTAAAAAGAAGAGTTTAATTAATATCCGCCTAATTTTTTTCTTTTTTTTTTGACCCAATATTCAATGAAAATAAAATTTAATCCTCAAAAAATTTAAATAAATTAAGAAAGTTTTTTAAAATTGTTTAAAAAAAAAAAAGAATATGGATCAGATTCTCATAATACCGAATAAATAAATAAATTTTTGGAAGGAAAATTATTTAAATGGACTCGCAGTCAAAATTATCAGATTTAAAATCAATCAGTTTAACGTGAAATTATTTTGGGAGAGGCTTTCTCTGCAAGAAAAAGAAGAATGTCTGACGATTTCTAACAATACACTGTAAATAAGTCTTTCAAATTATGTTGCAATATTTGAAAGCAATTATTTTCAGGTTTGAACCTTCGAAATATTAAATAAAATAAGATTTTAAAAAAAATAGATTCAAAACAAAAGAGAAAATAATTTATTTTACATGCTGATAATTTCTTTAATAATTCAAGTTTTCGACATAGAAAAATACAAATTTCTGCTTCACAGCCGACTTTAATTGAAAAAATTAGCTTGCTTTTAGTTTTGAAAAAAAAGCATACAAAATGCAGATCTTTCCAATGTATGAAAAAAATATATCCGAATCATCACTTCCTCTTTTGAATTTGTCTGTGCTGAAAAAATACAATGATCCAGTCATTCAAAATGAAAGATTCTTTTTTTATTGACGTTTTTAAGGCATTTGAAAATTTGTTTTCCCAAAGAAAATTATGTGAAATTTTCGAATAATTATTCAGAAAAAAAAAAAAAATGAAATCATTAAGGAATTTTGTGGAAAGATTGTTCGCATCATTGAAAAGAAATCAATAAAAAAGAAGCAGGAATCCATTAATATTTCTGCTTTTAATAAAAATGAATTCATCAATTCATTATTTGGAACGAATATGGGGTATTACTATAAGAAGAAAATTGCAACATAATGGATAATAAGCAAAAGAAGACCAGACAAGAATCAAACCTAAAATAATTATAGATCAAATCAATATTCCTCCAGGAGTTTTTATGAAAAGAAAAGGAATTGATTTTCATTCTGAAATATGTTTCGAAAACGACCCTCATCCACTCACTGTTGAAGCAAAAATTTTTTCACAATTAATTTTAATTTATAGGAATTAATTATCAATAATTTTTTAATTTTTTTTAAATATTTTAAAAGCTTTATTTTTAAATTAATTTGGAATATTTTCACTTTTAATAAACTTGAAACAAAAGAAAAAAATAACTCTTTTTTGAATATTTTTTTTATCATTTCAATTTTAAAGACTTCAAAAAAAAAAAATATAAATTATGTTGTCCCTCTCATATAATTTTAAATTCGCACAATCTATCCAAGTTGGTTTGGTCACCATTGCTGATAGTAATTTGGTCTTTTTCTACAAATTCTTCATAATTTAAATTAAAGTCTTTGAACAAAATCCAAGTCTTGTATGTGCAACAGTTGGTGGAAAGGTATTCTATCACACTCCACACGAAAAATCCAGAGATGAAAAGAATGCAGATATCACTTTTATTAACATTAACAAAAACATAATTGGTCTAACAAGTGGAAAATTGGACCCTGCACGACCCAATGATATTTTAATCCTCTCTTCACAAAACAATTTGATTGCATATGGTTTATATTTAAAAATATCAACAATTTAAATATAATTTTCTAATGTTATATAATATAGATGTCTCAAATAACTCAGATCTGTTTTATAAAGACGTCTCTGACGGAATCAGCTGTTTGCATTTCGGAATCTGCAATAATAAAGCTTTGGTTTACATTGGTGGTAATTGTGCAATTCAAGTAAATTAATTTTTTATTTTATTGATTTTAAATTTTAAAAAGGGTTTCGATAAAACAGGAGAAGAATGCTATTGGAATGTTTCAGGTGATAATGTTTCAACAATATCTCTCATAAAACTTGAAGATGTAAAGGATTTGGTCTTTAATTTTTTTTATTTTAAGAAAGGAAGATACGATGTTGATTGTTGGAAGTGATGATAATTCGATTCGATTTTACAAAGGAGAAGAAATATTTTTAGAAATCAACGAAGCATCCAAACCAATTTGTCTTATAGGATTATATGCTGACAAATTTGCGTATAAATTTAAAATAAACAGATTTTGAATAAATTTTAACTCAGATTTGCTTTAGAAAATGGCTCTGTTGGTGTTTATCAGAAAAAAAATCGTTTGTGGAGAGTGAAATCTAAAGTGAAAGCTGTTTCACTAATTTCAATTGATCCTCAAAAAGATGGGTTTTCAGGTGTGCTTATTGGTTGGGAATCAGGCAGATTGGAGGTCATTCTATTAATTAAATTAAGAGTCTTAATTTTTGGAATTTTTTCAGATTAGAAGTGATATTTCAGGAGAAACCTTATTTAAATTGATGCTGAATGCTCCAATTGCAAAACTTATGAAATATGATTATAGAAAGGATGGGTATGAACAAATAATTTGCGTAACAACTGATGGAACAGTTCGAGGTTATACTTTACAGAATCAACAGAATGAAAATTTGGGTGTATCGAATATTGAAAAATTAAATGATATCTACAATGACTTGTTAAAAAAAAAAAACGTATTACTTACTTATTTCTTGTTATATTATTAATTTTTTAGGATTTATCAATAGAATATAATGCGGTTTGTGACAATCGCAAAGCATCACAAAAACCTAATTTCAATGATCAATCAATTATTCCTTCGAACACAAAACTTTCGGGAGAATTTCGTCACAATCATCAAAAAGTTTGATTATTGTAAATTTTGAAAAAGCAAAAACAATATTAAAAAAGAGATATGCAGAACTCTTGCTATCCACAACTAACAGCTCAATCATCAAAGCAGTTGTCATCTTTGCTGAAAAAATATTTCAAAATGAAAGTTTTGTTTGGTAAAATCATTATTTATTTAAATTAAAAAAAAATGTGAATGAAGGGCACCAGAGTCTCCAAGTTCAAGGATTTACGTTCCTCTTCTAACTCATATGAATGTCTCAGTTGATTTGAACATTAAAGTCTTGGTTGGTCTTAGTGTAAACAGTACACAATTCCAAACTTTCGAAATGATTGTCAGAATGCCAAAATTCGTAAGATTTATGTATGTTTCAGGTTTTGATGCCTTAGGAGTTCAACCACCTTCTTCTTGTGTTTATTTCACTTTAAAAGAAAGAATACCAAGAGTAATTTTATCATATTAAACATTAGTTTTTTTTAACAATTTAAAGTTTACTAAATGGATAGAACAATGCTTCATCGTCGATGAAAACTCATTAGCTGCTTTAGAAAAGAATGAATCATTAGAAATGAGTTTCATTGATTTGGCTTCGTATCAACCACTTCAAATTCTGATTTATTCATCAGAGAATGGAAAATGCACGATAAAAACAAACAATATGGAAACAGCGGGAGATATCATTCAAGATTTGGTCTCATTTATGAATTTGAAGGATTTAGAATCAATCGCTGATTTTCCGGAAGAAATTGAAAACTTTAAAAAAATTATCAAAGAAGTCGAAGATTATGATGCTGCGAGATTGCATATTACTGGAGATATAGCTGATGCAGTGGGAAATGTTAAGACATTTATTGTAAAGGCTGAAGATTCAAGATTGTTAAGTGATATGTATTTGAAAAAATAGGATAGAAATGATTTGAAAAATTAATTATTTTTTAAGGAAAAATCTCAAAAAAATGTATAGCAACATTATGATAGAAAATAGAAATTTAGTGGCAGAATTGTTAAAAAGAAGCTCTAATCAGGAAGGGCTCATAAAAATATTAAAGGAAGTGAATAAAATGATAAATAAAGCTGGAAATTTAAGAGGTTTTTCCACTTTATTGATTAAATTTTTGTTATAGAAATTTTAGCTGGACAATCAAAACAAAAGGTTATAACTCTTTGCAGAAATTCATTGAAAATTAATAATTTCTTTTCGATGATTCAGGTCTGATCATTAATTATTTAATTTTTTTTCTAAGATTTTAATTTTTTTTGTTTGGGGAAAGGTGATGCTCAATGGAAAAGAAGGCAATTAAATTTAAAAATATTAAAAGAATTAAAAATAATTTATACAAAGAAAAAAACTAACTTATTTTTTGCATTTTTCATTTATTTAATTGAAAAAAATAAAATAAATTTAATAACAAGCACAAACAAACGATTCATTAAAATGAAAGAAATAGTCAATCTTCATATTGGCCAAGCAGGAGTGCAATTAGGGAATTCATTTTGGGAACTGTTTTGTTTAGAACACGGAATACAGCCTGATGGAGTGATGCCTGAAAAACATCAAGATGACCAATCTTATAAAACATTTTTCTTTGAAACCAAAGAAGGAAAATTTACTCCGAGAAGTCTTTTTTTTGATTTAGATCCCAGTGTTATTGATGAAATTAGAACAGGAATTTATCGCAATCTGCATCATTCAGAAAATTTATTTACTGGAAAAGAAGATGCTTCTTCGATTTATGCACGAGGAATGTATACGGTAGGAAAAGTTTATATAGATCAAGTATTAGCTAAAATAAGAAATTTAGTGGAAAAATGCGAGAATTTTCAAGGCTTCATTATTTCTCATGCTCTTGGAGGAGGAACAGGTTCTGGATTCGCAAATCTTTTAACAGGAAGATTAATCATTGATTATGGATCTAAATCTATTCACAATTATTGCGTTTTGCCATTCCAAAAAAAAAGTTCACCACTGGAGCCCTATAATGTCCTTCATGCATTATACCATATATTTGAACAAAATGATGTGCCATTTTTTTTTGATAATGAGTCTTTATATGAAATTTGCAAAAATGACTTAGAAATTGAAAGCCCAAGGTATAGAACTATCAATAGAATGATTGCTCAAGCAGTTTCTAATATCACTTCTGGCTTGAGATTTGATGGAAGCCTTAATTGCAATCTAAAAGAAATCGAAACAAATCTGATTCCTTTTCCTAAAGTAAAAGGCATAATAACCTCATATGCACCTTTCAGAAGCATGGAAAAAGCCCATCATGAATATATGTCAGTGGCAAATATGACAAACAAATTGTTTATTAGAGAATCTATGATGGTCAATTGTGACATGAGTTATGGAAAATTATTCGCAGGATGTTTAATTTATAGAGGAGATGTATCTCCTAAAGAGGTTCATTCTGCTGTAATTAATTTAAAAAAAGATAAAACAATTCAATTTGCTGATTGCTCATCAAATTCCTTCAAAATTGGCATTAATTTTCAAAATCCCATTTCAGTTCCAGGTGGAGATATTGCAAAAACTAGTAGAAGTTGTACTTTTTTAGGTAATTCTTCTGCTTTTATGGAGATTGTAGACAGATTTAACTCACAATTTGACAAGTTGTATGCAAAGCGAGGATTTGTGCATTGGTATGTTGGTGAAGGTGAAGATGAAGCAGAATTTTCAGAAGCAAGAGAAGGGATGGAAGAATTAAGAAAGCTGTATGAGGAATTATCGAAGGATGACAATGAAGAAGAAAATGGAAACCAAGGAAATAGAGAAGAAAATAATAATAAACAATTGGAACTCGCAGGTGCTCCACAATTAGGTGCTCCGCAATTGCAAAAAAACAATTTAAATTAAAAAACTAAAGAAATTAAAAAATTTAATTTAAAAAAAAAATGAATGACATACTTAAAATGATAGTCGAGGATGAGCACTTATTTAAAGCTAAAAATGATGGGTCTTTAGATCCTTTGGCTTTAGAAAAACTAACAAGACAAAAAAGACAAGAGTTAAAGGATAAACTTGATAAGCATAGTGCAGAAGGAGCTGACAAAATGAGGGAAGAAATTATACAAGAATTTTCACTATATCGGTCTTTAATGAAGAAAGAAATTGATCAACAAATTACTTCCACAGCTGAATCTTTTAATGAAAAATTGGATTCTAATCTGAATAGATTTAACAAAGAGATTAATCAAGTTCTATCAGATATAAGTAAACCCATAGATTTATTAGATACAAGTTATGTTCAAGAAAGCAAATACCAAAACATGCAAAAAATTTTTGATTTAAAGGATTATATGAAATCAGATTTTGATTCAAATTCCACGGTTGACGAAAAATTATGGACTCAAACTGAAAATGAAAGCAAAAAACTTTCAATATATGATCTTAGAAATTTTGAATATAATCCCACACAATTTCCTCCCCCAAGCAAACCTCAAACAATAAAAATAAAAATCCTATTAAAAATGAGAAGCTTGTTAGATCAGTTCAAAAAGAAAATTGATCCTTTCAAAAAGATAGCTTTTAATTGTTTTAAAAAATAAAAAAATACAAAAAACTAAAGACATAGCTTTATATATAATTAAAGGATAAACAATTAAAATAAAAAATATATCGTAATTCGTTTTTTTTGAAAATAAACTTTAGTTTTTTTGAAACAAAACTTTTTTTATAACTTAAGTTGAAACACAAAAACACAATTATTTTTTGTAAAAATAGATTTTTTCATGGAACAACAAGAGCAGTCATCCCAGGCTATTAATTTATTAGACAACACAAGTAAAGATTATGCAGATATTTCGCAATCTCTTCAAAAAGATAATCAAGACATCAGTCAAACATTTAATTTAAATGACACATATACAAAAAGTTCTATTTTAAGAACCAGTATTGATTCAAGCCTTCTACACATAAAAAAACATGCTTTCAATCGAGCGACTTCACCAAAACTTTCTCATTTAAAAAAACCGAAATTCTATCAATGGCTTTTTTTAAGCGAAGAAAAAAAGAATGAAATGGAGATTGAAGAAAAAAAGGAAAAGGAAGTCAAGGAACAGATTGAGAAATCCTTTGAAATTGATATAGAAGACACAAAACCAAAAGAACTTCTCGGAGAGAAAGCCATTGAAGATTATTATCGGCATTATAAAAAATTGAGAAAAGTTGAAGATCAAAACAATTTAAAATATTTGCCATTAAATTACAACTTGACTAAACGTAAAATTTATTATTACCTCTATTCTCATACAATTTCTGTGAATAAGAATCGGCTTATACGGCTATTCTATCAAAAAGTGAAGCGTCATTTGTTTTGCCAAGTAAAGTGGGACTAGTCAAGAGAACTGGAGATTTAAAGCAAATTCAAATAAAGTCTAAATTTTTCGAAATTAAAAAAATACAGTTTTTTCTACTTTATGCTATAGAAATTTCAAATACGGTGATAATTACACGAAAGTCATCACTGAAGGTCTAAAATGCCTTCCAAATGTTCAATTTTTTAATCTGTCTGATAACAGGATTAGTGAAAAAGGAGCAGAAATGCTTTTATCTCAAATTAGCAAAAATGCGAAATTGATTGATCTTTCCTCAAACCATATCGGTAAATTAGGTGTTGATCATTTGTGCGCAAGTGTTATTCTCAGAGATTGTCGAATTGAAACTCTGAATCTTGAAGATAATAAATTAGGTGATAAAATTTCAATTAAATTGTTTGAATCGTTGCAGAGCAACAGCACCTTAAAAAAATTGAACATGTCCAAGAATTTCTTGAGCGATGTCATTGCAGATTCAATCAAAGCTTTGTTTCAAAAAAATTTATATATACAAGAATTATATTTGCATTGGAATTTGTTCAAAACACCAGGTGGAATAAAAATTTTCCAAGGGATTTTAGAAAATGAAAGTCTTATGGTATTTGATTTTAGTTGGAATGCGATAGGGAATGGTACTCCTTCTGTTGTTCCTGAAATTGTAGAATTTTTAAAAACAAATGACAAATTAATCCATTTAGATCTTTCAAACAATAATTTTTCAAGAGATGAATCAAAACAAATTTCAGAAGGTTTAGCCAATAATCATTCAATCTATGGATTTCATTTTGTTGGGAATTACGGTCATGTTGATTCAAGAGGGTTTTTGGTAATAAATGACAATGAAGAAAAAGATTTAAGGAATATGCATGTTTCTCATAGGATTGATAGTTTTTATTATATGTTTTTAAAATGTTTAATTTATATTTTTAAGGTGCGAATTTAATCAAAGATTTTAGAAAAAAAAAAATCGATGAAGTTC